>Ga0307488_10005205_pt1 | contig 10758 bp, 2 predicted proteins | sample SB02metaG_FD_202248 | JGI IMG/M metagenome (GOLD analysis project Ga0307488, IMG submission 202248) | Sea-ice brine microbial communities from Beaufort Sea near Barrow, Alaska, United States - SB 0.2 | ecosystem: Environmental > Aquatic > Marine > Coastal | place: USA: Alaska | collected 2017-05-06
GCAGGAGCAGCTCTTTGGAACGGACGAGACCAATTTACGACCTTTAATACAACGAATGGCCTCAGTGATAATAAAATCCTATCGATAATGCAAGATTCAACTGGATTAATGTGGATCGGTACATTTAATGGTATTACTAAAAGTATTGAAGTGCCTTTCGAAATTATTGATTCAGAGCTAGCTAGCAATATTATTTTGGGGTTTGCAGAGACAAAATCTTCCAATGATAAATCGGCTATTTGGGTAGCCACCTATGGCGGTTTGACGAGCCTTAGCAGTAATGGTGATGTGCTACAAATTATTAACAAAGACAGTGAACCGGCACTGAGTGATGTCAGAGTGATGGCAGTACATGGTGATAACAATATGTTGTGGTTTGGTACCCGTGGTGGTGGCTTAGGTAGGCTGAATGTTGATAATCAGCACATTAAATACTATGTACATGATCCCGATGATCCAACCAGCTTAAGTTTTAATGGCGTTCCCAGTATTTTCCCTGATACTTTCGGCAATCTTTGGGTGGGTACCTATGGCGGTGGTTTAAACTATTTACCGGCCGGAAGTGACGAATTTGTCCATTATCGCTTTGATGAAAATGATCCTCGCAGCATAAACAGCGATCGCGTGTTAGCAATTTCTCAGCTCTTTGACGGTACCATAGTGGTTGGCACCGTGTCGGGGATTAATTTGTTTGATCCCGTTAACTTGGATTTTGACCACATTGAGCATCAACCCGATAATGTCGATAGTTTATCGGCGTCAATGGCCTGGGCATTTTATCAGGATCCCAATGAATCACTTTGGATCGGCACTCAAGGCGGCGGATTAAATAAGTGGCAAAAACAAGATATTGCTGCACTGAATAACGATTTTACCCACTATGACAGTTTCAGTGGCCTGCCCAGCAGCCTTATTTACGCCATCTTGGATGATGAAAAGGGGCACTTGTGGTTAAGCAGCACTGCCGGCTTAACACGATTAAATCCCAAAACTGAAGCCGTACGTAATTTTGGTACCCCTGAAGGTTTAAAAGACAGCGAATTTAACTATGGTGCCGGCTTTAAGGACAGCCGGGGTATTATGTACTTTGGTGGTAATTCTGGGTTTGTGCGCTTTCACCCTGATGATATTAAAGATAGTCAATTTATACCGCCGCTTGTGTTGGTGCGTATTAAAAAACTTAATGAGCAGGTGTGGTTTGATGTACCCTATCAAAAACTGCAAGAACTAGAGTTGGATTACACCGATTACTTAATTTCCTTTGAATTTGCCGCCCTTGATTTTAATTCTCCAGAGAAAAATGAATATCGCTACAAGCTTGAAGGGTTAGATCCAGACTGGATAGAATTAGAGCATAGCCGTTTAGCGACTTTTACCAATTTACCTGCAGGTAAATACGTACTTAAAGTGCAAGCAAGTAATAACCAGGGATTGTGGAATACCCAGGGCATCTCTTTGCCCATCAGCATGTTGCCACCACCATGGAAAACCTTATGGGCCTATAGCCTTTATTCTATAGGCATATTTTTGATCGTATTAAACTTTTTTTGGCAATACCGCCGCAAGCGCTTACGGGCCATTGAGCGTCTGGTTGAACTGGAAGATAAGGTCGAGGTTCGCACCACAGAGTTGCGGCGGGCCAATGAACAACTGGGGCTTAGCATGCACGAGACACAAAAAGCCCGGGAACTTGCAGAGCAAGCCAGTAAAGAGAAGAGCGATTTTTTAGCCATTATGAGCCACGAAATCCGTACCCCAATGAACGGCGTACTCGGCATGACAGAAGTGTTATTACGCTCAGATCTTAAACCTAAGCAACAGCACTTTGCACAGCAGGTGTACCGCTCTGGCCGATTATTATTGGATCTTATGAACAATATTCTGGATTTCTCCAAGTTAGAGGCCGGTAAAGCAACATTGGAATCGGTGCCTGTTGATTTAGAAGCTTTGATTGAAGATGTTTGTGATTTATTTAGTGAAGCGGCTTATAACAAAGGCCTGTACTTAAATGCGGTTTTGTCTGATGAGCCACTCCCCCAGGTTTATGGCGACCCTGCCAAGCTGCGTCAGATAATTGCCAATCTAACCACTAATGCCATTAAGTTTACCGAGCGTGGAGAAGTCAATGTTATCGTCAAGGGGGTGTCTTGCCATAATCTGCAGGCTGACAAAAATGAGGCAGAATACCAGTACGGTGGATTTGAAATCTGTGTACAAGATACTGGAATTGGCATGGAGGTTGACCGCCAGCAAAAGGTATTTGAAATGTTTACCCAGGCAGATGCATCTACCACCCGAAAATACGGTGGAACAGGTTTAGGATTAGCCATCTGTAAACAATTAACGTCCCTTATGGGAGGACATTTAAATGTGCACTCCAAAGTGGGCGAAGGCAGCTGCTTTTGTCTGGCAATTGACTTACCCCTAATCGAAAACACCCCTGATGAGCCAGTGGTAATCGGTGAGTATCCCACTGTGCATTTGGTAAATTTAAGTGGCGGGTTAGAGCTTTCTATTGCCACTATGCTAAAGAAATTAAATATAAAAACAGTGCATGTACAACGTATTAAATCGGAATTGGCGACGGCTAAAACAGGCCTGTGGATCAGTCTGCCAGAGTCTGAATCGACGATACGAGATGCGGGGATTTCTCCTTCAAACTGGATTTGTTTACTGGCTACTTCTCAATGGCAAGAAGATGATAAACGTAATGTTTTACCCCTTCCTGTGCACTTTAGTGGTCTACAAAAGAGTCTTAAGGTTGCCTTAGGAATTAAACACCAAGAGCAACAAGGTCTAAGCGAACACTACCGTCATCATCAGCAATTTAAGGCCAATATCTTGGTTGCAGAAGATAGTATGACTAACCAGGAAGTGGTGAAAAGTATGTTGGGATTACTTGGCTGCGAAGTATGGTTAGCGGATAATGGGGCAGAGGCCGTAGAGCAAGCTAGTTTGCAGAAACCTGATCTGGTGTTAATGGATTGCCAGATGCCCGTTATGGACGGATATGCAGCCACTGAAGCGATCCGCAAACAATGTGCAAATATCCCAATAATTGCACTTACTGCAGGTATGGGGGATAATTTACGGAAGCAATGTCTGGATGTGGGTATGAATGAAGTGATGTCTAAACCCTTCTCTTTACAAGAATTGGAGCAAACACTTTTACGTTTTTTGCCTGCTCTTCATCTGCGGCCCCCACCAGGGCAAGTCACGGAGCACAACGCTTCTATGCTTTTGAGGAATCAAGAAAAATTGGACTCTGAAGCTCAGGTGTTGGACATGGAAACGGTGGATACGTTGTTGAAGATTATGCGAGAGACGGGCAAGCCGGTTTTTAACCGCGTATTGGATGCCTTTACCCAGGAAGCCAAAAAACTCATTGCGCGGCTGAACCATCATGTAAGTGAGGATGACATAGATATTTCTGCCATAGCTGACATTGCCCATGCGCTGAAATCAATGGCCGGAAATTCTGGAGCCAAACTTTTATACGAATTGTGTAGGGAGTTAGAAGGAAAATTGATCAATAATGAACAGGGTGAGATAACTGCACTGGCCCAAAGTATTGATGCTGCCTTCACTGTCAGTTGTGAAAAATTGGAAATGTTTAGAAATGCCAATAAAAAATAAAATTAAAATTTTGGTGTGTGACGACGATCTTACCGCGCGTATTTTAATGATCGAAACCCTCTCCACTGACAGCATTGAAGTATTAGAAGCGGAAAATGGCAAACGCGCAGTCGAGCTCTTTGAAAAACACCAGCCTGCTTTGATATTGCTTGACGTGTCTATGCCAAAAATGAACGGATTTGACGTTTGTCAATATATTCGCGACCATGAAAAAGGTAAACATATTCCGATTATTATGGTGACCGGCTCTGACGATCTTGAGTCTATTCACAAATCGTACGCGGTTGGGGCAACAGATTTTATTGCCAAGCCCATTAAGTGGCCGATCCTTGGAGAGCGAGTAAAATATATTCTGCGCGCTAGCCAAGCCTTCGAAGACTTGAGCACGCAAAAGCAAGAGCTTTATAAACTTGCGTTTTACGATCCGCTAACCGGCCTACCCAATCGTCAGCATTTAATGCAAGACCTGCAACGGTTTTTGGCCAAGGCGCGGCGTAGCAGTTATCAAGCAGCCATACTATTTATTGACCTTGACCGATTTAAACGTATAAACGACACCATAGGCTACAGTTACGGCGACCAGTTATTGGCCAAGGTGGCACATCGTTTACAAGCCAGTGAGGTGTTTGCCAGCAAGGGCACATTAGCAACCCAGGCGCCTCAACTTTATAGTTTTGGTGGCGACGAATTTACGATTTTTCTCAGTCAGGTAGACGATCCTCAGGAGGCCATTCTGGAGGTTGAAAGAGTTATTCGGAGTTTTAGCAGCCCTTTCCAATTAGAGCGTTTTGAGGTGGTTATCACTGCAAGTATAGGAGTTTCGATATTTCCCCAAGACGGCGAAAAAGGTGAAACCTTGCTTAAAAATGCCGATACGGCCATGTATTTTGCCAAGCGATCCGGGGGTTGCGGTTACAGGTTGTATCAAGATTCTATGAACTCAAAAGCAGCTGCTCGTTTACAACTTGAGCAAGACCTGCGCCAGGCCCTTAAAAATAATGAAATCATCCCTTTTTATCAACCTCAGATATGTGCTGAATCGGGACGCGTAGTAGGCGTTGAAGCCCTGGTGCGCTGGCTTCACCCTCAAGGCGGTATTATTCCTCCAGACGAATTTATCCCCATCGCCGAAGAAACCGGATTAATTACCGAACTGGGGCAACAAGTGTTAGAGGCAGGGTGCTATCAGGCTAAAAAATGGGTGGATATGGGAACACCGGTACGCATTGCAATCAATGTGTCGGCCCATCAGTTTAGACAACATGATTTCACGCAGATCGTAGCAGGCGCACTACAAAAAAGTGAGTTACCCCCTTCGTTACTGGAACTAGAATTAACGGAATCGGTGATCATGAGTCACGCCGAAGAGAATATTGCGCGTTTAGTCGAATTAAAAGACTTAGGTATATCCCTGGCCGTTGACGATTTTGGTACAGGTTACTCTTCACTTAGCTACCTTAAACGCTTCCCTATCGATATTCTTAAAATCGACCGCTCATTTATGTGTGATATCAATTCAACACCGGATGACCGGGCGATTGTCGAGGCAATATTGGCATTAGCCAAAAGCTTAAAATTAGGGGTGATTGCTGAAGGTATTGAGTACAGTAACCAGATTGCGATCCTGCAAAAATCAAAACAGTTATTGCTGCAAGGTTATTTATTTTCTCACCCTGTAGCAGCGGAATATATCCCCGCTTTGTTAAGCCAAGACTTTCGTCACCTCATGCCAGAGTTATGCTGACAGCTTGTCCAGTCAGCCCTCCTGTCACTGACAATGCACAACGAATTTCACTTTACGTAGAGCAAGACGATGATGCCATCGTCACTGAGTTAAAGTCTTTAGTGGCAAAAACAGAATTTCGCTTTGAGGTGACACCGCTGAATAAAGGCGAGCCCCAACTATTGATGCTGGTGGCTTGTCGAGATTGGGAACACGCTAATTTTATTGCCCACAAGTACAGCTTGGCAAGTCAACAAGTTTACTGGTTAGCGGACAATACAGACGATTCAGCTGGCCACAAACCATTGCCAGGCCATTGGTTTGTTGACTGGCGAGCGGTTGGTGTATTACTGACGATTTTATCCTTGTTAAAACACCACCATAACCTGATCCAAGACAAAGAACACGCGGTGCATAAACTCGCATTATTGTCTGATTGCCTCGGGGAGCTATCGCTAACTTTAAACCCCGAAGGTAAAATCATTGGCTTTACCCCACAGTTGTCAACTTTGCTGGGGACTTCAGGCTCTGCTCTGGGCCAAGACTGGTTATCTCGCTTACAAATCCCTTCGAGTATCGCTAAGAGTCGAATGGAGCATATCTTCGCGGATTTGAAGGGGACGGATTCAATGACCAGGTTACCGCCTTTTCCCATTCAGTTAGATAATACTGTCATCACGGTCGATGGCTTTATTGGGCCGCTGCATAATGATGAGACATTACTTATTTTGCGCCAGGTGGCCAGTTGGCACAATCAGGAGTGGGCCGCTGAAGCCAACGCCTCTGGAGGCCCCGTGACCTTATTACTGGTCAATCCTGATGGTCTCTGTGATTTTAATCATCAGTATGGTCGGGAGTTGGGCGATCAGGTGCTCAATGAAATTATGCACAGTATGGCTAACATGTTACGTGCGGAAGATTTTGCCAGCCGTTATAGCGGTACAGTATTTGCGGCTCATTTACCTGACACCAACGAACAACAAGGGCAGATTTTGGCTGCGCGCATGCTGACAATGCTGGATAATAAGCCATTTTCGCAAAAAAAAATCCATCTGCAGTTCAGTATTGGTTTGGCGACGCTGGAATCTGAAGAGCAATTTGGCCAGACATCCGCATTAGAGTTATTTCGCCGCGCGAATTCTGCTATGCAGGCTGCCCGGAGCATAGGCGGAGATAAGCTTGTGAGTTGGCAACCACGATTAGATGCTAATATATTGACCGATTTGGACCATATAGGTGGCAAGTTCTCCGAATTTCCAGGGGATGATTTTAGATTAATGACCTTGCAGTGGGACTGTATTCGTCTTATAGGCAGTACTCAATCGTTACAGAAATTTTCTACGCAAATTTGTCAATTACTCACCCCAGGCTTGCAAAGCGAATTTAGCGGATTGTATTTGAAACAAGGTGATAAGTTAACTAATTTATCTTGCAATGCTGTCAGTGACGAAATAGACATAGCAAAAATTCATCACTGGGTGCAAAAAAATAGTAAATTGATCACCTGTTCCAGTGAAATTATTCCCCTCAATAAATTTGCATCCTTTTTCAGTGCCGTTATTCCCCTTGTTGCTCGGGGAAAATTTTTAGGTGTATTAACAGTCTGTTGGAAACGACAAGACCAAAGTGTCGCCCAAAGGTGTGTCGGGCAGTTGCAGGTGGTAGCGAATTTAGCCGCTGAGATAGACCGCATCGTCCTTTTACAGCAAGACAAAAACCGCAGGATTGTTGCACCCCAGCAATCTGATGCCCAGACGATAATATTTGAATCTGCTGCGATGCACTCATTGATGCAACAAGTGCAACTTGTCGCTGCTACCGATGTATCGGTACTGGTTATTGGTGAGTCCGGTACAGGTAAAGAGGGAATTGCTTTGCATATCCATAAGCAAAGCTTACATCCAGACAAACCCTTTATCATAGTCGATTGCAGTACCTTGGTGGAACAACTTATCAAAAGTGAATTATTTGGTCACAGAAAGGGCGCGTTTACCGGGGCAACTAGCGACCAGCCAGGGCTGATTGCTCAAGCTGATGGTGGCACATTGTTTCTTGATGAAGTTGGCGAGTTACCCTTAGATATACAATCGAAATTATTGCGTTTTGTGGAAGAAAAAACCTATGTATCTGTAGGTGACCAACGAGTACGTAAAGTAAATGTTAGGTTGATACTGGCCACCAACCGTAACTTAAAGGAAGAAGTCGTCGCAGGGCGTTTCCGTGCTGATTTATTTTATCGCATCAATGTGTTTACCCTAAATTTGCCGCCATTGAATCAACGTGATGATGACTCCCTTTTACTATCTCACCATTTTTTGCACATATTTAGTCAGCAATATCATAAAGAGATCAGGGGATTTTCGGATACGGCTATCAGTAAAATACGTGCTTATGGGTGGCCGGGCAACGTACGTGAATTACGAAACTGCATCATGCGTGCCGTGATCCTATGTTCAGGCTATGTTGTTGAAGCTGAAAATTTGGACTTACAAGAGTTACATGAGGACGATAACTCCGCTAGCAAAGGTGTGAATGATGGGGCGCCAATAGCCTTTATTCCCGCTGCGACCGATGATGATCTACAACCAATAGCGGTGGTGCTAAATGAAGTGGTAATTATGGCCAGCCAACAACCGACCTTGCTTTGTGTCAGTTTGTGGTTAGAAAAGCTATGGTTGGAGTTATGTTTAGAAAAATGGGGTAGCCTTTATCAAGTGGCGCAACAGTTAAATAAATCAGAGTCAACACTGCGTCGACGTCACGCTAAACTTAGCGACATAGGATTCAACCAGCCGCAAATTCAGGAATTGACCGTTCGTTGTACCGGGGTGTTAGCGCAACTGTTAAACACCAACAAAAGTAAAAACCTGTGGAGTGAAATCGAAAAATTATTGTTTGTAGCAGTATTGCAACAGGATTTTAGTCAACAAGTAAAAGCTAAATTACTCAATGTTACTCAACCTACGTTACGAAAAATCATCCAACAGGTATAAACTAGGTTTTTTGTGCACGGGTAAATCAGCTGCCTTAGCTCCTTCTCTCCAATCCCGTCTGGCTTGCAAAGAGAAATTGTGACAGAAGTTTAGTTAATAGAAGCGATACCTAAGTAAAGAAAAGCGATAGCAACAGCCATTATGTAAATAAAATTGGTGCTGATAGCAACATGATAAAAGTATTACCAAAACAAATTTAACCCGACTATGACCTTTGGGCTACGTATAGCGCTAAGTCACGACGCGGCTAATAACACCAGATTAAAGGCCCCTACGATACGCTTGAGAATAAATACGTTGCCCCGCTAAGTGTTACCGATGAAAACAGTAACTACTACATCAAAGGATCCGTATTTAAAGTCTGTGGTGAAGCCTTTATGTGGTAAGAAGCACATATGAATCAATAACATTTCATGTTGCAATAATAAGTTGTGCCAGCCCGGTGATAACCATAAGAGCAGCATCATTCTGGTCAGTATACGCGTACAGCCCTATGCCAGTGCTTTACGCACAACTCCTTTGTCACTATTTATTTATCCGATGCAATTGTTCATATCCCTGTTTGCATTATGATTATCACGCCCTTAATTATTTCAATATTTTATCTTTGTTAAGCGCACTGGTTTTTGTGGTTCAAGTGGTTGTATTAAAACTATTTATTTGCATATACCAGGCTTTGGAGTACTCTGCTTACCAAAATGTAAAACGTTAGGCACGTATGTATAAAAACGCAGTTATGTGGTTAGTATTTTACCTGATTTTCAGTCCTGGCCTTCATGCTACTGAGAGTCCAAATTTCAGGTTCTCATCCGCCGATTTGAATAAGCAGCTGTCCCAGAAAACCATCAGACAAATTCATCAGGATAGTACTGGCTATCTGTGGGTAGTCACGCAAGAGGGCCTGAGTCGATATGATGGTTATCAACTGATGAGCTTTGTTCATGATCCCCGTAAATCCGATTCCCTTAGCTCAGATAACGTTCGCGCAGTTATTGAAGACAATAATAATCGTTTATGGGTAGCCACCGACGGGGGGGGCTTAAATTTATTTAATTCCGCCAACCAGACATTTTCATCCTGGCAAGAGACAGATGATTCGTCAGCACATCCAACCTCAAATCGGCAGTGGTCGCTCTACCTAGATTCGCAGAACTTTATCTGGCTTGGTTATCGCGACGGTAATTTTAGCCGATTTAACCCTGAAAACATGGTTTTTGAGCATTTTAACACGCGGGAACTGTTACCCGAGTTAGATTCAGATGCTGCGGTGACCTCAATTGTAGAAGATGCCAATGCCATTTGGCTGGCCACTGATGGTAATGGCTTGCTCAAACTGGATAAAAGCAGCAAAAAACTGAGTCGTTTGTATACGGGCTCCAGTAAAGCGCTTTTTAGTGATCGATTAAGCCAGGTATTTATCGATGTGCAACAGCGTTTATGGCTGACCAGCGATGATGCTGGCGTTAGTGTTGGCGATCCCCAGCGGGCGAACTTTACCACCTGGCAGCATCATGATAAGCAAACCGATAGTTTGGCTTCCAATGTAGTTCACACTATTTACCAGGATCAGCAACAACGTATTTGGCTGGGTACTGAAGCGGGAGCCAGTTTGTGGAATGGCCGAAATGCCTTTCTGAATTACTCCAGTACAGATGGCTTAGCTCACGACAAGGTACTTTCAATTTTACAGGATACCTCGGGTCTTATGTGGTTCGGTACTTTCTATGGATTGACCAACAGTATCAAAGTTCCTTTTGAACACTTAGACGAAGGCTTAGCCCATAGTCTGATACTGGGTTTTGCTGAAACTCAATCATCAGCGGGGGAGTCAACAATTTGGGCAGCTACTTATGGAGGGTTAACTCGCCTAAACAGTAATGGTGAAGTGTTGCAAATTATTAATAAAGACACTGAACCGGCGTTAAGTGATGCACGGGTGATGGCAGTACATGGTGATAACAATATGTTGTGGTTCGGTACCAGGGGTGGTGGCTTAGGTAGGCTGAATGTCGATAATCAGCACATTAAATACTACGTACATGATCCTGATGATCCAACCAGTTTAAGTTTTAATGCGGTTCCCAGTATTTTCCCTGATACCTTTGGTAATATTTGGGTGGGCACCTATGGTGGCGGTTTGAATTACTTACCGGCCGGAAGTGACGAATTTGTTCATTATCGCTTTGATGAAAATAATCCTCACAGCTTAAACAGCGATCGCGTGTTAGCGATTTCTCAGCTCTTTGACGGTACCATAGTGGTTGGCACCGTGTCGGGGATTAACTTGTTTGATCCCGTTAACTTGGATTTTGACCACATTGAGCATCAACCCGATAATGTCGATAGTTTATCGGCGTCAATGGCCTGGGCATTTTATCAGGATCCCAATGAATCACTTTGGATCGG
>Ga0307488_10005207_pt1 | contig 10756 bp, 16 predicted proteins | sample SB02metaG_FD_202248 | JGI IMG/M metagenome (GOLD analysis project Ga0307488, IMG submission 202248) | Sea-ice brine microbial communities from Beaufort Sea near Barrow, Alaska, United States - SB 0.2 | ecosystem: Environmental > Aquatic > Marine > Coastal | place: USA: Alaska | collected...
CAACGCAGCTAACTTCTGAACGCCAACTAAGGAATTGGGGTCAGGCGTAGATCCATCTCTTGCCTCATTCAATCCTGTGACTGAACGAATCATATCCATATAGTGATTGTAGTTTCCGATTAACGATGCCATCTTTGATTGGCTAGAGTTGGCTGTTAACTGAGTGATAGGAACTTTTGCCTGATTATAATCTCCATCTTGAGTATAGCTTCTACCGATAACACTACCCGTCTGCATATACATTCTAAGCGCATCTTCAGGATTGTATGCCTCCCCATTACCAAGGTCTACTTCATTAAGACCATCGGCATCGATAAAAACACCATCAGGCACGACCCTAGAAATTACTTGTTGTAATTTTAAGTGAGTCATTTGTATGAGATCAGCAAAAGGAATCATTCTTTTAACAAGAGACTCTATGTTTCCTTTATACATTCTTGGCGCACAAGCAACATAACTAGGCATAGCAAATTGACTTGCAGACTTTGGACGAACCATGTTCTCCATCATCTCCCATCTTAGAACAATATTTGTCCCCATAACCATGATGCCTTCATACCATACTTCAATTTTTTTCTCAACCTTTTCAAAGCCACCCTCTTCCATCATGTCGGCAGGCGGGTTGAATTGGTCATCTTTTTCAATAACCTTATATCCACCGGATGCTAATCTTTTCTTTTTATGGGTAAAAGTATTAGTTGTTTTGTAATTGAAATATAATAACGTACAAGAGTCTTTATAAAAAATATCATTCTGATACTGCTGTGCAGTATTGTAATAATCATACCAAGACTGACTGTACTTACTAACCTCCTCCATTTGCTCATTGGTAATGTCTGGGTTAATTTTTACTAACTCTGTAATTGGAACGGTCTTAACCTCTCCCCAATAAAAACAGTCTTTAAAGTTTGGGTCTTCAGTATAACTATATACGATGTTAGCGGGGTCTACATACTCAACTTGAATACCTTGGCCAGGAAGGAACTGTTGCTTTGTACAACCAATACCTAAGACTGTTAAATCATAATCTACTCTCTTACGAGTGTCTTGATAATGATTCTCTTCTAACACTGTATTAATCGCCTGCTCTTCCGCTATCTCTATACCAGGTTTATAGTTGAGCTGCATATATAAAGACAATTCTTTATCATTGTTAGGCAGCTCTTGAGGGTCTGTCATAAAAGGATCTATGCCAAAGTCCTTGCTTATCTGTTCCAAAATAGGACGAGCAACCATATCGGCTTCAATCATATCTTGAAACTGCGATCTTTTCTCTGCTGACAATGCGTCTTGAGAATAAGCCCGAACATGGAATAATCTATCTGACATTCCATTAACAACAATATCTACAAACTTAGGGAGTATAGGTACAGGTGTCCAATCTAAATTGATGTAAGACAAGTCTCCATCTATGGCTATTTCGTTTTTGTATTTTGCTACTGATTGTTCTCCTCTAGCGTATAACCTAAGACGATTAAATTCTGCCCATTGACTGTAAAATCTACAGCCTGTTCCATCTTTTTTAAACCACTCATATTGAATGGCTTGACCAATCTGTAAACCGAACTCATCGGTTTTCTTTTCAGCGTCTGAAACAAACTGACTTGGGAATCCTGTAGGCGATATGTTTATAGTTACCTCTTTCATTTACTTCCTTAATTCACTTATAGAACCTTCGTTACTATACCTTGCAAAGTTAATACTTATTTTTGACTCTGATTTTTGTGGTGTGTATATATGTTTTTGGCAAGCCATAATTGCTAGACCTGAACTTATTGAAGCATCAAACTTAGTCCTATTGTTAATATCAAACTTAGCCCAGTCCTCAAGAGTCCTAGTAAAAAACATTGACCCCATTTCATCTGAATCCCTATAGGTAGACTCCATGTCTATACCAACGTACTTTTCAATGTAAGACTCTATTGCTGTTGCGTGAGCCTGCTTAACATCCTCACTAGAGTTTGGTATACCGCCTAGTTCTTTTTCAGTTTTAGATAATTTTGACATATGCTTATCAGGTCGATTAGTGCTAAACCCCCTATAGCCTCTATTCTTAAAGTGATATAAAAGTCTAGGCTTATTGTTCTCCACAAGTATAGGCATACCATAAAAGATACAAGCCATTAATACATCTTCAAAAAATATCTCTGCTGTTTGCGGTCTAGCTATATACTGTAAAAAGAATTCATTGGTAGGAGCATCGTCCATGTGAAACTTTGTTAATCCATGGAGCGCACCATTCGATCCACCACCGCCAACTGTCCCTGAGATATCATATGAGTCACAACCAAATGCCCCAATATGTTCATTTCCGGGGAGCTTCCTCCCCCCCTTAGTGATGATGTTATTTTGAAGACCAACACTAGGCAACCATGAGACTAGAAATCTTCCACGACTATCTGGTGTCCATACCACCTTGGTATCTTTTTCTCCATTTAACCATTTGAATGAACCCCTAGTTAAAAAGTGTTGTTGAATTAAACTCTCATTGTAATCTATCTGAGAATATATCTTGGTTAGATTAAATAATGATTGCTTACTTTCATCCCGGAAAGCGTGTGATTCATTTCTAGGAAACTGTCTATAGTATTCGTTTAATGCATCAGCGTCCCCTTTTAAAGAGTCAACCTCATTTTCCCAATAGTCAATTGCACCTACATCTATCAACATCCCATCAATACCATCTATGGGGGATGGTGGGGTTCTTAATATGGGGTCTCCATACTTATCAATAAAACCTTCCATGTTCCACTCCATAGGAATAAACAAACTATAAAGCCCACTCTTTGTTTGCCCATTGGCGTTTCGATTCTTTACATTTGAATCGTTATATAAACTTTTAAAGTTGCCCCCTCCCTTTTCTAAAGCATTAGACGTTGAACCCATCATACACTTACCTATTACCTTACTCCCTAATCGAAGACAGGTTTTGGTTACACGCCAATTGTTTAATATGTTGTCAGGCTTATCCCACTTACCACTTTCATCATGGATAAGTAATTGTAGCTTCTCACCATCATAACTGTTATCTCCAGTGTTCTTCCAGTCAATAGTTGTGTCTAACCCCTCCATGTCATTTGAATCAACGGTAGACATATTCTTCTTGGTAATCTTAGAGGCAGGGATTCTATACGCTAACTCCGTCTTAGGTTTATCCATACCATCTTGAATAGGTTTAAAAAAGAATGGGTAGTTATTTGATATAGGCACAACCTTATCTGTAAACATCTTCTTAGCATCAGCCCCTGTTTTAGATAGGATTCCAATTCTTGAATCTTTTGATATTGTCCCAATGTTTGCACACTCCTCTGAACCCATATAAGAAAACCCAGAACGCCTAATCTTTAGATAACAAATCCCAAAGGATCTATAGTCAGCCTTACAAGCCTCCCAAAAAATATAAAATATTCGGTTTGCTTCCCGGAAGTCAGGGTATCCTATATCAATCTTTGTCCATTGCAAATACATATAGTGAGAGCCGGTTATATAAGTGGGCTTACCTTTACGCATTAACCAATGACCTTGCTCTCTTTTATCAAACTCTCCCTCAATGTAATCTACCCATGCATTCTTAAAAATAGAAGGCATATCATTCCATTGAAATATAGATTTAATTTTTGATAATTGTTTAGGGAAATCTTTTCGCTCCCAATACTGATCGCTTTTTAAATTACTTCTAGATTCAGGATTAGTAGGGATCTTTGGGAGGGCAACAAATAAACCACTAATGTTATATATAGGGCCTACCTCTCCTGTCTTTGATATAACAACTAAGTCATACTTCTGATTGTAACCATACTTCCAAGACTTAGCCCTGTTCTTATTCTTTAGAACAGTAGTAGGTATCACATCGAACACCTCCTTATAAATACTACTTAGCTCTTCTTTCTGCAAATCCTTGTTTTTCATCAGCGACCCTATCTACTCCTTTGTTAAGAAGCTCACTCTCTAACTCTATTCTAGTTAATATCTCAAAGGCATCAAAGATGGCAAGCTTCTTTGTAGCAGCAGCATTCTTTAATCTATCGGCTGCCAACTCATCTTCTGGATCAATCTTTATGATATCCTCCTTAGCAACCTTAATCAATTGCTTTACAGCCCCCTCACCGGCTGCTATAATTTGCTTCTTTAAATCGTCAACATTCATAGCTTAACACATATGGCTTGGTTATACATACGATAGAGCTTCTCCCCATCTATATTAAACTCATACTCTGAGTCAGGAACAAATCCAATCTCGTCACCCTCTTCTATTCCCATTGAAGATAGAAATTTATTTCCATACTTCAACAAGCCTACAAGTTCTTCTTCTTTTATAGATTTATCTATTGTGTATTTTTTTGGAGGCACAGGTTTTATAAAACAAAAACCTTCTCTACTTTTCCATACACCATTGTGGGAATGCATAAAGTATTGATCTTCATCAATTAAAAACAAATCTTCTTTAAAAAAACTTTTACCACTTCGCTCTGCCCCTTGCATATCGTTGTAAAACTTAAATGCATTGTGATGAACTACTAGGGTGTCTCCGACTTGGATGTCTCCAGAATATCTTAGGGGCGTGTCGATTACTTGAGCAAACCTATTTGAAACAGTGTGGTCTTCTTTTGAAGATGAGGTTATAAAATCTATGCCCCCTATTTCTTTTAGGTTGTCGTAACGTCTACCCCCTATTGGCTTTACAAGAAAGCAATGGGGTGATTTCATTATATTAAAAATTTATATTGTACTCTATAGATATAGGCATAGACGATGCAAACTCTTTCCATAAAAGTATTTCGCCCTTTGCCTCTATCCAAATTTTTGTGCTACTAGATTTATCGTCTACCTGAATTAAATGAATTTTATAGTTTCCCCCTAACACATCTTGACCTAACACATAATGCATTGCGGTCTTGTAATCTGTGCCTATGGAAACTTTTCTTATCATTTAACTTAATTTACGCTTGTATGTCTCCGTATAGATACCATGTGTCTGTTGCGGTTTTTACAATCGTTGCTACTGAATACTGATGCTTTAACCTGTCGTGACCTTGAGCTGACTGTACAGTAACCCCTGCTGTGCCTACTACCGTAATTACACCTGTTCCCTCTTGTACTATAGTTATCTTCGTTCCTAATGGATATGCAACACCTGAATTTAGAGGTATTCTAACATCTGTTGCTGTTGTCGTGGTTGTAATAACAACCCCATCTGCATCTGCAAGAATAAGGTTTGTTAGAGTTAAAGCACTTGAGCGCACAGTTGTAGGTATAGAATTCTGCCAAGTTACTTGACCGCTTGCATTAGATACAAGAACCTGTCCGTCACCACCCAATGTGTTTGTATAATCCTTTACTGCACCCTGTAATCGTATTGATGACCCTGTTAAAAAACTGAACTCCCCAACACTAAATTGATACCCCCCTGAGTGTTCTACATCTCCTGTAATATCTTGATCCCCTACCTGTTGAAGATTACCCGTAAGAATTATATCATTTGTAGCGGTATTACCTATAGCTAATACCTGCTCAAGATTTTGATTAGTAAGCCCTGACCCCCATATAACCTGACCGCTTGCATTACACACAAGCGTCTCTCCATTAACACCAAGGCTACCATTGAAATCCTTTACAGTTCCTCCAAGAGCCATAACCCCTGTTGCACCAACAGCGAACTCTCCACCGCTATAGTTATATCCACCTACCTGAGTAATATCCCCCGTAAGGGTCATGCTCTGAGTAGCAGTATTTCCAGCATCAAGTACATTCTGCAATGTAATATTAGATTGAAACAAAGTCAATAGATCACTAATCAAAAAATTCTTAGTGACATTAACAGGCGTACCCGCTACTTCAGTTCCAATAAATTTATCCGATATTGTTACCGGACTTGCATTTGTGTATGTACTTATTTTAGCCATGGTTATTCTTTTTTAGTAACCTCTCCTGTTTGTAAATTTACAACGGAGTCCTCACCATATTTTTTCATCAGTTTCTTTTCTACCTTAGAGAATTCACTTTTGATAGTATCAATCCTCTCAAAAACAATTTGCTTCTGAAGTTCTAATTCTCCAATTGCAGCTTTGTTTTTTGTAAACTCAGTATTCAAATCTTGAACCTGAGACAATTCGTTGTCAGTTAATTTTGCCATTTGATTTAATTTTTAACAAAGATAGGAATTATTTCTTTCTTGTCTTCTCAATAGTTCTACCGCCAAAATATGCAGCAATAACAGTGAGTAACAATATCTCAAGTAAACTTACCCAATTGTCTTCGACTTTAAAATTAAGTTCACCTGCATCAATGAATATCAATAGCATCGTACATAAAACCAAGAACATCAATACCAATGGTCGGACGTTCTTTGACAGCCAAGAGTCTGAAGCCATATCAGACTTCCATCTCTCGGTGACGTTCTTCTGCATATCAGCCTCAGCATTGATAAGTATCTCTGCCATCTCCTTTTCGAACTGAGCCTTCTCATCCTTGGTTCTTACGAATCGGTCTACCAATCCGCCAACCTTTCCGGCTACATCTGTTCCTTTCCCGAACAGTCTCATTAAAATCTCTTTCATTCGTTCTCGATTTTTTTTATCATCTCAATATGAATCTGTGCTATCCTGTCTCTACCACTTTCGCTCATCAACAACCTGCACTCTCGCTCGTTTGTCATAAAGAAGTTCTCGGATAGTATAGCAGGCATAGCGGTGTTTACCAAGACGTAGAAGTTAGACTCCTTGTCTACATCACCATCGCTTGTATCCCTACGCATCTTGTAGTTTGGAAACTCTTTCTCTGACTCCTCGTATAATACTGTGGCTATATGGTCTGACTGCGTCTCTCCCGGAGATGTATACACCTCCCAACCGTTTGCAGATTCATCACTGAATCCATTGGCATGAACGCTTACATATATACAAGGCTTCTCCGACTCACGATAAACCTCGTTAGCCATCTTGACTCTCGTGGATAGAGATACATCCTCCTGCGTATCTACAAGGTTAACGTATTCAATGTTGTTGTCATCACAATACTTAGCGACACGATCTACAATAGCCCGATTAAACTCACCCTCAAATAACTGAGAGCCATCATCCCAAATAGGAGAACGCTTTCCGGCTGTCTGATATACGCCATCAATAATTCCACCATGACCATTATCAAGTATCCAAAGGTATTTTGAATCGCTCTTGATTGATTGTCCACAACACCTACATACCTTTCCCATAATCTATTGAAGTTCATAGAGGCGGGTGTCCATAACCTTTAGCTGCCCCTTAATATCTGTGATTTCCTCCTTGATGAATTGAATCTGATTGGAGGTTTTTATTACTGCTCTGTTGACCTCTGCGTCCTGTACCGGTAATTTTTTAGCTTCTTCGATTTGACCCTGAAGCGAGTAGTACATACTAACGAATGTTGTTATCAGCCCCACTATAAACACAAAGTTTCGTGGTGTTAGTTTTATCCCCGTCTTCTCGCTCACTGTCTCCATCTCTAACTATTTCATATTTAATACCTACATCTACCGATACGGTAGAATAAAATTCTACCACAATGCAAGTATACTTGTTGCCGCTGTTCCTGTCTGACCTGTTGCAAATACTCTTAGCACCTGAACGGGAATAAAAGATCCTGCAAGCACACCCACAAATTCAACGATGTCACCACCAGCTGTAAGAACTTTTAAGTCACCTGCTGTTCCTACATATAAAACACACCCATTGTTAGGTGCATCTATATTTGCATATAGGGTATATGTCCTGCTTGTTCCTATTCCTGTAGTCACGCTCAAGGTCGTTGCGCTATCTACCGCTGTAACCTCAGAAATCAATCCCCCTAACGAGTATATGATATCCCCAACCTTAACCCCCTTGTTTATAAAATCGCCCAATGCGTCTATAACCTTTAATGTTGCCGCACCATTACCTGTGGTGGTGCTGCTTATTGAAAGCATCGCAGGGTTAGGGATGTTTATTGTGTCGCTAGGGTTCACCGCTAACGCTCTACTTGCCTGTAATTTTTGATAAGCCATTAATTCTTTTTTTGACGAGCCTTTGGCATCGCACAGTTGTTTTTATTCCTTTCTACTGAGCAACCTGCTCCCTTTTTTTTCCTGTCTGCCCTCTTCTCTAATCGCTGTTGAGAAGGCCCTCTTTTTATTCTTTTTGCTCTTCTATCTTGTTTTCTACCAGACCTCTCGGACTGTCTTCTTGCTTTTTCGGGACTTATATTACTCTCTCTTTCATTTTTTCTCTTAAGCTTTTCTTTTGCTTTTTGTTCTGTAGACTTAAAGTTTTTTGCTTTTCTTATATTTCTTTTAGCTAAAGAAGATACAGTTCCGGGGCTTGCTTCAAGCATATTTGCTTGCTTTGGAGTGAGACCCTTAACGGTTTTTGTGCTAACAGTTTTACCGCCTTTACTCTTTGTTGTAGTAACCTTGTTATTTGCGATATCAATATCAGTATCCTTTTGCTTTACTCTACCCTTTTTATTTACCTTTAGTACCGTCTTTTTAGTACCGTCAGGGCTTACTGTAATAGATTTTTGAGAGCCACTTTTTCTTGAAATGGTTTTTTTTCTAGCAGTAGATCCGCCTCCGTCAACCTCTACGTTTCTACTCTTCTTCTTAGACTTCTTCTTGTTACCACCAAAGGTAGATGCTAACGGACTTGATAAATCTCTTGCCATTTCTAATAGTTTTTATTTAGCATGTTGCCAACAGTTTTTACTGTTTCATTATTCTTCTTTAAGAACTTTGCTTTTCTCTTTTTGGTCTGCTGATTCTTTCTTTCAGTTTGGTTTTTTGCTGCTTTTCTCTTGTCTCTATCCAAAGCAATCTTGCCACCGAACATAGCAAGACCTAATGCTGATAAAGCTTTTCCAATCTTACCACTATTAGGAGCATTCTTTTGCGCGCCTACTTTATCCCCCGGGCCAAAGGTAGATGCTAACGGACTTGATAAATCTCTTGCCATTACTATACGTTTTTAAACATTAACTTACTAAGGAACTTATTCCAAGTTCTCTTACACCACAATCCTATTGCGATGATTTTATTTCCTAACCAAACTAAAGCTCTTCCCATAACTATGATCCTCCTGTTCCTGAATAATTGCCTGTGCCTGCTCCGGGGAATGCTGGTTTCTTTACTTTTGCTTTCCTCTTTGCATTAGCAAGTTGCTTTTCTGACGCACTCACCTTTCCATTTTAAATCTTTTTACAAATATACAAATATTTTTGTTCTCTATTTTCTAGACTTAGCACCCGAACACTTCCAACGCTTTCTCGATAAATTGTTTGGGGTGTTAGGATCGTTTCTATCTTTTGCTGATAATCTTTTCTTAATACCTAAACTTCTAGCACAATAACTATCGCCTTTAGATGTCCCTGGTTTTACTCTTGGGCCTCCACCTTTAGCATTGCCTGCCTGACCATAGCTAACCTTTTTACCACTAGAAGTGATTTTAACTTTAGCCTTACCCATTCTAGGTTTTCTAGACATTTTAGTTTTTGAAGCCATTAATAACCAGGCATTTTACGGTTTGGATTGTTTTTAATTTTTCCATTCATAGAGTCGGAAAAAGTTTTAGCTTGTGCTTTTCCTACTGCATTATACGGAAATACTTTTGCCTTCATCTTTCCTGTGTCTCCACACTTGTACTTTACTGTTGGCATAATTATTTATTTTTTTTTGTATGAGTATATCCTTTTTTCTTTAAAGAATTATGCTGTGCCATGGTAGAAGCAACTTTCTTTACACCTGTCTTACTATACATATTATGTACCTTGAATTTTTTAGTAGCCATAGTTATTTCTTTTTAATAGTTTTTACTTTACCATTTGTTGTTCTGGCGTATGTGTGAGTTTTAGTTTCTCTTATAAAAGTTCCACTATATTTTTTACCTCCATACATCCAACTTACTTTCTTAGCCATATTAATTTCTGTTGTTAGCTGCAGCTTTATAGGTATTGCACCCGGAACCGCCTTTTTTCCTTTTAGTTGGTGAGCATTGTTTACTTGGCGAACCACCTCCGCCACCTTTTGGTTTGTATTTTCCTTTTCCACTTCCAAGTTTTGACTTAGGCTTTTTATATTTCGGTTGTGATTTTTTTTCAGCACGAATTACCTCCCTGCTTACCTGCCTCTTGGTTCTTTCAATTTTTCTTTTCTCCTTTGGTGTAGGTGCGGTAATCAAACCCTTATCCTTTACCATTTGGTCAGCCTTCTTTTGAATAGCTGTTTCTTTTTTTCTTTGCTCTTTATCTCTTGTCGCGATTACTTTAGGCTCTGAAGGAGTTGTAGTACGAGTTGGTTTCTTTACAGTCTTGTTTACAATCTTACCACTACGTTTTGTTTTTGTCTTAGTGACAGAGCCATCGGCATTAGTTGTATAATTTGGTTTCTTTTTCTTTTTATCTTCCGGATCATTGGCGGTATTACTCCTTGACTGAATATTGTCAACTGACCTATTCTTAAATGCATAACTATTGTAATCCTTTGCCATAATTTCTATCTTTGTTACAAATTTAATAAATTATAATTTAATGGCTAAGTATAAAACAAGACGTAGAAAAAGTTACGATAGAACTGAACCCCCTAGAGATTACATGAAGTACTGGCGAGTCGTGAAGTATTGGACTCGCAATAAGTATGCTATCACACTAGGTGAACTAGATATGATGCTATTCTTATATAGCGAAGGGATATTTAATAAGGATCAGTTCGATGAGTTTAATAAACTCGTAGGGTGGAATAAGAATAGATTTAAGT
>Ga0307488_10005208_pt1 | contig 10755 bp, 7 predicted proteins | sample SB02metaG_FD_202248 | JGI IMG/M metagenome (GOLD analysis project Ga0307488, IMG submission 202248) | Sea-ice brine microbial communities from Beaufort Sea near Barrow, Alaska, United States - SB 0.2 | ecosystem: Environmental > Aquatic > Marine > Coastal | place: USA: Alaska | collected 2017-05-06
AGATAATCTAGAAAAAATAGTGGGTTACTTTGATGAACCCTTTGCAGACCCTTCGTTAGTGCCCACTTTTTTTGTATCCGAGCTAGCACGTCAGCAAGTCACGGTAGCCATTGCCGGTGACGGCGGTGATGAAGTCTTTGCGGGTTACGAAAAATACACCACCGATGCCACAGAAAACAGCTTACGTAATAAATTCCCTAAAGTGCTGCGAAAACACCTATTCCCTAAGCTCGCCAACTTTTTAGCAGGCAGTAATGCCACTATCTGGCGCAAAGGTAAGTCCTTACTTACTAGCTTAAGCCAAGAGCCCGCCATGGGCTTTTATACCACCAACTCACAGATTGACGACAGACAATGGAAACAACTGGCCAAACAAGAAGTAAAAGAAAAACTCGGTGATTATCATCCTTCTAAAATCACTATCGACGCCTACGAAAAATCAGACGGCCCTGACCACCTAGCAAAAATACTCTACACCGACATGAAAACCTATTTGCCTGGCGGCATACTAGTCAAAGTCGACCGCATGAGCATGGCCAACTCCCTAGAAGTGCGCGCGCCACTGCTCGATAGAGAAGTAGTTGAATTTGCCGCCACTCTGCCCTCCAACATGAAGTTTAAAAACGGCGAGAAAAAACACATATTAAAAGAAGCCTTCAAACCCATGCTCCCCGACGGTATTTTGTACCGCAAAAAGATGGGCTTTTCAGTGCCACTGGCAAGCTGGTTCAGACATGAAATAAAAGACCTAGCCGAACGTCACTTAATAGACCAAGCCCAAGGGCTTAAAAGCATCTTTAATCACGATTATATTCAAACACTATGGCATGAACACCAAAATGAAAACGCCGATCACAGTGCCTTGCTGTGGAGCATGTTGATGTATGAGATGTGGTGGGTGAAATATGCTACTAATCAATCGACAAAAGCAGTGAAATAGACTCATGCAACAACGTGTTTATTACCTTGACCTGCTCAGAGCCTTGGCAATTATGCTGGTGTTTACCGGACATACCGTACTCAGCTATGGTGCGCCACCTTATTTGGCACCAATGCAATTTGGTGGAACTGGTGTTGATTTGTTTTTTTTATTATCTGGTTGGTTAATCGGATCACAACTATTTTCTGAACAGAAAAAGTTTTCCAATATAGATGTTAAACGCTTTTGGATTAGACGTTGGATGAGAACCATGCCAGCGTATTTTGCCGTTTTATTCGTGACTCTGACACAACTTTATTTGACCAAGGATTCAGTAGCCAATCCCTTGCCTTATTTTTTCTTCGTTCAGAACTATTTCTACCCATTAGAGTATTTCACTATCAGTTGGTCACTCAGCGTAGAAGAACAGTTTTATCTTGTTATCGCTCCGTTCATCTTATTTATTCACCGGTTTAACAAAAACACACAGTCTCTCATTTTGATTGTTATGTTATTGCTGCCCACCTTATTTAGAGTGTTAGGTTGGTTTAATACTTTGAATGAAACTCATGTACGATGGGATTGTTGTTTAATGGGGGTGTTGTTAGCTCACACCTATTTTAAACACCCTGAACTTTGGACATCAGCCAAAAGGTTTATCAATTCCGCACTTTTTATTGGGATACTAGCCTATGTGGCATTCTTCTATTTTAGATGGTATCCGCCTTTTGAGAACTATCAAGATCCATCCAAACTTCTATTAGCTGGTGTTTTTGCGTTAATGGTATTTTACGCAGTCAACAAACCTGTTTTTCACAAACCTTTTGGCTATAAAGTAGTCATGCATATTTCAACAAGGTCATACTCTTTTTATCTCTTACACCCTGAAGCGCTGGCACTTTCAAAACGTTTTTTAGGGGAGTATAACTTTATCCTATACTACTGCGTTGCTCTTCTAGTCTCGCTTTTACTGTCGGAAATACTTTATCGGGTTGTTGAGCTGCCTTTTATTGCCATGAGAGAGAAATACAGTTTCTCTTCAAAATACTCTAAAAGTAAGCAAGTGAAGCCTGACTATGGAAAGGAAGTGAGAGATGACGGATAAAAAACAGATACTTCACATCACTTTTGATATGCGTATAGGTGGAACCGAGATGGTGATCAGAAACCTTATCGAAGGTGCAGATGCCACTTTACTCGACATGTCTATTTTTTGCATTGAAGAGCCTTTAGGTCCTTGGGGTGTAGATTTGCAAAAAAGTGGTTTAAAAATAGTCTCTAAGGCACGGCAAGCTGGTTTTGATACTTCACTCATTTTTGCGATTCGCAAATATATAAAAGACCACAAAATTGATATTGTGCACTGCCATCAATACACACCATGGGTTTATGGTGTGTTGGCTGCTTTTGGCACTAAAACCAAAGTCATTTTCACCGAACATGGCCGCTTTTACCCTGACTCTAGCAGTTGGAAACGCAAATGGATCAACCCATGGTTATGCAGGGTAACCGACCATATCACCTCAATATCTAAAGCTACCAAACAAGCATTGGTTGAGTTTGAAAACATTCCAGAACATCGTATTCAGGTTGTTTATAATGGCATCTTACCTCCAATAGTTGACCCTTTTAAAACATCGCAACTAAGACGAGAATTAAAAATTGCTGAGCACACCCTTATTTTGGGCACCATTGCTAGGCTTGACCCCATTAAAAATCACACGATGATGCTAGAGGCATTTTCCTTAGTATTAAAAGTATATCCCGACACTGTATTGATTATCGTGGGTGATGGAGAAGAAAGGCAAAACATAGAAGAGCAAATTCAAACACTTGATATTAAGAACAAGGTTATCTTGCCAGGCTATGATCCTCAGCCTCAACACTACCTTGCGTTAATGGATATATTCCTGCTGTCGTCATTGAGTGAGGGCGCTTCGATGACTCTTCTTGAAGCTATGGCCCTAAAAAAGCCTTGTGTGGTTACCGATGCAGGAGGCAATTCAGAAATTATTCAACACAATATCAACGGAATTGTCACTCCCAATAATATTCCAAAAGACTTTGCTGAAGGCATTATGTTACTGCAAAACAATTCATTTAAAAGAGCTGAATTTGGTGAAAAAAGTAAGGTTATCTTTGATGACAAATTTACAGTCGAAGCTATGTCGACATCTTTTGAACATATATACAAAAGCTAAGTCAGATATTTCACTCAGAACAGATCAAAGCGACGACTCAACTCCGCCAAGTCTATTTGGATACCTTTCTTATCATCGATCACTCGATAATTATGTATGTTATCTATCTTGCTTAAGACTAAAACAGATAACAATTCATCTTTTACAATCCCGCAACCAAAGTCATATCGAGTAGCCATCCCCTTAGCATTAGATACTTTCTGACTTTGTTGAATACCACCAAAATTATTATTTCTAAAATGCCATACTTTGGCACACAGATGATTATCACCATTTTTTATGGTTAACATAGAATGAGTTTTATCTACATTCAAATCAAAATGTTCTTGATGCAAGCCAGCCCATGCCATTCCTCCTTGTATCTGAAGTTGCTTCCCTAGTGATTTGATCCTACTAACAATCACCAAATCATTATTAATCAATGAATAGAGCCTGATAACATCAGCTCCTCCATAACAATGACTGTATTTAATCGAATCACTTTCCTGTGATAAATGACCGCGGCCAAATGCCGCTTGGCCATTAATAATAGGCATATCAGATATAACAACCTCATCAGGGATACTTACGTCTAAACACGGAAGCAAGCTATTACCATTAACATCACCAAACAAAGCTAATCCAGCACAACCAGTAACGTGACGATCTTCAGACCAACCATAAGAACGATCACAACCAGCAAAAAAAACTAAGTAATGATGACCATTCCCCAAGGAGGCAAAACCAGCATCATTAGCCAACCAGGTATGATCTTGTTCTAAGGGCAACAAGGTACTATTTTCACTCTCTGTAAGCTGCTCTAATATTCTCGCAGCTCGAAGTAACATATAGCCAACCAAACCGTTGTAAGGGGTTTCACAGTGGTTCCAGGCCATTCTTTTATCTACATAGGTATTCATAGCAGTAGGTAACATACCACTTTCAAGCTGAAAACTTTTTAGGCGGACCGCCATCACGCTAATCCCCTTTAAAAACATGTCTATTTCATCTATTTTTGAAGAGCGTGAAACCGCTATGGAAAAGGCTAGAATGGCACTAGCAGATTGATGTATATTATTTGAGGCTCTGCCTGTATAAGCTGGTTCACCACTAGGTGAGAGGGCCTTGAGGGTAAACCTAACAGCACGGTTAAACATATCCCAACCTTTTGGGTCTTCCGTTTGTAGCAAACCCAGACCTAGGCAGGCTGTTGAATATTGATGGTATGTCAGATCGTGAGCATCAGGATAGGTCGCAATATTATCATGAAATAAACCATCATCCGTTTGGTCACAAGCCACTTTCTCTAAGTCTTTATTTGCGCTTTGTAAAAGTTTGTCATCATTAGTTAATTTTGCTAACACCGATTTCCAGTGATATCTAAGCGCAAACACATTGGTAGGTTCGTATCTGTCTTCATAAAACGTATCAATACTCCAAGGTTGAATAACACCAGGAATGGACTGAGATGCTAATTGCTCTTCTACAATTGCCGCATTTTTGAAGTCTGAATGATGCCAGACAATAGAAGCAGGCATATATTGAGGGTATACCCTTTGTGTAAATCGTTGGCTAGCCAAACTAGCCTTTAACCATTTATCATCATGAGTTAATCTAAACATTCGCTCAAAGACTAGACAAGAATAAGCATCAGCATAGTAATTACCAGCCACCTGATGTGGATAACTCAGCCCCTCTGCATTGATATATTCGTCAAAAATTCCGCCTTCATCATAAGACTCACATACAAATGTGTTTTCTTGTTCCGAGTGCTGACAAAGTCTAAATGTTACCCCTTCGCTCATAGATAAGTCCTGATGAGGATCAGGAAAAAAATAGTCTCGGCATGTTTTGAGTAACGAAAGCACCCAGGGTAACTTTTTCAATCCGGCAACTATTATAGCTTTAGTTGGGTTAACTTTATCCACAGAAGGGTGAACTACATTAGGAAGTTTAATACCTTTATGTGAGGGTTTAAGGCCAAAAAAATCGGGGATAGTACTAAGGGTGCCACTTTCTGTAATCCGCCAAAACTGCCCCAAAGGAACTTTTATTTTTGCCATCTCGGTAGTCACAACAAACTGATTTCCATTCACGACTTTTATATTTAAGGGAATAGATTTCTCAGATTTATTGAATAACTTTATTTCAAGAGCCAAGGTTTCACTCTGGCCAAAATCCAGTTTAAAATCTTGGGCTATGACCTGATTTGCAATTAAATGGCGAGCAAGGTTTTTTGCAATATCATTGCAAAGTTCGGTCTGATTATTGAGGGTATGATTCATTGTTTTTTAGCGTTAAACCTTTCTAATGCATGCTGATACAAAGCGTAAAGCCTGCGAATATAATTTTCAGGATCGGCAACTGATTCAACCCATTCACGAGCCTGAAGTCCAAACGTTGATAATTCTAAAGACATAATATTTTCTAATACCCTTGCCTGCCCTTTAGTGTCCTCGACATCAACTAGCCAACCTGTCTTCCCATCAACTATAGTTTCTGGTAATCCACCCACCCGAGTAGCAACACTAGGGCAATAAGAAGCACCCGCCTCCAATGGAACGCGGCCTAGTGGCTCTTCTCTAGAAAACATAGTGACCACATCAATTGCTTGGTAAAACTCAGCAGTATTTTCAATGAACCCAACAAATATTACCTGATCCGTTAAACCATATTTTTCAATCAACAATTTGCAATGTTTCAAATACGGTTGTCCGTCCACAGGATCTTTACCTGCCACTAAAAGCTGCCAACGTTTATGACTTAAAATGCTAAGTGACTCTATCAATAAATCAAGTCCTTTTACCTCAGCAATCTGGCCGATGAAACCAAACGTAAAATAATCAAATTTTAAACCAAATTTAGTTTTTGAAGACCTAGTCAACCTAGCTTGCTCTACGGAATCGATAGCAGCGCCGATTGAAACTGGATTAATGATGGTTTCTATATTTCCTATGAGATCTGGATTAATTGACTGTACTAACTGATCGGATGTATGGCGGCTGACACCAACTGCTAAGTCTAATCCACTCTTTAACCACCAGTTACAATGCTCATCCACCGGGTCTCTGAAATGACATACTCTCAACAACTTCATCCACTTAGCAACAGAAGCCACTGCGGGGTAACTCCACAATTGATTACTGTGAATTATCTGAACGTTGTGACGCCGAAAAATCTTAAACAGTTGCCAGTTAGTCTGTACCCATTTCAATGGTTGTGAAACGCCAGTCACCTTGAGATCACATGTATAATTCTCTATGCCATGCTTAGTTGCCCAATCAACCAAAGGCGATCCCAGATGAGTAATCAATATGGGTTGGATATTTACCAGTTCACAATGACGAAGTATCGTCTGTAAAGAACGCTCCGAACCGCTGATAAAAGGCGCGAGTGCAACATACGCTATACGCATAAACTCTTTACTCTTTGTCATCACGTAAAACTTGCTGATAGATTGTGTGCAGACTACTTGCCAGCATGGGGGCATCAAAGTGGCTAAAAGCCCTCACCTTGCCTTGTTCACCTTTGCGCTGTGCCAATTCAGGTTCGTTAATTAAAGTTGAGGCCATTTCCACTAAGGCATCAATATCTTTTACTTTCGCTATACATGATGGGTCATCTAAAACCTCAGCAACAGAGCCACCGGAATAACCTATAACTGGTTTAGCAAATGCCATGGCTTCACAAACACTCATACCAAAGGTTTCGAGTTCGCTCGTACTAACAAATATATCAATGCCCTGATAAAAAGGAGCCATATCGTTAATGTTACCAATCATAAGCACATTATCTTGCAGACCACTATCAATGATAAGTTGTTCAAGCTCAGAAAAATATGCAGCCTCAGCAAACTTCCCTCCCCCGGCAATGATGCCTTTAACAGCGAAACCCTCACCTTTTAACCTCCCAACAAGAACAATGAAGTCCTCTAACAATTTGCGTCTTCGTATAACACTAGCCGTTCCTAAAACAACCTCTCCCGTTGTGACGTTCCAACTTTTTCGGATAGCATCACGCTGACATGGCACTGCAGTCAACTGTTTGAGGTCCCTCCCATTACCAAACAATAATGTGTCACTGACGGGAATGTTAGCCGGTATTTCTCCTGCACTTCTGTTGATTTGGTCCTGACTAGTAAACAACAACTTGGCAGGCTTATCTCTCCCCCCAAAAGCCCATTTTGCATAACCTCCCTCAAGCACAAATCGAACACCAACAATAACCGGAACTCTACACACATAGGCAGCATGACGTATCATTGGAAAGTTATCATGCTCATTTAAATGAACAATAGACACTTTATTAACCAAAATTAATTTAACCCAATACAAAAAGTTTCGAATAAATTCAATTGGCCTTGATTTTTCAGGTGTCAGGAATGCCCGAACTTCGACTTTAATCCCCTGCGCGGCTAATGATGTCTGCCATGGACCTTGCTCTGGAAACACCAACATATGAGAGTACTCGGCTTCAGGCAAATGTTGAATGGCTGCATCAATGACACAAGTCGTACTTCGAAGATTCACATTGTGAGTAATATATAAAATTTTCAATTACTTAATCCCTGTGTTTTACTGCAGCTGTTCTGTCTTCAAGAGACTCTACTAATGGGATAATAACTTTGTCCCATGAATAATTCTTAGACTCTTCCCATGCTGCTTCTCTAAACCTCGTAGAATAAACACCTAAGTATTTCGCAATCACTGAAACTAACGAATCAACATTCCCACGCTCATATGTACTTCCAGCCAACCAATTTTTCGGTTTGAGTTCTTCAAAGTAAGGTAAGTCACTGGTAATAGTAGGTACACCGATGGACCATGATGATAATAAGGCACCGCTTGTCGTGATAGATTTATATGGCAGCAAAGTGATGTCTGCCAAAGCAATTAAATCGTTGTATTTCTGGTCGGATAGATTTTCAGCTATAAAAGTAATGTTGTCAGAACTTAGTGCAATGTGTTTTAGCTCAGTGAGGTACTCCTGATCTTTACTTCGACCGGCGATTAACAGCTGCACTTTACTTCCAAGTTGTTGCGCGGCCAAAATTGCCTCCTCATGTCCACGGTTCGGACGGATTTCCCCAACCATGCCAAGCAAGAGGCTATCTTGTTTGAAATTGTATTGCTCTTTTAAAGAAGTGTTATCGATAACAGACTGGTAAATGCTAGAAAAATTACCATGTGACACAACAATCGGAGAGATTTTTTTTATACTAAACTTTTGTAACCAAGCTTTCGACCACTTACTATGACAGGCAATCACATCTGCATAGCTTGTAAAAACAAGGATTCCAAACCAATCAAAAATGTTTGAATCCTGATGTGGTAAGTGATTATGAACGGTCCATACAATCGTTTTATTTAATTCTTTAGCCTTGCGCAAATAAAAAATACAGCCCAATAAACATTTTAATTTTCCAAACCAAGTAGGTGCATCCCAAAGACGTTCGATCCAATGAAAATGCAATATATTTTGTGACGTTTTTATCAATGATTGATCGGTAAAATCGTCACCTTTTACTACTTCATATCCATGTTTACTGAGAGCTCCAGCCATTGCATGCTGATAAGCATGCCACTTTGTTCCTGGGTAAAACCCTAACACTTTATTAGTTATCAAGATGGTTGCACCATTTTCGTTAGTAAAGGCTTTACTAAGCCTACTATTTCACCTAATAAAGGATGCTTAGTCAAATAAAGTGAGGCAAACCAAGTTATCAAAGTAAGTGAACCGATGATTAATAGAGAAAAAATAGGGGGGACAAGATAAATATCAATAAACAAAGTTGAAACATAAGTGGTTATAAAACAAGTGAAAACCAAAAATATATTTTTCCACATGGCGCCAATGAAAGAAAAGATGGATAGCTTAATAGTGAAATAGACAACAATAGAGCTAATAATAAAGTCCAAAACGCCCACAACAGCCATAGCCCAGGCGACTATGGTTAACCCAAAAGGAAAAGCTAAGTATACTAGAATAACGGTAGCACTAAATAAACTGACCTGCTTTACTAACATTAGTCTCTCTTTGTGCATTATTATTAACAATTGTGGAGATAAGCAGTGAATAATGCGAAATACTCCCCATATAGTCAAGATGGACACTATAGGTACAGACTCTTTCCATTGTTCGCCGAACAGCAGCATAATTATAGGATAACTTAACACACCAGCAACAGTTAAAACTGGCCAACATATGCCACCGAGTAATAAATTTGCTCTCGTATAAGCATCCTTAATATCTCTCCCATCTCTATTAACCTCTGATAAGTAAGGTAAAATAACAGGCCAAATTCCTGATGTAATTAATTGGGTTAAAAAGGTTAAAAAACCGACTCCTCTTGAAAAGAAAGCAACTTGGGCCGAGGTTCCAAATTTACCAATAATCAGGTCAGGTGTATTTGAATCAAATCTGGCGAGTAGATTTGTTAATGAGCTATAGATACCGAAAGCAAATATTGGCTTTAAGCCAATAAAACTAGGGCGCCAGCTTGCTAAAGCGGGACGCATTTTAGCTAATAGGCAAAACTCTACTAAAGAACCAACTAAGATTCCCCAAGCTAAGCCAATATAACTTAGTCCATACAAAACAAAAGTAATAGAGGCAGCAAATCTAGAGACCTCAGTTAGGACACTAACAACTAATATTTTTTCAAACTTAAGTTCTCTTGATAACAATGAAGTAGTAACACTTGTAAAGGGTGCAAAAATGAAATTTAGAGACAAAATTTGAAAAAGAGTAGCCAGTTCTGGAATCTCAAAAAACCTCGCTAGCGATATCGAGCTGAGAGCTAAAATTCCACCCAGCCCCCATGAAAACAATATAGATAAGCCTACTCCACTTTGCACTTTCTGTATTGAAACCTCTTTCTCTCTAACTAAGTAACTAGCTGTACCCATCAGCTTTAGTTCAGAAGCAATCAGCACAACTGAGCCAGCGATTGCGTAAATACCTAACTCATCCGGTGAAAGTAATCGAGCCATTACTATTACATTAGCAAATCCAATTATCTTCAGTAAATATTGAGAAAATGAGGAAAATAGAATTGATTTACGGATACTCATAAACGAACACAGTATTGTGAAAAGATCAACCGAACTTCAAAATCACTCACTATCTATTTTCCCAATTAAGGTTTTAAGTGTTTCTACCGATATTTCGTAACGCTTATTTATTGCCTCAATTGCGCGCTGTCCATGTTCTTTTCGCATTGCTTCATCGTTTAATAGATTAATGCAAGACATTGCAAAATCTGCTGAATTTAATTCGTGCACAAATAAGCCCTTACCCAAAATGAATGATAACCCTTCAGCACCTTCCAAAGTAGCTACTAGAGGTTTACCATGAGACAAAGCTTCTACCGACTTTATTTTTAAACCTGTACCCGTCAAACAAGGATTAATAATAATAGTGGATTGATCATAAAAGCTTGAGAGATCCTTTACACGCCCTAAAAACACAACATCGGGATAATTTACTGATTGAATTTCAGTATAGGTAGCCCCTGCAACATAGAATAGGGCTTTAGGAACTATTTTTTTAATGGTACTCCAATGATACTGCAGAAACATCTGCAAACCCTGCTCATTATGCTTATTTTGCGAACCAATAAAACCAATAATTGTTTGACTTGTTTGTTTATATATC
>Ga0307488_10005210_pt1 | contig 10750 bp, 19 predicted proteins | sample SB02metaG_FD_202248 | JGI IMG/M metagenome (GOLD analysis project Ga0307488, IMG submission 202248) | Sea-ice brine microbial communities from Beaufort Sea near Barrow, Alaska, United States - SB 0.2 | ecosystem: Environmental > Aquatic > Marine > Coastal | place: USA: Alaska | collected...
GAAACTAAATCTCGATTAACTGCTTTCATGTTTTGCTTTCAATTTCAGCTTGCGCCTCTACATCAAGGACTTTGACTTCAGCCTGAAGCGCGAGGAACTCAATGACGCCGCGACGCGAGCCAACACGGAGAGATTCCTCAACGCGCACGCGTCCAAGGCCGAACACGTGATCGGCAACCTTGAGACGCAACGTGTGAAGCTAGATGCCGCCGCAGCCGACCTCAGAAGCGGCGGCGGTAGGGCCTGGCAGATATCGCCCGTCACGCCACCCAACACGGGGGGCAGCCTGGTGCCTCCTTACAAGCGCGGAAGTATCTCTGTCTCTCTCCCACCACGTCATCCAACGCATTGCGGACCCTCGATCAATCAGTTTCATGGCATCCTATGACGTGGCTCGCAATATCTACTGGGCCCTAGGCGGCGGCGGTATGCGCGGCACCAGCCACGTCATGCGGTAGGGTCTGGCCGGGCATTCCCTTTCCGCCTCAACGGCCGATGAATCCCTTCACTTGAAACCACTCAAAGGTCGGTCCAGGTTGTTCCGCTGAGCTGAACCGGCAACGAGTGTAAGACCCTGTCATGCGGTCGATTCAAGACATTGACAGCTGCTGCTTCGAAGTGTTGGCTGAAATTTTGGTGCGGAAGACGCGCAACGGGTTCGATCCGCTGTGCGGGTTGTCGACCAGCATGTTCGTCAATCAGCTCAGATACCAGTTCTCCGCGTCGGGAGCCGAGGCAGGGGAATTATTGCGAACAAGCACTCGACCGACGTTGTATCTCCTCCTCCACATCCGCGTATTTGTATGAGCATTGACCCTGGAGGTAAGTCATGCTCCGATCTTGTTCGAGTTCTCGTTCTCAATGACCCTCATGTGAGGACGCGGAATTTGACTGGGATCGGTTGGGGGAGACCGGGGCGGTGGGAAAGCACCTCGGGTGGGGCCTGGCGGATGGTGCTCGCCACGCATCCCACGCACTTTTAACCCTCGTCTTTTGAGTCAACAGGCATCCTATGACGTGGCGATCCTGATGATAGTGCCCGCCACAACTTCATGTCAAGCGTTTTGAGCCCTCGTTTCTAGGGTGAAATGACAGTTTTGACGTGGCGAGCAGCATCGGCCAGTCCCTAACCTCGGGGGCGGACCAGACCTGAGAGGTATCGGGCAGTCCATGATTGGCTACTGCGAAACCGCGTACATAGAGGAATCCTCAGCGCTGCTGCGGCTGCGGCTGGCGCGGCAGGAAAGCGAATACAATGCTGGCGGCGTGAGCAAGAAGAAGCTAGCCATGGGCCCGGTGCAGCAGCCTGACGACATGGGTAGGGAAGGTCAGATGGTGCTTGCGACCTCATCAAGCACATTTTGAGCCCTTGTTTCTTGAGTCAAATGGCATCCCGTGGCGTGGCGAGCACTACGATTACGTCATCCAACTCATCATCGACCCTCGTTTATCGGGTGAAGTAGCTTTATATGACGTGGCGATCACCATCCATCAGTCCCTAGACGTGGGGACCACCCTGAATGCGGCGCAGGAGGCGAGGAGGGCGGAGCAGGACACTAACCAGCGCATTGCGGCACTCTCCACCTCGCTCAAGCGCGACGGGGCGCAGGACTTCGCCGAGTGTTTCTTTGATCCCACAAGCTTCGCGCAAAACATTGAAAAAATGTTTCTGCTCGCGTCGATGGCTAACGACGGTCAAGCCGCAATCACGTTGGGTAGGGCTGTGCAGGTGGACCCCAGGTTGACCCCGAGCTGACCGTGCTTGGTGTCAGCGCTTGCAGCAAAATCATGATGAACCGCGTTAATCTCTGCTTTCCATTTCAACATGCGCCTCTGCAGCTTGGAGCGGAGACCGAGGGAGGGGGAGGATCGAGGGGGTGCTTCGTGTCATCTGCGAATCCCACTAGACCTCTCGGCGACGAGGAGGACGAGGCGTGGAACAACACCACTTGTGTGATGCAGTTCGACCTGGGGATGTGGCGGGCCATGGGTGGCGTAGAATCAGACGAGGAGGAAGATGACAACGGCGGCGGCACCGATGAGGATGACGGCCGCGGTGGTGCTAGCGGCAGTGGTGGCGGTGCTGGTGGCGCCAGCGGCAGTGGCGGTGGCGGCGGAGGCGGTGGCCGCGAGGGAGGGAGGATGAGGAAGAGGAGGAGAAGGGGCAGCGAGAACGAGGAGCAAATCTACATCATGCCGATCAACTCCGACCCATACACGGCGATTCTGGAGTACCAAGATGACCGGTCAGCAGTAGGGTCTGGGACATCATTCTTGCCACGTCATGTGATTCCATTTGACTCCAGAAACGAGGGTGTACAATGTTGAGGATGACGTGGCAGGCATCATCTGCCAGGCCCTGTCCCCGCCACTTTATGGCATTCCATTCAACTCCAGGAAGGAGGGTCTATACTGTGGAGGATGACGTGGAATGCAGTATCTGTGCAGGCCCTAGTCAGCGGCGGCACTGGACTCGCTAAACTTGAATAGCCGCGACAAAGCCATATGCCGCGGGCAGGGCCTGTTTGCTCATAGTGTACCGGTGTACCTGTACACACTCACCGCATCCTTCTCCCTGGCCAAACGGTCCCTGACTGCTTACTTGTGTGCACCACTTGTAGTGCACCTGTACGGAGTGGTCATAAGCTACTTCGGGAGGTAGTGGCGAGTCCCTAGCCGCGGGCTCAGGTATGTCTACCGCGAGGCGTTTGCCAGCGAGTCCTTCTTCAAATCCTGGGTAGGGCGGTGCAGGTTGAGACCAGTTCAACCCCTCGTTGAGAGCGCCTGGTTCCGGCGCCTGAGACGTGATAAAGTGTTATGATGATATGATAAATTGTTTGCAAGTTTTGCTTTCAATTTCAACATGCGCCTCTACTCCTGGGCCAGTGATATCCTGGGCTTCTTCTGGGGCATTGTGGCCGCGGCGCCGGATGGATCCGTGCAGGTAGGGTTGAGACTGAACAGGTGCCCCGGTACCATACTCCTGTAGAGGACAAGTAGTGTGACGCATCCACTCTGCAATATGATTCTCTGGCTCGCCAGGAACGTCACACAACCACCTGCTCATGCAATGGGGTTGATTGCCCGTAGTGTACAAGTGTGCGCTCACTCAATTGGCCGATTTCGGTACATCGCTTCCCGCGCCGAGCGCTGACGCTTTGCCCGCGACTCTGTATGGGCATTCAACCTGGCGCCCGCTTTCCCGCGCGGAGCGCTGACGCTTTGCCCGCAACTCTGTATGGGCATTTCACCCGAGCGATATACCGAAATCGGCCTATTGATCGAACTCAGCGTCAGCTTTGGTATCGAATCTCATTCGACCGATCAATGGAGAGCGTTTGCCCCTGATCCAAGGTGATGTGCTCCCGCGCCGTGCAGAAGGTGGCCGAGCACTGGCTGTACCACAACTCGGTTACGGCAGGGTCCTCACACCATAGTGTACCCGGTACACATATAACCTAAACCCAAACCCTAAACCGTGCAGAAGGTGGCCGAGCACTAGCTGTACCACAACTCGGTCATGGCAGGGTCTGCACACCATAGTGTACCCGGTACACATGGAACCATACACCCTACACCCGCGCCTAAACCCTAAACCAGCGCCGTGAGGTGGCCGAGCACTGGCTGTATCACAACTCGGTCATGGCAGAGCCTTCACTGCGTAGTGTACCGGTACACATGGAACCATAAACCCTAAACCCGCGCCTAAACCCTAAACCCGCGCCGTGAGGGGGCCGAGCACTGGCTGTATCACAACTCCGTCATGGCTCGGCCTTCACTGCTCATAGTGTACCGGTACACATGTTTTTGCCTGACGTCCATCGAGATTTCAGGCACTCACATGCTGACATGGAGAGCGTCAAGCAACCCTCTCCACCATTTCAAGCGGACAGATCCTATAGGTCTTTCAGGGTCCTTCCCATCTGACGAGTCTCAACGCCCCAAGGCATTTCGCCAAACGACACGGGCACTTGTTCAATAGTACACTATGTGATAGTGGTCCCTGCTACATGGCTGCAGACTCCAACAGTGAGGACGTGCTGTTTGTGAACCAGGGATGCTCTGTGCTGGCGCAGATGGCTGCGGCCGGGCAGCTCCGGGACGACTTGAAGATGGTGTTCGAGAAATTGAACCGAGAGATGAAGCAGCACGCAGTGAAGTTCCCTTCGCCCGAGTACCTCAAGATGGACCCGTTGGTAGGAACTGACGGATGTGCTTGCCTTGTCATACAATGCCATTTGACTCAAGTAACGAGGGTTAAAAATGGGTTTGTAGACGTGGCGAACACTATGGATAGTGCTTACCATGTGATGACATGGCATTAGCTCAAGATACGAGGGTTCGAAATGCGTTTCAAGACGTGGCGAGCGCTACGGAAAGTGTTGCCATATCATGGGTTGCTATTTGACACAATATTCGAGGGTTTAAGATGCGTTTGATGTCGTGTCGAGCTATCCATCAGTCCCTACCCGCAGGCGCCGAAAACGTACCGGGTCAACATCCCATCAGGCACCAACAACGTGTACGAGAACTTCAACACAGCGCTCATCTGGTCGTATTTCCTGGAGCTGAACGGAGTGGAGAGCGAGGATGGATGGATGGGTGCCAAGGCGGTGGACGTCCGGCGGCTTATCGAGAAAGAGGTGGACCTTCGCTTGGTTGGGCCTGACAATTTTTGCTTGCAGCGTCATAGAATGCCATTCAATAAACAAGGGCTAGAAACGAGTGTGAACGCGGCGGGGGCAATATTTGCTTGTCCCTAGAACGCCACGTCATTCAGTCATGGGGTGCCATTTCACTCAAGAAGCGATCGAACGTGTGTTTGTCCCTAGCGCTTGGACTTTGAGCATGACGAGCTCGTGCGGGCGCCGGACTTTGCGAGCCAGTGCTACTTCCTCACGCACAAGGTGGGGCACAGGGGAATCCAAATCCGGCTGTCCGACGCCTTGTTTCTGTATGCAACCAGTCTGTATGGGTAACCAAGGGGATTTACTTCGGTTGTCGGGGGGGGTCAGTATTGGGTTTTCAGTGTTTCCGCCGCTGCTGCCGCTCCTTAGTCATGCATGGCAACCGGCGTGTTTATCTGGTTTAGGGGTTTTTTCGGACCTTGGTGCGAGGTGTTCACGTACACCAAGTGGGGCCACCACCGGCTGCGGGCCGAGGAGTGGCGGGAGGAGATTGAGTTCATGCTGAGGTATTTGCCGCACTCGTGGAAGGTGTGCCAGGACGTGCACATCACCGGCGAGTTTGTTCAGGTGGGCCCTGGATGGTAACCCTCGCCAATCATCAAGGCTTTACATTAGTTCCCTCTTCCCTAACTGCTCACTCGTGGTGCACGTGCAAACCATTGCCGGTGGGCCTTACGCTAATTTCCTGATTGTGACATCCTGTGACGTGGCGAGCATGACGCACCTTGTGCTGTGTGCTTCCTGTGGCGCCCTTCGGAATCCTGTGACATCCTGTGGCATCCTGTGACGTGGCGAGCATGGGCTCACCTGGCCCTGCGTGCGGGTGCTGCGGTGCTTCGACATCAAGGAGAGCAATAATGATGACGTGCGGGAGGCGGTGGCGTGGATCCTGAGGCAGAGCCGTTCACTCGTATCCTCGACACCTTAGTTTCGCCGCCGTCTCGCCCCTGGAACATAGCAGGTCCCATCTGAAATCTAGCAGGTCCCATCTGAAACCTAGGAGGTCCCAATTGAAACCTAGCAGGTCTCAACTTTGTACGTCAGTGTTGCTGACATTTGATAATGAACGGGGACACGTGAGTGTAAAGGAGCTGTCTTGTACGCGAAAGTGCTGGCAGGACCACACCTTGACATGTTGATGGTGGTGGCAGTTGAGCGTAAACGGAACGAGTGAGTGTGCGGCCCTGCTGCGAGCACGCAGGACGCGAATACGGGGGGCTGGCAGTGGCGCGTGGCGGACTTCAAGAATCGGTATCACGCCACAGTATGCGCGATGGGGGCGCTGTTGACGCCGCTGCAGGAGGGGGTTGTGGATAAGGTGAAGGACATGGGGCGGGGCAGCAAGCGGCAGAGGGCGGCGAAAGCGGCGGCGGTGACGGGTGCGGCAGTCGATAGGGCGGTAGTGAGGTATCCCTGGGATCCACCGGCGGGGGTGGCTGTGGCTGGGGCGGGGGCGGTTGCGGGGGCAGGGGCGCGGGCCTTGACTCCCAATGTACGTTCAGGGGCGGAAGGTTCGTCGGCAGCTCCGGTAGGGTACCCCTGGGATCCACCGGCGGGGGTGGCCGAGGCGGGGGCAGCGGTGGGGGTGGGGACGCAGGCGCAGGTGGGGGCTGGGGTGGGGACTCGGGCGGGTCCGGGGGTGGGGATTGTTGCGCGGGCCTTAAACCCCAGTGTGCTCTCAGGGGCGGAAGAATGACCGGCGCCAACGCCGGTGGGGATCGACCATTAGATCGACTGGCAGGATGGCTAGGTCGGGGACAGAGTTCCGGGCGGGGTTGGGGCCGTTGGCGTTGACTGGTGTACATTCAGGGGCGGAGGCAGCGGCGGCGGCACGGTACCCGTGGGAATAACCAGCGGGGGGGCGGGGGCGACCGAGGTGGTCGGTCGACTGTAACCGCCCGTAGAAATTCCTCTCGAGGTAGAGGGCTAGCTACACTAGATGATACATAAGCTAGGTCTACATGCTACATAAGATACATAACGCCCGTAGCAAGGTAGCGGCCCTGAGACGACACGCTCATCACTAGATTGAAACGCACATTCATGTGATGAATGCCCATCGATCAAACAGTGAAGATACCGCTCTTCGAACGCCGCGCACATGGCCGCCGCTATTAACTCAGTGACTGGATCCGAGACAGCACACACCGAGCGCGGCTGACAGCGCACTACCTATTGGTTGAGCACGGGGGACCAACATGGCCGCCGCCGAAAGTCAGTGACTAGATACGAGACACGACCCACCGAGCGCGGCCGGAAGCTCGCCGTTATTGCCGGAGCACGAGGGAGATCACTGTGAGCGCCACCAACAGGGCTACCGCAGTCCCCGGCGCCAGCGTTGCCGCCGCGCCCGTATAGCAGGGTACACACGGGGGCACAGAGTCAGGGTGATGTGATGCGGCAAATGGGCACGGCTACACTAGGTTGAGCTGTAAACGGGACGTCGAGTCAGGCCAGGGAGGAGGATGCGGCGAGTGTGCACGGGTACGCCGGTGCACTATGCGCAAACATCCAGGCCAGGGAGGAGGATGCGGTGAGTGTGCACGGGTACGCCGGTGCACTATGCTCAAACAGTCAGGCCAGGGAGGAGAATGCGGCGAGTGTGCACGGGTACGCCGGTGCACTATGCTCAAACAGTCAGACCAGGGCGGAGAATGCGGCGAATGTGCACGGGGACACCGGTGCCCTATGAGCAAACAGTCAGGCCCTGCCGTGCAGCGTAGCGCGTCTATCTCAAACACCGGCGTCCCCAACGAGCCGTCGGGCTTCACGCCCCGGACGTACGGCCTGGTGCCACACGGAGCTCGGTGGTGGGACTGACGTGTACAAGCGCAAATAGTCAGATGGTGCCGGGGTTGGAAGGAAGAGGAGGACGAAGAGGACGAGACGAGGCAGAGGAGGAGGATGAGGAGGAGGAGGCAGCGGCGAATGTGCACGAGCACAAAGTCAGACGACCAGACAGTCAGGATGCCACCGGGCCTCACCCGGATATACGCCCCGGTTATGTCGTACCACTCGGGCGGCGCGGTATTTTCGATCTCCTCGATCTCTTCGGAGCAGTCGATCCAATCCGGGGACCCGCAAGCGTATTTCGCTGCCGCGCACCAGGGACCTGCCCTCGTCCACTGCTCAGCTCAACATGAGCCTGTTTTCGCCACTGAAGCTACAGCCTTTGTCCACTTCTCAGCTCAACCTGAGCCGCTTTTAGTTACTGACATCACCCAACTTGCCTACTAGTGCTAAAAGTGCTCACGTCAAGTTGAAAAGTGGACGAGTGTAGCCGACATCAAATTACTCAGGTCGAGCTAAAACTTGTACGAGAGTACACCCCTGCCGCGCACGTGCTCGAACACACAGGGTAGAACTCCGTGCCATCGTTGTTGCAGCGGTTGAAGAACTCATAGCACATCCACGCCCGCAGCGTGGGTTTACACTCGAGGGCGTTCGGTGTGGGAACTTTGCGTACCAACGCCATGTACGCGCTGATGGCGCCGATTGCCAGGGCCTCACGCTCGCTCACTTTCCTTCTCGACCTCAATGTTTGCTCATTGTTTATCGGTGTACCCGTGCAAACTCGCCGCCTGCTCCTCTCTGGCCTGGCCTCACAGTCGTTCCCTGTTCAGCTCAATCTGATAGTTTACTCGAGTGTACCTAGTGTGACAGGGTACCCGTACACAGTGGCCGCCTCCTCCCACCAACCTGGCCACTGGTATCTTTTCCCACTCAACCTGACTGTTTGCTCATAGTGTACCAATGTACCCGTACGCGGTCGCCCAGCTCAACCTGACTGTTTCCTCATAGAGTACCAGTGTACCCATACACACTCGCCACATCAGCTCAACCTGACTGTTTGCTCATAGGGCCCTGCCGCTTTCCATATCCAGCACGGAGATCTCCATGGGGCCTGTGATGGTGCGGTTGCAGAAGTCGTATTTCACCGTGTCAGTGCACCACACCGCGGTGTACGGCCCTGCAACATCCTCACTGGGGTTAGGGTTTGGGAAGTGTAGGGTTTAGGATTGGTGAGGTCGGTTTGGGTCACTGTGGTGGCGCACCACACAGCTGCGTACGGCCCGGCATCATCCTCATTTGCCGTTGACGAGGCAGCCCAATGTGTACGGCTACACAATGAGCAAACGCTAGCCACAGTGCACGGTGCAACTAGTGCCTGGTCTGGTCTGTAGTGTGGAGCCTAATTTGTAGTACCGTCTGACTTTGACCAAATCATCAAAAAACATGTGACTTTGGGCCAATTTACCAGATTCCAACCGTGCTACATCTAGTACAAAGGACTGTATCTAGTACGAATTACATACCAGGCACTAGATGTGCACGGGTGCAATATGAGCCACCCTGCCAGGTTGACCTACAGAGTGGCGTCCACACACCCGTGCTTGCCACGGAGGAGGGTGCGTCGAGTGAGAACGGGTACACGGGTACACTATGAGCAAACAGTCAGGGAACGAGTGGCCAGACCAGGGAGGCGGATGCGTCGAGTGTGTACGGGTACACTGGTACACTATGAGCAAACACTCAGGAGTGTTAGGCCATACCAGATTCACGTCCAGGGTGGGGTCCACACACCCGCGCTTGCACGTGACCCGCAGGTAGTGACTGAAAGATGGTGCACGCCACGTCATCATACCCATTTTGAACACTGCGGGATAGTGCTCGCCACGTCATCACACGCAGTTTAACCCCTCGTTCCTTGACTTGAATGGCATCCTATGACGTGCCAGCATCCTATGACATGGCGAGCAGTATACATCAGTCCCCACTCGCAGGTCTGCCTCCTTGGCCAGCGCGTCCGAGCCGTACAGGAACGCCAGCGACTTCCCCGTCACCGTGCCATAGCGGCGCAACTTGTAATTGAAAGCAAAGTTGGAAAGCGCTTCATCATATTTTAGCCTCACATGCGCAAACCAGGCACGGTCAAGCCGGGTCCCAATCTGGGGTCAACCTGCACCGCCCTACTGTGCCGTTGGGATCTGTCACGTCCAGTCCCCCCTCCGCCACCAACTCTTCCAATAGGGCCCGACAGATACTGCTCGCCACGTAATAGGACGACATTTAACTCCAGACACGAGGGTTCGACAAGCTTTCAGATGGCTTCCTATGACGTGAGACGCAATATCTGCCAGACAACTGGGCACTTGCCCACCACTTCACCCAATGCATCTCAAACCCTCGTTGAGTTCGATGGATTCATGTAACGTGGTGGGCAATAAGTGCCAGGCCCCACCTTCGAATGGAATGCTTGGCGTTGGCACCTCGCTGCAGGGACTGATGGATAGTTCTCGCCACGTCATAGGGTGCCGGACGATTCAACACCCGAAGGTTCCAAATGAGTTTGATGACGTGGCGGGCACTATCCATCAGTCCCTGCCTCGCTGTCGAGCATGTCGGAGGTGGAGTAAGCGGTGGTCACGGAGTCAGCCGCGATGAGGGCCTGCCAGATATTGCTTGTCACATCAAAGGATGCCTTGAAGCTCAAGACACCAGGGTTTAAAACAGGTTTCGATGACGTGGCGAGCAATGCTGACGTGTCCCTCAGCCCTGGCAGGTATTGCTCGCCACGTCTCCGACACTCGTATTGAACCCTCGTGTCTTGAGCGAAAGGGCACCCTGTGACGTGACGAGCAATATCTGCCAGGCCCATTGCCCGCCGTGTCACCGACACGCAACGTGAACCCCCGTGTCTTGAATGAAGGGTCAGGTGCGTATTATAGGTGGGTCATACGCCCATTATAGGGGCATCAGGTGCCCATCATACGGGGGTCAGGTGCCATATAGGCCACCCTATGACGTGGCGAGCAACAACTGCCAGCCCTACCGCTGATGGAGCTTGACAGTGAGAAGGTGTCTTTCTCGTCTTCGTCGGTTTCATCGGTTGCAGTTCCGGTGGTATCAGTGGTGGTTTCGGTGGTGCCGGTGGTGGTGATGGTGAAGGTGGTGGACGAGGTGGCGCCGGGGTTGCCCGTGGGCAGGGGCTTACACTCGTCCCCTTTTCAGCTCAACCTGAGCGGTGGCTGACACACAACACACCCTGAACGCCCCCGTGT
>Ga0307488_10005211_pt1 | contig 10748 bp, 10 predicted proteins | sample SB02metaG_FD_202248 | JGI IMG/M metagenome (GOLD analysis project Ga0307488, IMG submission 202248) | Sea-ice brine microbial communities from Beaufort Sea near Barrow, Alaska, United States - SB 0.2 | ecosystem: Environmental > Aquatic > Marine > Coastal | place: USA: Alaska | collected...
CTTCGTTGTCGCTTTTAGACACGGTTTGCACCCTGCTTGTGCCATCATGATGCAATATAGCCGGACAGTCTTTACCATGCGTGTACGCCGCTGTGTATTGCATGTAAGGGGTACTTTTAACACCTGTAGGCAGGTCAAAATAGTCGTGTACATCCTCTTCTAGTATGGCTGGAGCAAACGGTCTGAACTTCTGCCTTCGCTTGATTCCATTTACCAAATCCTTGATCTCCTCGCCCCTAGGGTCTGCCAGTAATGATCTATTACCAAGTGCTCTTGGTCCAAACTCTGCCCTACCATTTGCAACTCCCACCATTTTATTATCTTTCAATTCTTTTATTATTGCGTCCACAGGATACTCTCCTTCGATGTTGTGCCCTAGGAACGGACTCTTCCAATTTAGATGTATTTTTTCTGAGGCCGCTATGCAACCCAAACTGGATCCCGAATCTCCTGGATTTGGTATTATCCATATGTTGTCAAACAATCCTAGATTAGCTAGTGTTTTGTTTGCGGCACAGTTCAACGCTACTCCGCCAGCGTATACTAAATTCCGACTGCCATACTTGGATGCCCTCAGGAAAAGGTCTGCAAGTATCTCTTCCGTGACTGCCTGTATGCTCGCGGCAATGTCCATGACATCTGCTTCTGGATGCCAGTCGCTCAATCCTCTGTGTAAATTCTTCTTCATCTTAAATGGAGACTGATGTACGAAGTCTTCGTATATGTCATCTTTGTATATGGGCTTGCCATACGCGGCCATGCCCATCAGGATATATTCCTCCTCTGCGGGTTTGAGTCCGCAACGATGTGTGAATGCTGAATACAGTATGCCCACCGAGTGTGGATAGTTGATCGTTTCTTTCCTGTCAATCCAAACTTTGTCAGCTGTCGATATGCTGACTGTTTCCCATTCTCCTATCGCATCAACAGTCAGTATGGTTGCCCCTTCTTCCTTGAATGGTGACGTGAAGTAACCTGCCGCGGCATGTGAGTCGTGATGTTTGACATACTGGTCTATCTTTATTCCAAAATGATCTAGATGCCATTGTGGCATTTCCGTGTAACTTAAAGCAGTGCCGAACTGTCCTGCATAAAATTGTCTTGTCTTCTTCAACAAAGGTCTCTCATAGTAAACAACTTTGTCAAATGGACCATAGGTCATTGCTTCGTTAACTATTTTCCAATTCAGGAAGTGATCATTCTTAACTTTCGAATAACGTTCACTGTGTGCCGCCCATAGTATCTCCCTGCCGTCTACCACACTCATAGATGCATCGTGGTTCATACAGTTGATACCTAGTATTTTCATGCTTTTCCTTTTTGTTCTAACCAAATTAAATCTCTTATTTCTTGCACTACAAGGAATGCCCACATCTCCGCATCCTTTGATGTGACCCTGGTGTTGTATTCTGTAGGTTCCTCAAACATCTTGTTTGTGTCTTCGAAACGACCCTCTTTGATTGTGTCCATCCATATGACATAGTCTGCGCCAAAGTGTTCTCTTGTTTTTTCTGTGGGACATACGAAGTCCGCTACAACTGTCCTGTTGTTACCGACGGCTCCTTCTGCCAATGATCGCATACGTAAAGACTGTCTTCTTCTACCGTCTCCAGAGAAATCCCAATCGTTTGCTTCTTTCCTGACTTCATCTGCATTAAGCCATACAGCATTCAATCTCGGCGCCATCATCTGTGCTAGTGTTGTTTTACCCGATCCGGGCAATCCCATTATCAGTATCTTCATTAGAAGTCTATCCGTATTCCCAGTTGGTGATTGTCCCTTATCACGTTGTAATTGTAAACTACGTTATACCCATGAAACAAGTTTCTATATCTCTGTGGTATCATTCTAGTTGCTTGATAGTGTACTAGTCCTCTCGCAATAAAGTAAGTCACTACTTCCGCCTCACTAGGATGTTTGCCTAGTATCTTGTTTGTTTCGTAGTATTTGTCATTGTTGGCAATCTCTAAAGTTTGCAACATGTCAATGCCCTGCAACACATTGAACAACACAATGTTCGCTTTGTCCACTTCTGTTAGATCTTCTTTGTAATATTTTTTTAAGTCTAGTGCATTTGCATTAGAACAGAGCAAAAATAAAATTATTAGTATTTTTTTCATTTTATGTTAAACCATCCTTTTGCTCTGTTCTTGAACACTTCCCATTTCTCTAATTCTATATCGTATTCGAAGTTCTGTGTGGTCAGATTCACTTGCACTTCCTTGGCCCCGTTCTTTAAGTGGAACTTCCTTGCCATGTCTGTTAACGGACTCAGTGTTACTAGTCTGCTCAAGTGATTAGACTCCTTGATCATCTTGTACACCTCGTTCACCATGTGCTTTCCTCCACCTTTCTTCTTGGCCCACACAGTGTATGCTATCGCTATGTTGCCCTGCACACCTGCCCTGTGTACTGCCTGCATGGCGGCATCTTTGCTTAACTTGTCCATCTCTTCAACGCTTGTTGGAATACCATGTGTGAACGCGAAACACATCACCGCGGCGATGTCACCGTCCTCATCTTTTATCCCATATATCTTTCTGCCGTATGCCTGTCTGAACTCTAGGCTCAACTCTGGCCTTACGGGATCTTCTGCAACATCTATGAAAGGCATCTCCACCAGATCAAACTTAGGTGCCTTTGCAAACACTTCTTTAATACGTTTTTTTATTTCTTCCATTTTATTTGTATATGAATGGGTCTTTTTTCTTAAGTTCTTTCAGTCTTTTACGATAAGCAAGTTCTTGCTTTATCTTGTTGAACAGTGTTTTAATCCATTTGATCATGCGTTTAATCCTCCTTTTATTTTTTTGTATCGTGGTAACATTAATTTTACAGCATCTTCGTGGGCTTTGTCTAGTGGGTGTGTTGTGCCACGTTCATACTCGTTCATTAATGCCCATTGATTGAATCCCATCATCCGCTCACCAAAGCTGAACCAGTTGGTAAAATCTATCTCATCGTGCAGTGCAGACATAAGCCTGTCTTGGTCTTTGTGATGTGCAAAGTCCTTGTAGAACAGGGTATTGTCCGCCAGTGTGAACATGTATTTTATGCCCTTCTTTTCCAGTATGTTCTGTAACCATATTATGCTCTTCCAACTGAGGTAGGTCTCATGATACTCGTTGGCCGCATGTTTGTATATTGCTTCGGCAAAAGGTGTAACATTGGTCTCTATCATGAGGTCTTGCCTGCGTTTCCACTCTTCTTGTTGTGACTCTGACCCTGCCAGTATATTGTATCTTTCCTTGTCTCTCATGGCTGTGTCCCATGGTGATATGGTCGCCCAACGTGTGTCCTCTAGATCCTTGTGTCTGGGCATGGCCCAATCGTACCTCGAATTGAAACTCCACATCACGACCACAGCTTCTATATTTTGGTCAGGATTTTTAGTAGCGTCTGCTACTGCCTTAAAAACCCTACGTGCTATACCTGGATTTCCTGTGCCTGGAGTGGCCGCCAATTCATAGTGATATATCGCACCTCGATATTTGTTGCCCTCGTACAACCCATGTGCCCATGTCTTACGTGATGGCGTCCTGCCATTCACATTGTCACTTAACTCATGACCGAATGTGAAACTGCACCCACCTGCTATAAAAATATTTGTTTTACTCATATATTCCTAGTACGTTATTTAAAAGTGGAAACACTTCACCAAAATTTTCTTTCCTGTATTCGTCTGTTTGTAATATCCTTGCTTTACGTTGTTCTCGCATCTCTGGCGTGTCCCGGTCCACTGCGTTCATGAACCTTAACGTTGGTTGGAAGTCTGTGAGCATACTGTATCGCATGTTCACTATGTCCTTGACGTTCTTTGGCAGTGTCTGTACATTGAAGTAGTCCGGATCAAACAGTGTGTTAACGTAAAAGAACTTGGGTTGGAACTGTGCCACCCATAGTGCAATCTTGGCCCAGTTGAAAACATTGAACATCGAAACTGTTGTGCATATCTGGAAGTCCATGTTGGGTGTCTTACGTTCCTTGAACTTGATGAGGTTGGCATTTACTTCTCTCCAGTTGGCAGGATGCCTCTGGTACTCGAAAGGCTCCCCCACGTCGTCTATGCTGAATGCTACCTCAACGTGTTTGAAACAACTCCATAGGTCAAATATCTCCTGTGGCGGTAACTGTGTGCCGTTTGTGTTGTAGTGGATGTCTATGTTCTTGGCATATCCCTTCTCCACACAGTGCATTAGTATCTTGAAGTGATCCTTGATCATGAACGGCTCGCCGCCTGTAAATTCAAAGTACTCCACGTATTTCAGATCCTCTTTTAGGTCCTCGAAAAATTGTGGGTTACGTTTTGGCCATCCGCCTTCTTTTAGTTGTTTCCTTGCAAGAGGATTATCTCCGCCTTTGGCTGTCTCATAATCTATCTCTTCCTGAGCCCATTTGCTAGAACTCCACGATCCGCATATCCTACACTTTAGATTACACACGTTGCCCAACTTAAAGTCTATGAACTTTAGTGATGGCTCGCTATTAGGTGTCCAGTCTGTGAGACTTTGTTTCATCTTGTATATTGAGTTCTGTCTTTTAGATGTTTTACCTGCGTCTTCTTCCTGCCAACAGCTCTGGCAACCTGCAGGACGTTCACCATTCCTGAACTGTGCTCTCAGATTATCCATGAATTCTGTTTTTTGTATTGAACTTAAACTCTGTTCATACACCTTGACATCAGGGACACTGCCCTTGTATAAACAGCAAGGCGACGCCCCACCATTCACGTCAACTTCTAGATGTGTCCATGGTAATGGACATATGTTTGATTTTATATAGTCTTCCACCAGTCCAATATCCTTTTGTCTTTTGCTAATATTTTTGTTATATCTTGTCTTCTAATCTTGTCAATGCGTTCCTGTCTCTCTTTTCCCTTTTTAGTTGCTGTGAATGTTTCTCTGTTTTTTAAATTCTTTATTACATCTATTAGTGATCTCTGTTTCCTTGTAGCACGAGGTTCCATGTATTCTAGTGCTTCGTCTATTATAGTATGTAACAGCTCTTTGGGCAGTGCTAACGGACTTAGGATCTCATCATTACTAAAGGTAAACATAACTTTTGTTAATATTTCTGTGTTTAGTTCCTGGCTCAGGTCAAACATATTTTTAAGTTCTAATAATCCGGGCATTGTTATTGTGTAGTCTAATCTCATCTCCCTGGATGTCTTCGCAACTGCTAATCCTTCTTTGAAATTACGTAACCACTGCTCATAGTTCAATCCGTCCCTGATGTATTCACCAACCTCACCTGTGCCGTCTAGTGATGAACATATTTGCCAATCCTGGAATTCCGGTAATAGATCAAATAGCTTGATCCCTTTCAAAGACGTCCTGCTTAGATTGGTGTTGTATCTGACATACACTTCTTTTGCGAATCCTAGTTCTATTATCCTCTGCATGGCCTTCCAATGCATATCCCACATCAAAGGTTCTCCACCACACCAATATATTTCCTTTATTGTTTTTGTTTCCACTGCATCCACGAACTCTTGCACAACCTGTGTGTCTTGAAAATTTATGATCTGTTCTCTTAACGGTGAAGCCATCCATGGCTGTGATTCTTTGGTCCATGTTTTGTTCTTCCTAGTTTCAGCTTCCCAACTACTACTCAACATATCACCGCACATCCTACATTTAAAGTTGCATAAATTGTTGAACCTGTAATCAAAACTGATTGTCTGCATTGTAGTTGCACCTGTTTCGTCTGTTGTTGTGTATGCTTCATCTACCCTATCGCTAAAAAGTTTATTCCAATACGATCTGTATACATCCGTGTTTAACAGTTTATGATCACATACCTCACATTCTGACAACTCCTCTCCTGCCATCATACGCAGTCTAACAGATTTCATGTGATCTGAATTCCAGTGTTCCTTTAAAGTCAAAGGTTTGTACTCTTTGGCATCGTTACCCGTGTCTATGTACTGCTTGAAACTCTGTGCAGGTTCTCTTGATGCACAACACATACGTCTCTCTGTCTGTGGCGAAAGATACGTGTGCGTCCACGGTGCCATGCAGAACGTCTTGTTACCTTCTGCTGGTTTAATTCTTTTCATACAACTCCGTTAATTCAGGAAATGTTTCCAGTATATTTTCATCCCTAATAACATCCATCTTTTTCATTGTGTCTTTGAACTGTTGCATGTCCTTACTGTTGTCTCTTCTCATCATGTAATCTAATCCAGATTCAAAGCCCTTGGTTGCCCTAGTAAGATTATCTAATGGACGTAACCATTCTATATGCTTCTCAAATTTTTCTTTTACCTGCTGTTTGAATGACTCTGGCAAAAGATCAATCCTTTGTGCATAGGGATATTGTAACAAGTTAAAATTAAAGTCTTGTGGTTTTAGCAGTCCCTGGTCTACCCAATTCCTGTGAAAGTCTGTTATGTGTAATGCATTGATCAGTCCCACTGTGCTTGATATGTAGAAATCAACGTTTGGACAAACTTCAAGCATACGTTTTCTATTTGCTACAACATCTGTCCACACAGTTCCTTTACGCATGTATTCTCCCCTGGCTCCTTCTGCATCTAGGCTTGCTCCTATTGATACCGAATCAAACTTTTTCCATAGTTCCAACACATCAATATCTTTGTATTTTGTTCTTGTAAAGTTTGTGTTATAGATTAATCTCACATGATACATCTTACGTTTGTCTAACTCTTTTAGTATCCTGTAGTGTTCTTCCATTATGATTGGTTCGCCGCCAGCGAAGTAAAATTGTTCCACATGTTCAAACTGCTCCAGCATCTGATCCCATATATCGTTACTGCTTCTACCCACTTTTAAAATCTTTGCATGGTTAGGTGGACTGCCTGTAAGCTTCTTGTGATCCTCATACCAGTTAGAACTAAACCATGTACCACAACTCCTACAAGCAAGGTTACACAAGTTACTGAATCTTATATCCCAATACTTTATTACGAAATCTGCATTTCCGTCTTCGCTTGTGTTCTCAACCATGCCTATGTTGTGTCCAAAGTGTTTATTTGAACTTAAACGTAGTGAAAAGAATCCTGACTTCTCTTGGTCATAACATTTGCCACATTGTTTACTTGGCTTTGCGGACAGCATGTTTTTTCTGATCTGTTTCATGTCCTTGCCATTGAACACTGTTTCCATGGAATCTTTGTTTAGATCGCCAACAGGATACTTGTCCAGTGCGAAACAACAGGGATATGCCCTGCCGTCTGGAAATGCGTGAATGTGCAACCAAGGCATCATACAGAATGTATCATTGTCTATCAACAACTCCTTCTCTTTAGGAGTCATATCCTTTATCTTTAATTTCTCAGGCTCTTTGGCGCCATAATCATATGCCACGATACCATTCTCCTATTATTGGGAAAGTCTTTTCAAAATCCTTTCCTGATCGTTTGTCGTATTGACTGTAAAATGTCTTGAAATCTTTTTGTAGTTTACTCTGTTCGGCCGCACCTGCGTGTGGTGTTTTAACAACATCTAGGTAGTCTATCAATCGCTGTGTTTGATCAACTTCCATGTGTTCCAAGTACCTCACATTGTTATTTAAAAACTTTTGTATGTCACCTTTAAATTTATTTCTCAGGTCGTCCGGTAGCACAAGCGGTGATTGGAAGCTAGGGAATCTCAATATGTTAAGTGTGAAATTGATTGTTGGCCCGTACACCTTACTTGCACTTCTAAACCATACCATTTTCTCTAGGAACTCCGGAAGTGTTTCCAGACACAGTGCATTGATAGTACACATGTTGTGTATTTCAGACGGAACTTTATCAACCATCATGTGCAACAGGTTTGAGAACCAGTCGCCGTAATCTAGTCCGTCCCTTATGTATTCTGCCTGTTTGTGTGTTGCCTCCATGCTGGTGTACAGATGGAAATTTTTAAAGCCCTTTAGTTTTTTCTTAAATCTGTCTATGATACTTTGTTTTGCACCCAAGTTAGAATTTATCGCAATACGCATATTGGGATTCATCTTGTCACCTTGTGTTTCAATCCAGTCTAACAACTTCCATAGGTTGGGGCTCATCATGGGTTCCCCGCCTGTTATCCTCAACTCGTCTAGGCTCTTGTGTAGGTCCGTTTCCCACCATTTGTAGAATGCCTCAACGTAGGGATTGCTCTCGTCCTTCTTGTATGGTTCTGCCGAATCATGTGCATGGGTGAAGTGATTACGTCCATCTGTTTCCATGCCTGTGTATGGCCCTAACCTCTTGATGTTGTTTGCCCACGTGGAACTGAATGCAGGATTACAGTATGTACAAGCGAAGTTGCAAGTCCTGTCAAATGCTATCTCTAAAGTTTTTAAGTTTGCATCTGCATTGTAATCTGTGTTGTGTGCAGTATCTAGTGCCTCATTTGTAAATATCTTAGATTTGTAAACCCTGTCACTGATGTTATCCCTGTCGATGTCCTCTATCTTCCAACAGTACTCGCAACCTTTTGGCCTATCACCACACTGCATCTGTTTACGTTCCTCTTTCTTCTGCACCGTGTTGTGTATGGCACTGGGGTTTGTTTTAATCGCTTCCAGATCAATTTTGTGTGGAAGTGGATGGTGACAGCTCGTGGTCATTCCACTGCCCAACCATATGGTCGCATTATACCACTTGGCTCCACAGAAACTTGCGGACTTCGTGTCTAATATTTTTTTCTTAAATTCGAGATCTTCCATTCTTTCAATTTCCTATATTCCTCTTCGGGTGGTTTAATTTCACTTTCAAACATTATATCCTTTACCCAGTGGTAGTGTGTTAATGGCAAAGGGTGCTGATCACTTGCTTCTGCAAATTCTTCTGGGTATTGTTCATGTGCAAATTCCCACATTCCTAGCTTGTCTTTGTAAAACTTAAATTTCGTCCAATCAATCTGTTTGTATAAAGCATTCTCAGAATTTGATAATTTTTTATTCTTCAACACATCTGCTTTGTATATCATCATTGTGTACTCCACGTTGTGTTTGTTTAAAAACATCTGTGTGTATAATATTCGTTCCAGTGTCCTGTACCAGTTGTGCTTCTCGTTCAAGAAATGTTTCTGATAGTCCGTGTGCTTTTGCATGTCCGGGTGTCCACCGAACCACACGCACCAATCGAAGTCAGGATCCCATCTCGAATATGTTCCAATTTCGTGATCTAATTTTTCCTCTGTGTCACGCACAACTTCGTACCTATCAGATCCAGACCACATAATATACATATGATCTATATTTTTGTATTTCATCACACTGTTCACCACCCCTCTTGCGATAGTCTCGTTGCCACTAGCACTGTATCCAAAATTCTTTACATCCGTATTTTTGAACCAGGATACAAATTTTGGCCAGCAATCCCATTTGTATCTCGTAAAACTACAGCCATGACAAATTATACTCATGCGTTCTTGCACTCCACATAAAATTCTTCCATCTCAGGGAAGGTGTTTAAGAAGTTTGTTTGCCTTCTTCGATCGTGTTCGTTAAAAAATGCGTAGAAGTTTTTTTTGTTTTGCGTACTTGCGTCCGCGTTTTCTTTCCAGTATGCGAGATTCCGTTGCATCTTTTGAATTTCAAAGTCCTTGAATATGTGTAGCCCGTTTTCCTCTCCGGAATTCTTTTGCATGTACTTTATGTTGTCCTCGTGTATGCTCTGGTATGACTCTGGTAGCAGTGTGATCTGTTGCCATGAGGGTTGTCTCAGCAGTGGCACGTCGAACCATACCCTCTGATAGGTCTTGCTGTACTTTTTACGCAGTTCCAATATCTTCTCCAACAGCTTGTCCATGCTGGTTATACTGAGGTTGTTGTAAGTGCATATGAATGTTATCGAATTACGCACGGGTATACGTTCCAGGAATTCCTCCACGTTGTCCATCATGTAGTTGAAGTCCAACCCGTTACGTATGTACTCCGCCTGTTTGCCCCATGCATCTACGCTAACAAACTGCATCAAGTGTTCCACTTTCTTGTCCATGCATATCTGCTTGGTCATGTTGAAGTACTTCTCCTTCAATTTCTTGTCCGCAGGACACATGTTGCTTGTTATGTTCAAGTGTAGGTCATCCTTGGGATTGTCTATTATATACTGGAACACCTTGTAAGTGTTCTTGTCCATCATGGGCTCCCCACCAGTCATACGGAAATGCTTTAAATTCGTGTACAGTGTGGGCCACCATTTCCAGAAAGCGGTCACGTATGGGTTTTCCTCCCTGTTGGGTATGGGCCTACGCCTGCCCTGGAAGTGTTCTGGTGCGTTATGGGGAGGAGATGTGGGATATTGGCCATACCTGTCCACCTCCTTGCCCCACGTTGTTGAGAACTGTGGTGAACAGTAACTACACTTTAGATTACAAGCGTTGTTGAAGTTCACTTCCACATATCTCGGTGTCCAATGTTCGTCTATTGGATTCTTTCTGATATCCTCGAAGTCCTGCATGGCCCATGGTTCACCGGATCTGTAGTGCCTGTCTGACATCTCCCCGGTCTTCTCCATGTTCCAACAGTACGAACAACCCGCGGGTTGCTCTCCTTGGAGCATCTGTTGTCGTTGATTCATTTTCTCCGCTGTGTTGTGCAGTGCCGCGGGGTTCAGCTTGACCGCTTCTGCATCCATCTCGTGCAATGGTGGATGGTAGCATGAGTTCGTCAGTCCCGTGGGCAGGTGCAGTGATGTCTGGTTCCACTTGGCCAGGCACATCGTGGGTGACACTTCTGCCAATTTTTCCTTGGCCTTCAGTGCGTCCTGCTTGTAATCACTAGTACTCACGATCTTGCACTCCTTTGTT
>Ga0307488_10005213_pt1 | contig 10747 bp, 11 predicted proteins | sample SB02metaG_FD_202248 | JGI IMG/M metagenome (GOLD analysis project Ga0307488, IMG submission 202248) | Sea-ice brine microbial communities from Beaufort Sea near Barrow, Alaska, United States - SB 0.2 | ecosystem: Environmental > Aquatic > Marine > Coastal | place: USA: Alaska | collected...
GAACATCCTGTTCATCGTCTACCAATTCCACCACACTGGCATTCCGATAATTTAAAGAGATCGCACTCTGGGTATTTCTGCCTGCTGAGATAACCAGCAGGAGCGCGGCGATTATAGCAGTGATCAACAGGCGGTCAACCGGAGATATAGGGCTTCTGCATTTAAATGTTCTGGGTTGAAAGAGTTTGGCCTTTGGCGCTGTTTTCTATACCCTTGCCGTCTTGTACAGACCAATCAATAACCACTGGCTTTTGCCCCTATATTTATGCGCCGCGATCTCTTTCAATTTGACCTCCCAGATGAGCTGATAGCCCGCCAGCCCGCTAAACAGCGGCAGGGTAGTCGACTGTTGTATCTCGACTCTGCCTCCGAGGATCTGCGCCATCAACAGTTTACTGACCTGCTATCGCATATTGAGCCCGGTGATCTGATGGTGTTTAACAATACCAAGGTGATTGCGGCGCGCTTATTCGGTCAGAAGGAGAGCGGTGGCAAAATTGAGGTATTGGTGGAGCGGGTGCTGAGCACGGATTCGGTTGTGGCGCATATTCGCGCTAGCAAGTCGCCTAAACCGGGCAATAAACTGTTGTTTGATGAGGGCTATAGTGCAGAGATGCTGGGCCGCAGCGGTGATCTGTTTGAATTACGATTTAGTGCGCCGGTGTTTGATGTGCTAGATCAGATTGGTCATATGCCATTACCGCCTTATATAGATCGTGCCGACACTGAGGAAGATCAGAGTCGCTATCAGACGGTTTATGCCGACCAGCTTGGTGCTGTGGCGGCGCCGACGGCGGGGCTGCACTTTGATGATCAGATGCTGGCGGATATCACAGCCAAGGGCGCGAAGATTGCTTTTGTTACTTTGCATGTGGGCGCTGGAACTTTTCAGCCGGTACGTGCGGATAATATTCATGACCACCATATGCATACAGAATGGCTCCAGGTCAGTGATGAGGTCTGTGAGCAGGTGAGGGAGACCAAAGCGGCTGGCGGTCGAGTCATTGCTGTGGGGACTACCAGTGTGCGCTGTCTGGAAACGGCGGCGAGCTCTGGATCGATTATGCCTTTTGAGGGCGATACCAATATTTTTATCTTTCCCGGCTACCGTTTTAAAGTAGTGGATGCTCTCTTAACCAATTTTCATCTGTCGGAATCGACGCTGCTTATGTTGGTCAGCGCCTTTGCCGGTTATAAGCCTATAATGCAGGCTTATTTAGAGGCGGTGGCTGAGCGCTATCGGTTCTTTAGTTATGGCGATGCAATGTTTTTGCGTCACAACCCCCAAGCTTCTGAGACTATTCCTGAATGAGTTCCACTTCTGATCCCACTTCTGATCCCACATCTGATTCCCAATCCAAGCGCGAGTGCTTTATGAACTTTGCTGTGTCGGCTACTGACGGCAAGGCGCGACGTGGTGAAATGACCTTTCCCCGGGGCAAGGTGCAGACTCCTGCCTTTATGCCTGTGGGTACCTACGGCACGGTTAAGGGTATGTTACCCAAGGATATAGTTGAGATCGGTGCTGAGATGATTCTCGGCAATACCTTTCATCTGATGTTGCGTCCCGGTACTGAGGTGATTAAAGCCCACGGTGACCTTCATGACTTTACTCAGTGGCAGGGTCCGATTCTCACTGACTCTGGTGGCTTCCAGGTGTTTAGTCTTGGTGATATGCGCAAGATCACTGAAGAGGGGGTGAAGTTTAAGTCGCCGATTGATGGCAGTCCGGTGTTTATCGACCCGGAGACATCCATGCAGGTGCAGGCGGATCTGGGCAGTGATGTGGTGATGATCTTTGATGAGTGCACGCCCCATCCGGCCACTGTCAAGCAGGCCAGTGACTCTATGCAGCTTTCGTTGCGCTGGGCGGAACGCAGTAAAACCGCTCATGGCGACAGTCCCTCGGCGCTGTTTGGTATTGTTCAGGGTGGCATGTATGAGTCCCTGCGCGATGAATCACTAAAAGGGCTGGTGGATATAGGATTTGATGGCTATGCCATCGGCGGTTTGTCAGTTGGCGAACCCAAGGAAGACATGATGCGTATTCTCGATCATCTGGCGCATCAGATGCCGGCGGATCGACCGCGCTACCTGATGGGTGTGGGGAAACCTGAGGATTTGGTGGAAGGTGTGCGTCGCGGTATTGATATGTTTGACTGTGTGATGCCAACTCGTAATGCCCGCAATGGTCATCTGTTTACCAGCACTGGGGTGGTGAAAATTCGCAATGCTCGCCATCGCCATGATACAGGCACATTAGATAGCCAATGTGACTGCTATACCTGTACTAACTTTAGTCGCGGCTACCTTCATCACCTTGAGCGCTGCGGCGAGATGCTCAGTGCGCAGCTCAATACCATCCACAATCTGCGCTTTTATCAGACCCTGATGGCGGGCTTGAGAGAGGCTATTGCCGAGACTCGACTGGAAGCCTTTGCGGATGAATTCTATCTGCAGCAGGGCAAGGACAAGCCTGCGCTTTAGTGCGCGAGGCTGTCTGGGGTTTAAATCATCAATTGTGCCCCCAAATATGATGCTAATGCCGCTATAATGCGCCGCTGAATTTATTGGAATGTCTCACCATGCCTAACAAATTTCCCCTGTGGAAGAATATAACAATCCTCTTGGTTGTCACCTTTGGCTTTGTCTTTGCCGCGCCAAATCTCTATCCGCCGGATCCAGCGATTCAGTTGTCGGGACAGAGCGGTGCTATGCAGATCGATGCCGCCGTATTGCAAAAGGTTGAACAGTCTCTAGATGAAGCGGGTATTGCCCACTTTGCCGGTGAGTCCGATGGCGAAGCGCTGCTGATTAGATTGAAAGATATAAAACTCCAGTTGCGCGCCAAGGAAGTGATTCAGGCGACCATGGGCGGTGACTATATTGTTGCACTGAACCTGGCGCCTACTACTCCAGACTGGTTGAGTGATCTGGGTGGTGTGCCGATGAAGTTGGGCCTTGATCTCAGCGGTGGTGTGCACTTTTTACTTGAGGTCGACCTGCCCTCAGCTCTGGCTACTCGCCTTGAGAGTGATCTCGAGGATGTTAAAGCGGCGCTGCGGGACGAGCGCATTCGCTACCGCAGCTTTGAACTGAGCAATAATCAAATTATTGGCCAGTTTCGCGATGAGGAAGAGGTTGCTCGTGCCAAGACCTTAATTCGAACTAATCTGCGTGATCTGCAGCCACAGTCTCAGCCGGGGCAAAACCCACTGACACTGGTACTCAAGCTGAGCGATATCGCCAGCAGTGAGATTGAAGATAACGCTATCAAACAAAACCTGACCTCATTGCGCAATCGTGTAAACGAATTGGGTGTCTCTGAGCCGATGGTGTCCCGTCAGGGTAAAAACCGCATTGTGGTGGAACTGCCTGGTGTTCAGGATACAGCTGAAGCCAAGCGTATTATCGGTAAGACAGCCAATTTGGAATTCCGCCTCGAGGCCAGTGGTCGAGTTGGCGAGATGTTTGATTTCCGTAATCCAAAAGGGCAGGGCCCAGATGCTCGCCTTGAGAGCAAGGCCGTGATTACCGGTGAGAATGTCACCGATGCCCGCGCCAGCTTCGACGAGAATGGTCGCCCTCAGGTCAGTATCACTCTCGATGCCAAGGGTGGCTGGCAGATGGGTTATGCCACGCGAGACAATATCGGTCGTCGTCTCGGTGTGCTGTTTATTGAGTTCAAAACTCGATTGGAAAAATCCATCGACGAAAACGGTGAGTTGGTGCTGACCCCAGTGCCTTTTGTTGAAGAAAACATTATCAGCTTGGCCACGGTTCAGGCTCAGCTTGGCAAGACGTTTAGAATTACTGGCCTCGAGCAGCGTGAATCCTCAGAGCTGGCTCTGCTATTGCGCGCCGGTGCCCTGGCCGCGCCTATGTACATTGTTGAAGAGCGCACTATTGGCCCCTCACTGGGTGCGGACAATATTGCGCTGGGTGTTAAGTCGGTCGCTGTGGGCATGGCTCTGGTACTGATATTTATGCTGGTGGTCTATCGCGGCTTTGGTGTCTTTGCCAATATTGCTCTGGCGATGAATTTGGTGCTATTGGTGGCCTTTATGTCACTGCTCGGCGCGACCCTAACCTTGCCTGGTATTGCCGGTATCGTTCTGACTGTGGGTATGGCGGTGGATGCCAACGTGCTTATTTTCTCGCGGATTCGCGAGGAGTTGGCTGCAGGAGCGTCGATTCAGGGCTCGATTAGTGCTGGTTATGACCGCGCCTTTGTGTCGATTCTGGATGCCAACATCACTACCTTAATTGTTGCCTTGATTCTGTTCTTAATTGGTTCGGGCCCAGTTCAAGGTTTTGCCGTGACGTTGTCGATCGGTATTTTGACCTCGATGTTTACCTCTATTGTGATGACCCGCGGACTGGTTAACCTAGTTGTCGGTGGTCGCAAAATCAAAACCCTGTGGATTTAGGAAGAAGATTATGACTAATTTAAAAATCTATAACTTCATGGGATTGCGCAAAGTTGCAGCGATTTTCTCTGCTGTACTGTTGATTGCCTCGGTGGCATCGCTGTCGACCAAAGGGTTGGTGCTGGGTCTGGACTTTTCCGGTGGCACACAGATTGAAGTGGGCTACGAGCAGCCAGCTGATGTTGCGGCGATTCGCCAGCAGCTTGAAGGCGCTGGTTTTGAAGGTCCGGTAGTGATTCAGTACGGCTCTGAGACTGATGTATTAATTCGCTTGCAGGGCAAGCCAGAGCAAGGTCTGTCGGAGAAAGTTTACGACGTTTTAGAGGATGGCAGCGAAGCAGTTGAATTGCGTCGTGTCGATTTTGTTGGCCCACAGATTGGTGAGGAGCTCCGTGAAGATGGCGGCCTCGGCATGCTTATGGCTCTGGCCGTGGTAATGCTCTATGTGGCGATTCGCTTTCAGCTCAAATTCGCCATTGGCGCTGTATTGGCACTGGCCCACGATGTGGTTATTACCCTAGGATTCTTCTCTATCGCTGCACTTGAGTTTGATCTCACTGTGTTGGCCGCAATATTGGCGGTGGTGGGTTATTCCCTAAACGACACCATTGTTGTATCGGATCGGATCCGGGAAAATTTCCGTAAAATTCGCAAGGCGACAGCGGTGGAAGTGATTAATGAGTCACTCTCACAGACATTGTGGCGCACCATTAATACCTCGGTAACCACTATGCTGGTGCTGCTGGCGCTGTACTTTATTGGCGGTGAGTTGATTCACAACTTTGCCGTGGCGCTGATGGTGGGTGTGGGCATAGGTACCTATTCTTCAATCTATGTTGCCGCCACTGTTATGCTGGCACTCAAAGTTGATCGCGAAGATCTACTTGAGCCAGTTGAAGGTGAACTGGTCGACGACCTGCCTTAAATCTGTTCCTCCTCATGCTGATCCCTATCCACTGATCCTAGGTGATGCAGGCTGTGCTATCTTAAGTAGATTGCAAACAGCTGTATTGACAGCGGATAGTGGAGACTGGGTGATGAGCAAGCATGAAACAATAAATTATCTTGAATTTCCATCGCGGAATCTGTCCGCCAGCAAAGCGTTTTTTAGCACCCTGTTTGGCTGGACCTTCACCGACTATGGGCCCGAATATACGGCATTTTCCAATGCCGGAATGGACGGCGGTTTCTATGCTGCTGACCAGGCATCTATTACCGCCAATGGCAGTGCCCTTGTGGTTTTCTACAGTGACAATCTCGAAGCCACTCAAGACAATGTTGAGAATGCAGGAGGGTTGATCGTCAAACCCATATTTTCTTTCCCCGGCGGTCGCCGCTTTCAGTTCACCGAGCCTGCTGGCAATGAATTTGCGGTCTGGACAGATAAAGCGATTGGTGAATAGATATTATTGGGAATTGGCTCGATGGGGAGTATTATGCCAACGCTCTATTTTTGTGTTAACTAAAAACTTTTAGATTGAACCGGTGATGCGATGTTAAGGCACGAACCTCTATGCGAGGGATCTCGACCAAAATGCTTATTCAAGCCATTATTTACTTTGTTAAGTGCCGGATTACTATCCAGTTGCGCTCTACTTCCACAGCTTGCTGGGCCTACAGAATGTCCGGCCCCAGCAGAAGTTATTCTGCCGCCTATTGAGCCGCAGAGCTGCCCAGAGCCCCAGGTGATTGAGCGCATAGTGACCAAAATTGTTACTCCAGCACCACCACCAAAGGCGACCACTGCGGGGAAATTACACCTGCCAATTATAGGTGCCGTGGAGTGGGCAAAAATCCAACCTGCAGGGCTGTGGATTGAATCGCGCATAGATACAGGCGCTGACACTACGTCTATTCATGCACAAGATATTCAATTGATCGAAAAAGATGGCAAGCGCTATGTCCGCTTTGTGCTTGTCGATGCGGTGACTGGGAATGCTCATCAACAGGAGTTGAGACTGCGCCGTCGGGTGCTGATTAAACAGAGCGGCGGTCCCGATGAGCGGCGCTATGTGGTGAGAATGTGGGTGACCCTGGGTGAGATCCGTTCGAAAATTGACGTCAACCTTTCCGATCGCTCGGACTTTGAGTACCCATTTTTGATTGGACGCAATTTCTTGATGGACAATATGATTGTCGATGTCGGCCGCCACCACACTGTCGTCGTACGCCCGGATATTAGCGGTGATTAATTCACGTATCCAAATTGGTTTAATTAGCGGCATATTGATTGCACTGGGTGTCGGGCTTACTCTGTATAAGGCAGTGAGTCTCAATTTGCCCCTGTTGCCCGGAGAGTACCGCGAAGTCTGGACGGTGGAGTCAAAAACTAGCTTTACGCCCACTGATGGGCCGGTCAATGTGGGCCTGCGCCTGCCTGCATCGCTTGCTGGCTGGACTATTTTGGATGAGCATTTTGTCTCTTCGGGATTTGGCTTTTCGATTATTGAAGAGCCGGAAACTGTCAGCACCGCGCGCTGGACCCGGCAATCTCTGGATCACCCCACCACTCTTTATTACAAAATGCAGGTCTACCGCGCCCGGGCAGACCGGCAGTTACCTGCCCTGGAGGTTGAGGTGCCGGTTAAGCCGCTGTTAGAAGCGGACCAACAGGCGGCGATGGATAGAGTGGTGCAGCGAATTCGACAACAGTCTTCTGACCGAGAGAGCTTTACGCTGTTGTTATTGCAGGAACTGCTGCGTGAATCCCAGGACCAGGATATTCTGTTTTTACTCAACTCCTATAATGATGATTCTCAGGCGATGATTTTACATAGCCTGGCCAGCGCAGGTATTCCTGCTCACGAGCTGCGCGGTATTGAATTGGAAGATGGCCGCCGTCGTCAGACTCTCAGTTCGTTGATTGAGGTGCACAGTGGTGAAAAATGGATTATTGCCAATCCCACAACTGCGAGGCTGGGCTTGCCGGATAATTTCTTTATTTGGCAGCGCGGTGATGGCGCCATTTTAAACCTCAGTGGTGGCCGCAACTCCAGTCTTGAGTTTGCTCTGGTGAGCAACAGTCTACCAGCTAAAGCTGTACTGGGAATGGAACAGCGCGCCGAGGAATTTGCGCTGCTGGACTTTTCTATCTATACCCTGCCGGTAGAGCAGCAGGGCATTTTTAAAGGTCTGTTGCTGATTCCCGTAGCGGCTCTGGTGGTGGTTGTGATGCGGCTCTTGGTAGGGGTGAAAACCTCTGGCACCTTTATGCCCATATTGATTGCGCTGGCCTTTATTCAAACTACCTTATTGGTTGGCCTAGTTATTTTTCTCGGGTTGATCGGCAGTGGTCTATGGATCCGCTCTTACCTTAGTCGTCTTAACTTACTTCTGGTGGCGAGGGTGGCGACAGTCATTATTGTAGTGATTTTGTTGATGGCGGCGCTGGCTGTCACCAGCTATAAACTGGGGCTTGATCAAATACTGACGGTGACGTTTTTTCCTACGGTGATTGTCGCCTGGACCATTGAGCGAATGTCGATTCTCTGGGAAGAAGAGGGCGGCCATGAAGTGCTGATCCAAGGCAGCGGCAGTTTGCTGGTGGCGGTGCTGGCTTATCTGGCGATGTCTAATACCCTGGTAGAGCACCTGACCTTTAACTTTCCGGAGTTGAGCCTGAGTCTACTCGGGCTGATTTTGCTGTTGGGAAAATATACCGGCTACCGCTTGTCCGAACTCTATCGCTTCCGCGATCTGGCGAGCAAGGAATAATATGAGTCTACTGGTATCGCCATTTAAATTGCGCGAGCTGGGTATTCTCGGTATGAACAACCGTAATATTGGTTTTATCGGTCGCTACAATCAGCGCAAAAACTACAGCCTTGCGGATAACAAGTTGAAAACCAAAAGTGCCGCTATTGCCCGCGGCATTCCAGTCCCGGAGCTGATCGGTACAGTGGATTATCAGTTTCAGGTCAGGTCTCTCAGTAACCTGCTCCAGGACCGCGACGCTTTCGTGATCAAGCCCAGTCAGGGCAGTGGCGGAAAAGGTATTCTGGTGATTGTCGGGCGCCGGGGCGACAAGTTTATTAAGTCCAGCGGTGCGCTCATCGATGACCGCGAGGTACGTCACCACAGCTCCAATATTCTCGCGGGGTTACACAGTCTCGGTGGCCGCAACGACAGCGCCATGATTGAAGCATTGATCGATTTTGATCCGATTCTTAAAGATTATAGCTACGAAGGTGTGCCGGATATTCGTGTGATTGTATTTCGTGGTGTGCCAGTTATGGCAATGATGCGCTGTGCCACCCACAGCTCGGATGGCAAGGCCAATTTGCATCAGGGTGCTGTAGGAGTCGGCATTGATATAGCCACTGGCCAGAGCATCTGTGCGGTGCAGCACAATCGAATTGTCACACAGCACCCAGATACTCATATCAATTTTGATAGCTTAACCATTCCGCACTGGCAGCAATTGCTGGAGCTAGCATCCGGATGCGCCGGTATGGCGGGGCTCGATTATCTGGGTGTAGATATAGTGTTGGATCGTTTGCGCGGACCCATGTTGCTAGAGCTCAATGCGCGACCGGGGCTGGCAATTCAGGTCGCCAATCAGTCGGGACTGGAGCATCGTTTACTGCTGGCCGAAAAGATCGCCGATGAGTCTGACAATGCCGATCAAAAGATCGCCCTGGCACGGCGTTATTTTGCTGTTCAGCCTGCTCAGGCTACGTAGGTACTGCCAATGCTAGGTTGGAGGGCTAGGCTAGCGAGAGCGAGTTCCAGTGAATTAATCAATTGCCGCGTGAAAAACGGTTGTTCAATATAATCAACAGCTCCAAGTGTCATTGCCTCAACGGCTTCAGCGGTTGATCCCGGGCGCAGGGTAATAAAAATAGTGGGGGGCACGCCCTGCTTGGCGGAGAGTAATTGCTTGAACAGTGAGACGCCGAGCATATCGTCGAGCTCGGTCTCAATAATCAGGCAGTGGGAGCGTTGCAGCTGATGACTTTTTGCCAAACTCTGACCGCTGCTATAAAAAGTGATTTGAATATTTAATGTGGACAGCAAGCCGACGATTTTCTGGTGCACTGAACTGTCACTTGCGACTAAGGCCACGACTATATCGGCACGCTTTTTCACTGATTTATGGCTCGCGGATTTACTGTTTGCGGAGTTATGGTTTTCAGACTGGCTGTTATTGCTGTCTGGACTGCTTGCCTTCGGGGCAAGATCATAAAGATGGTTAGTCACGTTTTTAGCTGCTCTTAACTCAATGTTAGAAAACGAAATGCTGTCATGAGATTGGTGACAGTAATATAAGGACTTGTACTTATTTTTTTGACCCTAAGCAACAAACCCATTCTAAATCGCTACTTTCTGTAGGATACGTAGTTACCGCAACAAATTACGCAAAGCCCCTTATTGTCTGGTTGAACCGCTTTGTTATGCTCTGTCTCCCAGTTGTGAATAACTCGACTGCCTGTTTTTCCGGCATTAGGTATCTCTGAGTTCAAGTAGCCACTGCCACTATTTGGTCATTAGGTTAGTCATTAGATTAGTCGCTAGGAGTGTATATGGAACATCGTATGGCAAGTCGCAGGTCCTTAATGCCGAGCACGGAGCAGTGTTTGGTCGAGATTTATTTAGCCGATAAACAAATCGCTATGTGCCCAGTTAGCAATATAGGTATGGCGGGTTTAGGTATCGACAGCTGTCCCGAGAGCCTGCGCTCGGGAATGTTCCTGAAAATTATTGTTACAGCCCCCGACAGCGCCCGACTGCTGTATCCCGATATGAATGCCCTGGTTATCTGGACCGAGGATCAGCATGCGGGGCTTATGTGGGCGGGCATCTGATAATCGCCGGTGCCGACGCCTTATTAATACCCTCGCGCTACGAACCCTGTGGATTAACTCAGATGTATGCTCAGCGTTATGGCACCGTGCCTGTTGCCCACGGCGTTGGTGGCCTGGCCGACACGATTATTGATATACCGCCTTATTCCGAGGATATTGCCGATGCCACTGGTGTGTTGTTCTGGGAACACAGCATCAGTGCTTTGTTTGAAGCGCTGCTGCGTCTCGAATTTGTCTATGGCAATCTGCTGTTGTGGCGCGAGCTTCAGCGCGCTGGGATGGGAGAGAATTTCTCCTGGGATCAGAGTGCCAAAGTCTATGCGGATCTCTATCACTCATTGCTGCCTGCGCTGGCACCTGAGTAGGCTCTTGAGTAGGCACATGAATAGGCCTTTGAGTAGGCCCTTGAATAGGCACCTGAGTCGGAAGAGGCCTTGAGCAAACCCACAATCAAACCAGCGCAAAAAAAATCAACAAAAAAGCTGATCAAAATAAAGAGTCAAAATAAAGAGT
>Ga0307488_10005214_pt1 | contig 10746 bp, 10 predicted proteins | sample SB02metaG_FD_202248 | JGI IMG/M metagenome (GOLD analysis project Ga0307488, IMG submission 202248) | Sea-ice brine microbial communities from Beaufort Sea near Barrow, Alaska, United States - SB 0.2 | ecosystem: Environmental > Aquatic > Marine > Coastal | place: USA: Alaska | collected...
TGGCATACACTACTTCCATGTAGATAACCCAGTACCTAGTAAGCTATTGAAACCCCGTCATTCCGGATAAGCAAAAAACGCTTTCCGAAATGATGGGGTTGCTTGTTGATTTTTATGTCGCTTACTTACCATTACACCGCTTGTTTAGGATTGACGTAGCCTATCGCTAATTGAGCCGACGTTAACGGGACAGCAGTGATTTACTTTATAAAGTGTTTATGGCACTCCATTTACTCATCGCTGAACTTACAGGTCTCATGTCTACTCCCATTCTTACCGCTAGTGTTACCCATGCTCTTATGACGAAGAGCGACCATCCAGAAAAGACACTAAAGTTTAAAAAGTTACATAAGCGCTTACGCCGTCATGTTGGGCAAGCTATTGCTGAATATGCGATGATAGAAGAGGGCGATAAAGTGATGGTGTGCGTGTCGGGCGGTAAAGATTCCTATGCCATGCTGGATATTTTGCTGAACTTACAAAAAAGTGCCCCGGTTCATTTTGAGCTGGTGGCCGTTAATATGGATCAAAAACAACCGGGCTTTCCCGAAGAGATATTGCCCGAGTACTTAGAATCGTTAGGTGTGCCGTATTATATCGTCGAGAAAGACACCTACAGCGTGGTGAAGTCTGTAGTGCCCGAAGGTAAAACGACGTGTGGCGTTTGTTCGCGTCTACGTCGAGGGACTTTGTACGGGTTTGCTGAAGAGATTGGTGCGACAAAAGTTGCGCTAGGACATCACAAGGATGATATTGTTGAGACACTTTTTTTAAATATGTTTCATGGCGGTCGTTTAAAAGCGATGCCACCTAAATTATTATCGGATGATAAGCGCAATATCATTATTCGCCCGATGGCATTTTGTCGTGAGAGTGACATTGAGCGCTACGCAGAATATAAACAGTTTCCGATTATCCCATGCAATTTATGTGGCTCACAAGAAAATCTACAACGCCAAAACGTTAAAGCGATGTTGCAGCAATGGGATAAGGATACGCCGGGTCGAACTGATAATATTTTTTCTGCCATCTCAAAAATATCACCATCGCAGTTAGCCGATAAATCGTTATTTGATTTTGTCGATTTAACGATTGATCGAGTCAGTGAAGAGAAAAAACCACTACAGTTTGAAGATAATAAAGTAGTAACCGGTGGCAATCATGTGGCAGCAGTAGAGTTGTGGGCTAGCACCGGTGAGCAAGAGCGAAGCGATACAATACCCGTGGTCAACGTATAAAAAAACAGTATTCGTCTACCCGCTACATTCTGATAGCCGGTAGATTTTGTTGGTTAACGTCAAGTGTGATGTTTGAATTGCATCATCCTCTAACTATAGACCTAGCTGCTGCTTCGCATCTCTATATCCCTGTTCGATACGCTGGTTAATGGTTTTTTCCGTGAAATCGGATGCTCCTAATAAGTTTTCGGGCTCAGAATGCTGGATCATGGTTAGCTTGCTGACCTTGCTATAACTCATCAATTGTTTAAATGCCGGTGCGTCGCGTAAGTGACTATCCTTAGGCAGTGTTTCATTTAACGCATTAATAAAATCAATGTAGTCGCTGGTGCGTTGATACATTTTTATATCGAAACTCATTTTACTTTGAAATGTCATTTCAATCATTCGATCAAGTACATCAGGCATGTTTTTTGGAATATTACCTTTTTGTGGGAATAACTCCACCATTATCACTTCTTTTGTACTGTCGTCATTGCCAATATTTTCTAAGCACTTAAAAGCAGGCTTGAGTGGTGTGTTAGAGAATAAACCGCCATCCCAGTAGTAATCGTCATCAATTTTGGTCATTGGGAAAGACGGCGGAAGGCTGCCGCTAGCGACTATATGTTCGGCTCTAATACCGCCGGTTTTATTGCTAAATTCTTCGAGCAATCCCGTGGCAATATTTGTGGCAGAAATAACCACATGGGGTGCCGATGGAGAGTTAAGCTTATCAAAATCAATAATAGTGTTGAGCGTTTCGTAAAGTGGCTTGGTGTCACAAAAATGGGTGCTGCCAATAGGGTTTAAATAGCCAGCTAAAGAAGGTTTATACATGCCTGCATTGTAAGGGAGTGTCATCAATACCTGTAATGGATGGGGTACAAACGGTATATTGTTAGTGGTGAATAACTTCCATAACGATTTCAAACCTTCTACAGGGCCTTCCTTTGCTCCGGCAATAACTGCCGCTGAAAATGCACCAATAGAAACGCCACAAATTACTTCAGGAGAAAAGTTCTTTTGCTCGTAAAGTGCTTTGACTACCCCAAATTCATATGCGCCTAGTGCACCGCCACCTTGTAACACTAAAGCGGTTACCTTTTTCTTTGCGGTCATGATGTTTCCTTCATTCTTCTAGATAAAATATTGAATATAAACGAGATAGTGAATTATACAGTGTGTTGTGACAGGGTTATGATAAATGATACTTTATAATTTTATGGTTCTTGTATGGTTGACCGTTTAAAACAGTTTGCCCAATAAAGTGGGTATTGCGGTTTCTACTCGTAAAATACGCGAACCTAGGGTGATGCCCTCACAACCAGCGGCTTCTAGCTTTTCAATTTCGTAAGGAATAAATCCACCCTCGGGCCCAATAACTAATGTGGTTTGCTGGGTGATGTCTCGTGGACAAGTACTCGTACTCGTCGGGTGAGCAACTAACGCTAGGGATTGTTCGCATAATGCAGGCAAATGATCTTCGGCAAAAGGCTTAAAACGTTTTTCTAATTGTACGTTGGGTAATATGGTGTCTTTGCCTTGTTCTAAGCCCAGAATTAGCTGCTCTTGGATGTTATCTTTATATAATGCTGGCGTTTGCCAATAACTTTTTTCTACTCGGTAGCTGTTCAGAAAAACAATCTCTTTAACCCCCATTGTCGCACAGGTTTGTAGAATACGCTTAATCATTTTTGGACGCGGTAGGGCGACAATCAATGTGAGTGGAAGTGGGTCCGGCGGGTTTTTATTAAGGGTAACGTGTAGTTCTATAAAAGATGTGTTGAGCTGGGTAATAGTCGCCGTGCCGATTTTTCCATTCAATAAGCCTACTTGTAGTTGATCGCCTTCTTTTGCTTTATGTACCGTAAGGATATGCTCGCCACGACGATCACTGATTCGCGCTAAATTTTCATTGATAAAATCACTTTTGACTAGAATCAATAAATTCATAATAAAAACGATAAGAAGAAAGGGGAATAATAAGAGAGGGTTTGAATAGTATGAGGTAAGTAGCGTTGCACAAAGAGTATTGCGATATCGACGAACAGTGTTTGACGTTGTTCATCCGATATCGCTATAAAGCAATTAGTTAACCGGTTTCATATTGGTTTGCTTGCCGCAGATATAAGCGCCTTGTAGCTTTTTAAATACCGCCTTAGGCATATCTTTAGGTAGGTCAACCGTTGAATAGTTGTCGCTAATTTTAATGGAGCCAATAAACTTGCTGTCCATGTCCGCTTCGTTAGCAATTGCGCCAACGATATTGCCCGGCTTAACACCATCTTCACGACCAATTTCGATACGATAGCTATTCATATTGGCATCATTGTGTTCTTTCTTTTTGCGGCGAGGACTGCTGTCACTGCCCGAGTCACTTCGGTTATTGCTGCGGTCATTGGTTCCGCGACGCGGGCGATCATTGCGATTATCTTTACGATCCCCACGTGGACGTTCATTAGAAAACTCAGTATTTCTCTGGAAATCTTTCTCTGAAACAAATAGTGGCTGACTCCCCTGGGCGAGGTAGGCCAATGCTGCTGCGATCGATTCAATGGAATGATCATTTTCCTGAATCGATTGGTTGATAATATCGTGATAAATATCTAGGTCTTTATGAGCAATAGTCTCTTCAATGCGCTGTTTGAAAGTTTCTGCACGTTTTTGATTCACATCATTGGCGCTAGGAACATCCATTGGTTCAACAATGCTATTGGTAGCGCGCTCAATGGCACGTAACAAGTGACGTTCACGACTAGTCACAAATAAAATAGCATCACCAGAACGTCCAGCTCGGCCTGTACGCCCAATACGGTGAACATAGGATTCTGTATCGAGAGGGATATCATAGTTAATAACATGACTGATGCGTTTAACATCTAAGCCACGTGCTACTACATCGGTAGCGACTAAAATATCTAAAGTGCCTTTTTTGAGTTTATCAACAATATTTTCTCGTTGATTTTGCGCAATATCCCCATTTAATGCCGCAGCGCTATGCCCGCGAGCAGACAGTTTTTCTGCCAATTCAATGGTGGCGACCTTAGTGCGGACAAAGACAATGACTCCGTCAAAGTCTTCCACTTCTAATATTCGAGTAAATGCGTCGAGTTTCTGGTTGCGATTCACAATTGAAAAACGCTGGCGAATAGTGGGTGCTGTCGATGTTTTGGTCTCGATCTGAATGTGCTTAGGGTTAACTAAGTACTTATCAGCCACTTTTTTGATTTCTTTCGGCATTGTTGCAGAAAATAGCGCGATCTGACGATCTTTAGGGGTATGTTCAAGGATCCACTCTACGTCATCAATAAAGCCCATGCGTAGCATTTCATCGGCTTCGTCTAACACTAAAGCTTGAAGCTGATCAAGTTTAAGGGTTTTTCGACGAATATGATCCATTACCCGACCTGGTGTGCCGACAATAATCTGTGTGCCACGCTTCAGTTGACGTAGTTGATTGTCGTAAGATTGGCCGCCGTAAATTGGCAGGACAGAGCAATTAAGGTAACGTGAATAGGTTTGAAAAGCTTCAGCAACCTGAATAGCTAGCTCGCGTGTTGGTGCAAGTACCAGCAGTTGTGGGTGCTTTTTATTCGGATCAATTTTGGCTAATAGGGGTAGGGCAAACGCGGCTGTTTTACCGGTGCCTGTTTGAGCTTGGCCGAGCAAATCTCGACCTTCTTGAATCACGGGGATGCTAGCGGCTTGAATAGGAGAAGGGGTTTCGTAACCTAGCTCGACTAAGGTCTTTAGAATCTCTTCTGGAAGATTAAGCTGACTAAATGATTCAATAATGGGTGTTTCTGATGATGTCATGATTACCTGCAGATTGCCTCCCGACGGGAGAATATGGAAAAACTATAAAGTACTAATACTGTATAAAGTATTAAAACTGTATAAAAGCACTATAAAAAATAGTAGGGTCTAAATTTGCGGATTATAACAGATGCCGGCTGTAACCGGTAGAAAATGTTTGACAGAAAATGTTAGCCCTGTTCACGCACATCAAACAAAAAGTATCATTTTACCCAATACGCGAATATCATTACCAGCTAACGCCAATATCAATTGGCACATGCACTCTGGCAACATCACCCAAGACTGCTTTATAATCAAAAAAATAGATATACGCAGACAAATAACCACCTCGTCGTAGCCAAGCTTGATTAATCAGTTGAAAGCTAGCGGGACTATGCGGGACTATGCGGAACTATGCGGAACTATGCGGAACTATAGAGTATTAATAGACTCAGAGCGTTAACAGACTCAGAGTATTAACAGACTCTTTTACTAAGAATATAATTATTTCGCACGACTCAAGAGACCCTATCTTATGAAAAAAAGCAGCTCAACAGCTCCCTTCAAGTCAAAAAGCTTTACCGTAATATGGAGCGCGACCATCATTTCAACGATAGGACTGAGAATGCATGAGATAGGTGCTGGCTGGCTGATGACCACCATGACTGACGATCCTTTTATTGTCGCTTTAGTACAAGCCGCAACGGCACTCCCCGTTTTTCTTTTTGTATTGCTCGCCGGCGCCATAGCGGATCTTGTCAGCAAGAGGAAGATGCTTTTGGTCATCAACATAATTATGGCGGTGGCTGCCGTCATATTAGCTATACTAGTCTACTTAAACCTAATGACCCCCTACCTTCTATTGCTATTTATCTTCTTAATAGGCAGCTGCGCAGCATTCACCGCACCCCCCAAGCAGGCAATAAACCCCTTACTTGTGCCTAAAGAAGATTTACAATCCGCCATCGCACTGAACAGCATTGGCTTCAACCTAAGTCGGTCTATTGGTCCAGCTATTGCTGGAGCATTAATCGTCACCTTAGGCCCCGAAAGCCCTTTCATCATTAACGCCTTAAGCTTTATTGCCATCATATGGGCTTTTCTTTGGTGGTGCCCTAAGAAAGCGAACGAACCTTTGCCGAAAAAAGAATCTATATCAGGTGCAATTAAAGCTGGCTTACGCTATGCGCGATACAGCCCACCTCTTAGAGCAACACTCTGGCGTGCATTTGCCTTTTTTATATCAGCCAGCGCTTATTGGGCGCTATTACCTATTTTCGTTAAAACAGAGATGCAAGGCAGCGCCAGCTTATACGGTCTGATGATAGCCGCTATAGGCCTAGGAGCAGTGATCGGCGCATTTCTTTCACCTATGGTCAAAAAGAGACTAAGTACTGATCACATAACATGGATTGCCGCGTCATTTATCATTGCCACCATGCTATTTTCTGCATTCCCTGTGAACAACGCATTACTAACCTACCTTTTCCCGGGCTGGCCGGTTGATGAAATACTGGCGGTTATCGGCTGCATTATGTTCGGCATCAGCTGGATATGGACCCTATCAACATTTAGCGTATCTGTTCAAAGCGCCTTACCCGATTGGGTCAGAGCTCGTGGCTCAGCAATATACCTGATGGTATTTTTTGGCTCGATGAGTGTTGGGAGTATTATTTGGGGAGCTATCGCCAGTCAAATGGGCATCAAGACAGCACTCATTATCGCATCAATCACATTGACTTCAGGCATGATACTATCGCGTAAACAGAAGCTAAACCAAGGAGTAGCTATCGACTCTGCAACATAGGAAAACTGGGCCGAACCTAACCTTTGGCTAAATCAGAACAGGATAAAACACGGATAAAAACCTCGGCCGCAAGCGACCGAGGTTTAAGAGCCTAGCAATGTTGACAAATTATCATCGATAATATCTCGGCCAGGGGAAGCTAGGAAACATGATTTTTTGAAGCATCCTGGATGGGACACCTAAGACACAGAGAGTGCATAGCAGGAAAAGATCTAGCTAAAAATCATGACTAATCCTGGCGGGCAGTAATTTCTAATAAATGATAGCCAAATTGGGTTTGCACCGGTCCATGCACGGTATGCAGCGCTTCATTAAATACGACCTTATCGAATTCTGGCACCATTTGTCCTTGGGTGAACTCACCTAAATCGCCGCCTTGAGCGCCCGAAGGACAGCTTGAGTGCTGTTTAGCGACATCAATAAATTCAGCTCCATCAATTATTTTTTGCTTCAACGTATTACATTGCTCTTCTGTATCAACCAAAATATGTCTTGCGCTTGCACTAATCATAGGGGCTCTCTCGTTAATTGTATCAAAAAGTCTTAAAAGTGGTCCACCCGAGAGGATTCGAACCTCTGGCCTGCCCCTTAGGAGGGGGCCGCTCTATCCAGCTGAGCTACGGGTGGTATAACATGATGTTGCCGTGTAAGGGCTTATTCTATGTTTTTATAGACATTAAGAAAACTTTTTTTATTCCTTGTTTTTAATTACACCATTTGCAATTCTTGCTGTCATAGTGTCAAGTGTAACCCAATACCTTTCCCTAATGCCCACAGGATTACGATGTTAGATACTAAACCTTTATTAATAAATACCGATTTTCCTGCGATTAAGCGCGGGGTGACAGACACCTTACAAGTTAATTTGGGATATTTATGTAACCTTAGTTGTACCCATTGCCATGTTAATGCGGGTCCTACGCGCACTGAACTTATGTCTAAAGACAGTATCGATGAAGTGCTGGCCTATATTGATAATCATGCTATTCATACCTTGGATCTTACCGGTGGTGCACCAGAGATGAACCCACATTTTAAATACGTGGTAACAGAGGCGAAAAAACGCAATGTGCAAGTGATAGACCGTTGTAACTTAACGATTTTACAGGAGCCAGGTTATGAAAATATGGCCACTTTTCTTGCTGAGAATAAAGTGACTATTATCGCATCACTACCATGTTACGCCGAGCAAAACGTGAACGAGCAACGGGGGAAAGGCGTTTTTCAAGAATCGATAGATGCGCTAAAAAAATTAAATGCGTTGGGCTATGGAAGACAGGATTCGCTAACATTAGATTTGGTTTACAATCCGAACGGCGCATTTTTGCCACCCAATCAGCAGATATTAGAAAAAGATTATAAAACCGGCTTGTTTGACGAACATGGGGTTGAGTTTAATCAATTGTTAACCATTACCAACATGCCGATCAGTCGCTTTGGTGGTATGTTGCTAGCCAAAGGTAAGTACCACGAATACATGCAGCTGCTGAAGGATAACTTCTCTGAAGATAATTTATCATCCTTGATGTGCAAGTCGTTGATCAGCATTGATTGGGAGGGTTATGTATATGATTGTGATTTTAATCAAATGTTGGAAATGCCGTTAGAGTATCATTCAACTCAATTGTCAACGATTGCAAGCGACAAGACCCGAACGCATTTACGTGATTTACTAGATGACGATATGCGCGGTAAGCCCATCGTTACTGGCGAGCATTGTTATGGTTGCACCGCTGGGCAGGGAAGTAGTTGTGGTGGTGCTCTAGAATAACCTTGCAAATACGATAACGCCTTATGATTCATTTAAGTATCATTATTCCTGTGTTAAACGAAGCTCGGACGGTGGTTAATTGTTTAGAAAAGCTGCAGGAAATTGCTGATTTTTATCCGCACTATAATATTGAAATTATTGTAGTCGATGGTGGCAGTGTCGATAAAACTTTGGCGCTGGCAAAGCCATTAGCTGATCAAGTTATTAGCGCCCAAAAGGGCCGAGCAAAGCAAATGAATAGTGGCGCTAAAAATGCGGCCGGTAACTATTTATTGTTTTTACATAGTGATACTGACCTGCCATTTTCGAGTGACATTTCTATTAGTGAAAATAGAGTCAGTACTTTTCCTTTTATTCATTGCGACGAAAAAGTGCAATGGGGATTTTATCCGATAAGCTTGAGTGGCAAACATGTTTTTTTTCGTATTATCGAAACAATGATCAACTATCGTTCCCGTATAACATCGGTTGCTACTGGTGACCAATGCCTGTTTGTTGACCGTGCCTTATTCTTTAAAGAGGCAGGTTATAGTAATCTTCCATTAATGGAAGATGTAGAGTTAACAAAGCGTCTACGAAAAAAATATAAACCCTACATCGCCTCTTCGTGCGCGATTACTGACAGCCGTCGATGGGAAAGGCGCGGAATTATTAAGACTGTCTTATTAATGTGGTATCTGCGTGGACTGTATTTTTTAGGGGTATCCCCGTTATTGCTAGTTAAAAAATATTACTGATAAAAAATTATAAAAGATACTATTAAAAAATGTCATATTCGCTATTGGTTATGAGCAAATCTCCTGAATTAGGGCGTGTAAAAACGCGTATGCAACCTCACTTAACGCAAAGTCAGTCATTACAATTACACATTATGCTGGCTCAGCATGTGTTGCCTATTTGGAGTAATGTCAAATCTTTATCCATGGAACTATGGATAGGTGGTGATATAGAAATTTTTAAGCAGAAAGTGATTTTACCCTTAAGTGATGCGACATTACTAAATAATGATTTTTCTAACGTCGCTATCTATTCTCAACCACAAGGCGACCTAGGCTCGCGTATGGCACATGCTGTAAGGTCTGCATTTTCCCGTGGTATTTTAGGTGTGTTTCTAGTAGGAACAGACTGTCCCTTTATCGATGAAAATTATCTTTTACAGGCCATTCAACAGTTAGAAGAAAACGATGTAGTACTGGGCCCCGCAAATGATGGCGGCTATGTGTTGATGGGATTAAAAAAATATCATCCTGCGTTATTTGATAATATTCCTTGGGGAACATCGACAGTATTGGAAGACACTGAGCGTGCTATTAATGAGGTGGCATTGAGTAGCCACTTACTATCTTCTTTGTCAGACATCGACGTACCGGAAGATTTACACCTGCTTGCAAAAAAAATATCCTCCCCCAATCATTACTAAGTCAGTAGGGCAATAATATCTTTTTCTGATACGAGTGTTGATGTCTAGTGCAAATCAGTTTGTATTGAGAATTGTGCTTATAACTGTGCTGATATGCTCCTGGTTCCGCATAGAAAATATTATCTAATGGTTTAAATGTTAGTCAAACGTTAGTGTCGACAGAAGAGGGCTCCTTTATACTTTGGCGACACTATTGTAAGCACGTATTGACTGTTTATTGCCTTTGGCAGTGTATATATCCGACTGTCTGTTACCGCCCTTCAATAAGAAGATAAGTTGCTCGTAGGTCTTTTGCCCTCGAGAAATGAGTAAGCCATTCGTTTCGTTCAGTTGTTTGCAGCGGTTAATATTGTTATTTACTTCTTGCCATTTCTTTGATATTTCAGGCCGCTCAAACGATTCTACAAACTCGCTCCACTGGCTCTCATCCGCGACTTTATATAATGAGATTAACCACTGCCGCCTGATGTTAGCATGATGCTTTAGTTGGTCTAGCAGAGGTGTTTTCTTACTTAAAATATCATCGAGTGATTGATAATTTTTTTGCTTCAAAACCGTTTTCTCATGCTCAAGAAGTCCCATTAGCTGTTGGCTAACAGATTTGTCCTTGTCAACCATGATTTGCATGGCTTCTAGGCTTTGTTTTTTAGTGTCTTCATCCATTTTACTTTGGATGTTCTCTGATTTATTAGCGGTTATCGAATTCTGTGCTTTGTTCATAAATCCATCC
>Ga0307488_10005215_pt1 | contig 10745 bp, 12 predicted proteins | sample SB02metaG_FD_202248 | JGI IMG/M metagenome (GOLD analysis project Ga0307488, IMG submission 202248) | Sea-ice brine microbial communities from Beaufort Sea near Barrow, Alaska, United States - SB 0.2 | ecosystem: Environmental > Aquatic > Marine > Coastal | place: USA: Alaska | collected...
ACGCGCGTAAAACTACGCCCAACCGAGATGTGCGACAACATGAAACTCACGTTGCACCGCCGGAAACACGTGCAGGTACGGCCTCGGGCGTTTCCCAAATCCTGACAAACAGTTTGCCGATTGTCCAGAGTAAGTACGTAATACACATTAAGAAAGACTGACACCTTGCTTTTTTGCAATCAGATGGGTTTATCGGGCGTGGCTGGGTGGGGCGCTTTTCTGCGGGACGGGGCGTCGAAAAACGAGATGATCGGCGAGTACACCGGCGAAATAATCGGCCAGGAAGAAGCGGACCGTCGAGGGAAGGTGTACGACGTTAATTACCAGCTCTCGTTTCTGTTCAATCTGAACGACAAGTTCGTGTTGGACGGGCACGCGCTGGGGAACAAGCTGAAGGTGCGTATTGGGCCTTGCACCAAATCCCGGACGACTGGTTTATCTCTCCGCTGGCAACTGTTTGTCCATACATCGCCCAATACATGACTGACTTTGTTTCTTCACAATCCCAGTTCATCAATCACAGCGAAACCCCGAACTGCGTACCCAAAGTGTTGATGTGCCGCGGCGAACACCGGTACGTATCGGGGCTTTCCCAAATCCCGACACACTGTGGAGGCCCGGAACCGCCAGACTGTTTACTCATACAAGTTACGAACGACTGACCCTTTTCTTTCTCAATCGCAGAATCGGGATGTTCGCGCTTCGCGACATCGCGCCGGGCGAGGAGCTGTTTTTCGATTACCGGTACGAAAAAGAAAAAGCCCCGGAGTGGGTGGATTTCGATTTCGACAAACAGGGGGGGGAGAGGCGAGTGAGTGAGGGTTGTACTTGAGGGGTACGTGTGCAAATAGTCATCCACTCATAGTCTATCATTTAAAAAATCAAAAGCTGCAACCTCCTCTCTCTTCCTCATTTCCCGTTTTTCTCCTTCAGCGCCGCTTGCGCAGCTGCGAGCCGCGCGATCGGCACGCGGAAGGGCGAGCACGAGACGTAGTCAAGCCTGGTTCGGTGGAAGAAATCCACCGAGGACGGATCGCCGCCGTGTTCGCCGCAGATGCCAATTTTCAAATCCGGGCGCGCGCTCCGTCCTTTTTTAACGCTCATCTCGATGAGCTGCCCGACCCCCTCCTGGTCAAGCACCTGGAACGGGTCATGTTTCAGAATACCTTGTTCCAGATAGGTGGGCAAGAACTTCGACACGTCGTCTCGGGAGTACCCAAAAGTCATCTGCGTAAGGTCGTTCGTGCCGAAGGAAAAGAACTCGGCGCCCGCGGACGCGATTTGGTCGGAAACGAGCGCTGCCCTCGGAATCTCAATCATCGTGCCGACGCGGTAGTTGATGACGATTTCGGTGGACTCAAACACTTCGGCGGCGGTCGTGCGTATCATCTGTATCTGGTGCGTCAGCTCCGTGGTGGTACCCACGAGGGGGACCATTATATCCGGAAAAACCGACCCGCCGCTTTTCTGGTGCGCGCAAGCGGCTTGGAAAATCGCGCGCACTTGCTGCGATTGTAAAAGAAAAGGGTCAGTCTTGTTTGGGCAAACAGTGTTTGGATTTTGGAAATACAACGTACCATCTTTCCAATTTCGGGATAGGTAATCGCGAGCCGGCACCCGCGGAACCCGAGCATGGGGTTGACTTCCGTGAGCTTTTCGATTCTCTCCACGATTTCGTTTTCGTCCGTCCCGGTGTCCTGCGCCAGAAGAGCCACGATTTCGTCCAAGTCGCCGTCAGGGAGGAACTCGTGAAGAGGCGGGTCCAACAACCGAATCGTGACTGGGAGGCCGTCCATCGCGGCGAAAATGCCGGCGAAGTCGGTGCGCTTACGATGGGTAAAACAAAGTGTCAGTCTTGTATATCGCGATGTATTGGACGATGTATGGACAAACAGTCAGGGTAATCGGTCCGAACAGTCACCAGCTTCGGTAAAACAGTCGGCTGGATTTGGGAAAGGTCCAAGGCCGTACCTGGAAAGGTAATAGGTCGTCAAGCGCGGATTGCCGGTCCGTCGTGTTACCCGCCATGATCATCCGCCTCACGGTTTTCAAACGCTCGCCGGACCCGAAGAACATGTGTTCCGTCCGAACAAGCCCTAAGCCTTCCGCGCCGTTTTCCCGAGCCACTTTCGCGTCCTCCGGCGTGTCCGCGTTTGCCAGGACTTTCAACCGCCGTTCCGCGTCCACCCTGAGATGAAAGAAAACAAAGTGTAAGTCTTTCGGGCCATGTGTCCTTATCGTAATTACGGGCGGACAACCGGCAAAACGGCCGGTGTGTCGGATTTGGGAAACAAACGACCAATACGTACCATGACATGAACAAACCGAGGTCTCCCGAAATCGCGGCTGGCGCCAGTTCCGCGGCGCCGCGAATCACCTCCCCGGTCGTGCCGTTCAAAGAAACCCAGTCCCCTTCGTGAAGCTTCACGCCCCCCAAGGAAAGCCACCGGTTGATTTCGTCCACCACGAGCTCGGAGCACCCGGAAACGCAGGTTTTGCCCCAGCCCCGCGCCACGACCGCGGCGTGCGATGTCATGCCTCCCCGCGCGGTGAGGATACCCTCGGAGGCGTGCATGCCTCCCACGTCTTCGGGGGAGGTCTCGACGCGGACCAAAATACACTGAAGGAAAAGAAAAGACGTCAGTCTTTCGGGCCATGTGTACGAGGGATTGGACAGGGTACCGGGGTATGACTTCGTAACTTTTACCAGTACGTCAGTGAATGTTACTAGTCATACATCAGCACTACATCAGGGGTAGGAAACAGTCGTGCGCTTTGGATTTTGGAAAGGCCGTACCTTCTTGCCTTGCGCGTGAAGCGTCTCGGCGGTTTCGGTGTCGAACACGACCTGGCCGACCGCCGCGCCCTGGGATTGTAAAATAAAAGTGTCAGTTCCGTATGCGCAAACGTGGAGGCGGGATTTGGGAAACGCGCAACACGTACCGGCGACGCGGGCAGCCCTACTCCGATCACGTCGTTTGCGTAAAGCGCCTCGTCCTTGAACTGCGGATGCAACATCTGGTCGATGTGCGTGGGTTCCACTAAGTTAATGGCGTCGGTTTTTGTGATCATCCCGTCTAAGGTAAAAAAAAGAAAGTGTCAGTCTTTCGGGCCATGTTCGTAACTTGTATGAGGGATTGGTGGCAGGACTTTCTGACTGTACTACATACAGCAGCACGTCCATCAGGGGCTTGAAACAGTGTCAGGATTTGGGAAAGGCCCAATACGTACCTTGCACCAGATCCACCGCAATTTTCACCGCGCTAACCCCCGTGCGCTTGCCGCTTCGCGTTTGCAACATGTACAGCTTCCCCTCCTGCACCGTGAACTCGATGTCCTGCATATCCCGGTAGTGCTTTTCAAGGAGCTGCGTATTCTTGACTAACCCCGCGTAGGCCTCTGGTAAAGCGTTGGCCATAGTAAGAATGTCCTCCGGGGTTCGAATCCCTGCCACGACGTCCTCGCCTTGCGCGTTTACCAGGTACTCGCCGTCTTGCGATGGGTAAAACAAAGCGTCAGTGTTGTATATCGCGATGCATGGACAAACAGTCACCAGCTTCGGTAAAACAGTCAAACAGTGTGTCCGCGGGATTTGGGTTGGGTTGGTATCTACGCACAAAGAAGGTTCTCGCCCGTCGAAGGGTTCCTGGTGAAACACACCCCCGTGCCGCTCGTCTCGCCCATGTTCCCGAAAACCATCGCCTGCACGGTAACCGCGGTTCCTTTCAAGCCCGTGATTTGGTTAATGGACATGTACTTCTTCGCGCGGTCGCTGTTCCAGGAGTCAAACACGGCGAAGGCGGCGAGTTTCATTTGCGCGAGCGGGTCTTGCGGGAATTGAACCCCGGCGGTTTCGTACACCAGCTTGTACTGCTTAACCAGCTCCCGCAAGTCTTTGGCGGTGAGTTCGTTGTCATTCACGACGCCTTTTTCTCGCTTCAGCTGGTCGATTTTTGACTCGAACAAGTTGTGCGGAATCCCCATCACCACGTCGCCGTACATGTCCAGGAACCTTCGGTAACTGTTTTGTGTAAAAGAAAAGTGTCAGTCTTTCGTAATGTATATGAGTAATTACTCTGGACAATCGGCAAACAGTGTGCCTGGATTTGGGAAATACAAGACGTACGAGTCGAAGGCGAACTTTTCGCCCGCTTTCGCGGCGAGGCCTTCCACGACTAAGTCGTTCAAGCCTAGGTTCAAAACCGTGTCCATCATGCCGGGCATGGACACGGCGGCGCCTGAGCGCACGGAAAGCAGTAACGGGTTGGCAGGGTCGCCCAAGGTCTTGCCCATGCACTTCTCCACGAACTTCAAGGACACGAGCATCTCTTCCCACGCCCCGGTTGGGAGCTGTGAGTCGTTCTCGTGGAACTGCGCACACACCTCGGTGGTCACGGTGAACCCGGCGGGGACGGACATGCCGATGGCGCTCATCTCCGCCAAATTGGCGCCTTTGCCGCCCAGAAGCGACTTCATGCTCGCGTCGCCATCCGCGGTGCCGTCGCCGAACACGAACACTTGTTTCGTGGAGGGGGGGGCCTCCGTCACCGCTTTCGCGACGACCCGGAAGGCATGCGCGCGGTTACGAGTTCCGGTGGGCTGGTTCTGGAGAAAGGAGGGGAAGAAGTGGGGAAGTAGGGGTCAGACATTATGTTTGCGTACGTTCGACGCCTGCCACCGACGTACATCCAACGTCACGCGGCGCGTCATCCGCTTGTCGTAGCGAAGTCGTGCCGTCGTCCGAGTCGGATTAATGGAAGAACAAATGAAGAACAAACAACGACAGGTAGATCCCGCGCGGGATCGTGACGTACCCTGCGGCGGAGCGCGGCCGTGGGCCGGGCACCGAGGGGTGCCGCGACGGGGTGGGCGGACATCGGCGAAGCCAAAAATACGAGAAAAATGGGGTGCGGCGCGGCGAGGGCGCGCGTATCTCTGATGAGGTAGCCAGGTGCGTCCGAGAAAAGCGCCGACGCACTGCAGAGACCAAAACGAGGTTGCCGAGGCCAATTTTCAGAGTTTTCAATTGTGTCGGACTGTTTACCTGTTCCAATGAAACGAAAACGCGTCGAGGAAGTGAAAATAGGACATAAAAATGGTTCCTCGAGTCAGCAAATTCGTCCTCGGCAACCGGGTGCCAATTTTTTTGAGTACAAAAGCGAAGTTAACGTCTCTTGCCGCGTCGTCGTCCATCCTCCCCCCCTACGTCGCCGGCACGTGAAGTGCGTTTGCGCCGCACATACCCGGGTTTACCGTAAACACCACCCCGGTGGTTCCCGATAGAAGTTCATCCAACATCTGGTGAAGTACCCCCCACGGGGAACACCGCGAATCGTTCGTGTCGGTTTCGGCGCTTTTATTGTTTCGAAACGCGTTTCTCAACTCGAGTTCGCGGCGATGAAACCAAACGACACCGAGCGCGGCGGCGCAGACGATTATTAAAGGTGCAACCGCAAACACAAAGAAAAGTCGTGACGCCTTGCCACGCCTCTTTACGGGTTCCGTGCTTGTCCCGGCTTCGGTGTCCCCAAACTTTTTATTACCCGCTTTCGCGTCGTCGAGTGCGGCGCGCGGTTTTTGGGTATCGTTTTCAAGAGATTCAACAACTGATTCCAAAAAATCCCCCGACGTCGCCGCCGCCGCGTCCGAAAGCGTCTTCACTTTTTGAGTTGTCACCCTGAGCGACGCGTCGACAAGCGCCAGCTCAGTTTTGGTGTCGAGAAGTTCCGCCCGTATCAACTCGTCCAAAGCCTCGGATTTTTTTTTGTACTCCCCGAACCGCGTCGCCGCGTCCGCTAACTCGGCCGCCGCTTGAAACGCTTTTGCCGTCAACGCCTCGTTTTCGTTTTCTGTTTTTTTTAGTGAGTCCCGTGAAAGCTCAAGCTCGTCCGCAACCTCACTCGCGGCGACGAACATGCCGTCGAAGTTCTTTTTGTTGTACGCCTCGGCTTGTAGTGTTTTTAGCTCAAGTTCGACTTTATTCTGTTCAACGTCAACTAAGGCCTTTTTAGTCACCCTAAGCTCTTCGGATAAAAGCTCCAGGTCGACGTACAAAGCCGCGGCGACACTATTCTTTTCTTTTTCTGGAGAAGCGTCTGTACCCGACGCGCGCCGCGCCAGCGCCGCGTTTTTTTCCGCAATCGCGGCGTTTCGCGACGCTTGGCACGACAGGACTTGCGCTTTCAAAAACCTGACCCGCCACGCAAGGTCGGTCACGGATTTCTCAGCCCGCTGCAGCTTCAAACGTGTCTCCTCTTCGCGGCTTGAACCCTCGAGACACTCGTTTCGCGCCGCGACCGATTGCGTCTCCATCGCGGCCAGTTTCGCGGTCAAAGCCTGGAACGTATCTTTTTGTGTGTCGAGCGGCGTCTGGAACAAACGTGCGCGTGGTTGCGTTGTAGGGCTGATTATACCGGGCTGCTTTTCAGGGCTGTTTACAAAGGGCTGCTTTACAGGCGACACGTTTTCCGATGACAACGTGGAGGTTAATGTTGGTGCTTCATCGCGTTCGGGTGTGCCATTCGCGGCGCTCGTTCTTGCGTTCGTTCCGCTCGGTTTCGGCTCGCCGCGCAACGCAGGCGTGGTCGGCGCGTCCACGGAGTGGTCCAGACGTTTAGGCGCCAAATCGGACGGGAAAGTCCTTCCCACGGGCGCATCGCTGCCACTTAAACTTCTTCGCAAGACCTCGCGAACAGGCGTGGTGGCGTCTATTTCTTTGCGCAGGGTGAGCCACCGGGAGGCGGAGAGAGAAAGCGCGCCCGTTGCGACGACGGGTAGCGGGGGCGATGCGATTTGCGCAGACGCATTCTCAAAACCGCCGGCCAGAGTGGTCCCACTAGGTTTCCGACCGAGCATTCGCCGGCTGGTCGGTGGGACCGGCCGCGGCGCGCTTCCACGGTCTGGGCCACCAGTACCTCGCAAGAACTGGGACGACCTGACTTTGTTCAGCTCGTTCAAACGCGTGATCTCCGCGGCGACTCCGGGGGAGGTCTCGTGCGTACGCCCACCCGGTCCCATGACGCCGCGCGCTGTCTGTTTTCTACTTTTCTTCAACACGAAAAAGGCGCGAATTCAGATTTAAGTCAACACAACCCCGACCGTCACCGCGCCGTCACCCTCGTCTCGAGGCCACCCTGTGTGCTCGACGTGACACGAGTCTGGAGACGCGCGCGAGGTGCGCGTCCACCTGACTCGGCGAAGTGCCCCGCAATCTCCCGAAGGGGCGGCAAATGCAAAGTTGAAAGTCGTCGGCAAATCCAAGAGTTACCAAAAGCAACGACTGAACTTGCAATTGTGTCAATCGACAAACGCTTTTTTCTTGACCTCGTGATTCATTTCACATCGTCCTACCCTACCTCCCTGCCCTAACGCTACCCTCCCTACGACGGCACCACGCCGTCGCAGTTCAGCCTGAACCGCGCGCGTACGGTGCCTGACAGCCACTCGTCGATGAACGAGACGAGTACCCCGACTAAACCACCCGCGCACTGCTCTACGGTGCCGGTTCCGGTTACCGAGCTTCGGATCGTGGAAACGGCGAGCGCGAAAACCGCGATGGCGAGCGCGAAGGAAAACGACGACGTCAATCGCCGCGACCGTCCATCATCCTGGCGGCGCCGCGCCGCCGCTTCTGACTGGTCAATGTTCGTTCCCGCGTTGTGGTACGTCTCGTGTCGCCGTCTCGACCCCCCGGGAGGACTACTTTGGAAGCTCTCAAAGTTCCTTTCCGACGGAGTTGCGAGATTTCGCCTTTTTCCCGTAGCCAAGCCCACCAGCCCGGCTACCGCGCCGGGGGTGTCGCCAAACTCGTCTTGGTCAAACTCGTCGGAACCGCTTTCGGTTTCGGTTTCAGAATATTGCGTCAGCGCCGCTCGCCGCGGCGTCCGTCCCTTCCCGGTCGTCGCAGGTTCGTTTCGTCGTTGACGTACTCTTTTGTTGCCGTGTTTCTTTCTTTCCGAAGGGAGACTTGAATTTCTTTCCCCGAAATTCGGTGGCGTGCCAGGCAACGACCCGGACGACCCGGACCGCTTTACACGCAAAGCGGCGTCCAAACGTTCGTGTGTTTCTCGCATCGCCAACTCCGTTTCTTCCCTTTCCAACTGGAACGCCGCGTCGCTCGCTCGCGCGCGTTCCACCTCAACCTCCAGGTGTCGTATCTTGGCAATCAAAACGTTTTCCTTCACCGCTTGCGTTTGCAGTTGGGCAGTCATCTCGGCGTTTACCGACGCGACGGCGGACGCGTTGAGCACGGCGGCGTCGCCCGCGACGGCGGCGGCGGCGGCGCGCGACGACGCGAGGGAGTCGACTAACACCGCGCAGCGCGATTTCACAGAGGCCAGCTCCGAGTTCAGAGCGTTCGTTCCGACAACCGACTCCCGTAGCTCCGCGTTCGCGGTCTCCTTAGCTTTCGCACAAGAAGCGAGGTCAGAGACGCAGACAGAAACCTCCGCGCGCGCGGAGACCAACGCGCCGCGCACGGACGCGAGCTCCGCCCTCGCCTCGCCCGCGCTTGTCTCCGCGGCCGTGACGCGTCGTTGCGAAGTCTCGTGCGCCGACTCTCGGTCCGCCACGAGCCGCGCCGCTTCCGCGAGCTGGAACCCCGTGTCTGCTTTCTGGGCATCCAGACGCGATTCAGCGCGAAGAAGCGCGCTCCTGTCTGTTGCAGCGTGTGCGCGCACCGTATCCGCGGTGGCCCGCGCGGCGAACGCATCCGCCTCGGCGGCTTCGGCTCGTTTCGTAGCCGCCGACGCGTTAGCTTGCGCGGCAAACAGCGCGTTTTGCGCGGTGACTGCGCTCATCTGTACCCGCCCCAGTTCCGTCTCCAACAAATCAACCTTGTCAACCGCCACTTGTGACCGAGACATCGCGGTTTTCTGCGCAGACGCAGTCAACTCGACAAGCGCCTGTTCACTAGACGCGCTCAACTCAACAAGCGCCTGTTGCGCCTGTTCCTGTTCCCGTTCGCGACTCTCCGCGGCGACTTCCGCCACCGCGACCCTTCGTTCGGCGTCGGCGAGTTTGGTTTCCGCGCGTTGCAGGTTTTGTTTGGCATTCCTGCGTTCCTTGTCGCGCTCCACGTTCGCTGTTTCCATCTTTGTTGTCAACTCCTCCAGCCTCGCAAGCAACGTTTCCCGCTCCTCAATCAACGCCCTGGCTTGTGTTCGCTCGGTCGCGACCCTGGCATCCGCCTCGACCCGCGTGCGTTCCGCCTCCGCGGATGCTTTCGCCTCCGCGCTGGTGCTCGCCACAAGCGCCGCCCTGGCGTCCGCCAGCGCCTGCTCCGCCTCTTGTAACTCAACCTGGTGCGTATGCGCAAACACCCGCGCGTGTTCCGCTTCTTGCTCAACCAACGCGTTTGACTCTGCTTTGTACAAGCTCTGGCTGCTCTCCAAACGCCGCGTCGTTTCCGCCAAAACCGTACCGAGCGCGTCGCTTTCCATGCGAAACCGCTCCGCATCGTCGGTAGACAACTCCAGCATCTGTTCCATCTCGGCGAGCTGTTTCGTCAAAGCCTTGTTTTCCGCGGCGAGGGTATCGAGATCGGTCCGGAGGGTATCGACAAGTTTGGCGGTTTCTCCGTTTTTCTCAGTGCTTTCTTTTTGAGTGCTTTCCTCCGTCCCTTTCTTGGTAACCGCTTCCCTCAGCCGGTGCACTTCGGCCCACAAATCTTTCTCCCGCGCGAAGGACGCGGCGGTTTCGCCTTTCGCGGCGTCCACGCGGGCTTGATTCTTTTTATTTTCCAACTCGATTTGTTGCTGGTGCGCCCGCTCCGTAGACGTGCGTGTCACCAAAAGCTTGGCAACTTCCCGTTCCAACGATGAAACCTTGGCGTGCAGGAAAACAGACGACGCGCCACCCGCGGAATCGGGTTTTGGCGGTTCAGACGAAAACGACGCCGACGCGACCGCCGCGGCTTCGGAACCCTCCACCCGGGACGGCGGCGTGGTCGGTTTCGTCTCGGTGTCAAAAGACGCTTCTTGCCTTACCTGCAGCAGTTTCATCTTTTCCGGCGTCGTAGAAATCTCCTCCTCCAACGCAACCCTAAACTCATCCGCCTGCCTCCGCGCCCCCGCCAGCTCAGCCTCCGCCTCCGCCAGCGCATCCCCCCAAACGCGCTCCTTGTCCTCCATCTCCGACTTCAAGTTTGCGAGGCTCACGATGGCGTGCGCCTGCATCTTCGCCGCGGGCGACAAAACGCCGACGCCGCTTTGGAGTTTTGCCAGAAAAGTGTCAGTAGTGTACGGTCAAACGTGGAGGCGGGCTTTGGGAAAGGCTCAATATGTACCTTTGTCGCGGCGATCTTCTTGCTGGGGACAGCCCGGGCGTGAGCGGGGGTTTCTTCGTGGATCCTATTGGTGAATCCAGTCGACCCGAGTTTCGGCTAGGCGACGGCGTCATCATGTTCACCTCGACGAAATTTTCGTCCCCGCCGAAGTTCGAGCCGAGCGACCGGCGCGCGCCGAGCTCGGTTTTCGGTTTCGTACGAGTCGGAGTCGTCGCTTTCGTGGTAGTCCCTCCCGAATCTGTTCGAGCATACGTTCCCTTCGCGGGCGACGCTAGGACGCGTGTCAACCGGTTCCGTGATTTGGGCGTGCCCCCAGCGGTTGGCGATTTCTTCGCCGACGCCGCCGCGGCCCGTCCATCCGCCGCGGGCGTCCACGGCAACGCCCTGACGACGTTGTCGTCGTTTTTGCTCAGCGCACCACCCGGGTTGAAAAAAGGCACCGGCCCGGTGAGCCACGACC
>Ga0307488_10005216_pt1 | contig 10745 bp, 9 predicted proteins | sample SB02metaG_FD_202248 | JGI IMG/M metagenome (GOLD analysis project Ga0307488, IMG submission 202248) | Sea-ice brine microbial communities from Beaufort Sea near Barrow, Alaska, United States - SB 0.2 | ecosystem: Environmental > Aquatic > Marine > Coastal | place: USA: Alaska | collected 2017-05-06
ACGAGCAGAAGTGTTTGATGTGGCGAATGCGGTGATCGATGGTACCGATGCGGTGATGCTCTCTGGTGAAACTGCAGCAGGAAATTTTCCAGTAGAAACGGTTAAAGCGATGATCCGTGCTATTGGCGGCGCTGAGATTGATCCTAGCGTTCGCCACTCCACTCACCGTATTGACAAGCAATTTCACGCAATTGATGAATCTATCGGGTTGGCAGCGATGTATACCGCCAATCACTTGGAAGGTGTAAAAGCGATCATTGCGTTCACTGAAACCGGTTCCACGACGCTATTGATGTCTCGTATCAATTCTTACTTGCCGATATATGCATTTTCTCGCATCGCTAAAACGCAAGCGCGGGTGTCTTTATTTCTTGGCGTAGAGTCGATTCCTTTTGAAAGCCACGATGTCACCTCTCATGCGACCAACTTACGTGCGATTGGTGAGTTGAAGCAACGTGGAGTGGTGGAAGACGGGGATCTTGTCATTATCACTAAAGGTGACCATGACAACCTGCAGGGCGGTACCAACGGCTTAAAGGTGTTACGTGTCGGTGATATGTAGACTGAACAGCTTTAGCCATTGGGCATGAGTATATAAATTTATTGTTAAAGAAAACGATGTGGAGTGAGTTTATGGGCATTGTTGTCGCAGTTATTATGTTGCTGGGCTTGAGTATGCGCTGGCCGATTCCATTCGTTTACCCGCGTCTAGTGTCTGCTGCACCGGTTTCGGCCAACATTGTAGGCGCTTTGTTATTGTTGGGAGGCTTGTGGAATAGCCTATGGTTTGGCTTACGTCACTTGGATACATTTTGGGGCGTGGCGGCGTTAATTTCTGGCGTCGTGATGTCAGTAACGGCGTTACTAATTTTGGCAGAGTGGGGTAGTGCGTTTACCCTCGCCTATTTAAAGGTCAAAAATATAGATCGACAAATCAAGCCGCTCTCATTACTGGTCAATATTAGCTTGCTGGGGTGCTTTCTCTTGTATGCAGTGACGCTTGTCCAGCTCAACCTTGGAATGCCGATTATTCAATGACCGATAACAATTTGTAAGGTGGATCCTCGAGAGTAATAGTTAAGAAAGGCACAATGCAATGTGCCTTTTTCTTTCTTTGCCTCTCTTGCCTTAGTGGTATGGCTTCAATGTTGTGGTTTTTGCTGTAACCAATCTATCCATTAGCGGGTTAGCTTAGTAAATCATCAATGCCAGAGTCTATTTCTTTTATATCCTCAATGTTATCTAACAGGGTGACAACGTCAATACCCAGCGTTTTCGCTTGCGCGTTTGGAAAGCCAGACACCAACTCTGTACTGTCTTTGTCTTGATATAAGTAAAGGTATTTAGCGATAAACACGATACCTGCCAATTTTTTATAGCCTTCGTCAGTTTGTGGGGCCATTTGATGTTTGACACTGTCGACAATATCATCTGGAAAATTCCAGCGGCTCGCAAGTTCTGAGCCGGCCTCGGTGAAGTTAAACCCTAGGTGGATCTCTTCCATTTCTATGCGATCAGCCCCTTTTTCTACGACGCGATCTATTTCCTGAGCTTCTTCATTGACCAAAATATGTGTGAGTAAACCGCCAATATCGTGAATCATCCCGCAGGTAAACGCGGTTTCCACATCGGTATCGGGCACATGCTTAGCAACCCATTTACTGATAGAGGCAATGGTAAAGCTTTTTACCCAAAACGCTTTAATATTAAAACCTGCAGGTGTCGGAAATGCCGAAGTTAATCCAGAGGCTAGTACCATAGTGCGTAACGCGTTAAAGCCTAATAGAACGACAGCATCATTCACCGAGCTGACCGTTCGATGACCGCCATACTTTGAAGAATTGGCCATGCGTAATACTTTGGCTGTCATTGCTTGGTCTTTACTAAGTTTAGCGGAAACTTCACCGCTATCAACATCATCGTCACCAAAACTCTGTATTAATTCTTGCACGACTTTAGGAATGTTAGGCATATACTGAGCATTAGCAATAAGATGGTTTAGGTCCACAGACTTGTCCCCGACTACGTGTTATTAAGTGTCCTTTTAGCATAGATCAATGATGGGAAATTACTAATCTATGACACAAAAAAGTGAGACTAGATTTTTTTTCTTTGTCATGGCACCAAGGGTGTTTGTTTATAACGTCGTGCCAACAAAACAATTCGGCTTGATGTGGATATATCTAACGTCTATTTTTAGCGTGTCAGTAAAGAGTGTAGTTGGTTTTTTTACCTATAAAAAAAGCCACCTACTATAGTAGGCAGCTTGTTAATATACATCTGTTAGCACAGAGTGGTTGGCCAACAGCGAATCAATAACTCGGTATTAAACTGGAACGTTGGTGAATAGTGCGCCGTTAATCCACATGTGCGTAAGAATACTGGCGGCGTAACCAAGAGCAATAATTGGCGTCCACTTTAAATGGCTAAAGAAGGTGTATTTGCCAGACGCTTGTCCCATTAACGCAACACCTGCAGCAGAACCTACTGATAATAGACTGCCGCCTACACCCGCCGTGAGTGTTACCAATAACCATTGGCCGGTATCCATCTCTGGCAACATAGTTAATACCGCAAACATGACGGGAATATTATCAACAATCGCCGACAAAACACCCACAGAGATGTTCGCATATAGCGGACTCCACTGGGTGTACATGACCTCTGATACCAAGCCTAAGTACCCCAAAAAGCCCAAGCCACCCACACACATAACAACACCGTAGAAAAACATCAGCGTATCCCACTCGGCGCGCTGTACATGGCTAAACACATCAAATGGAGCCACTTGGCTCAACTGGGAAAGCTTTTCTGGATTGTCAGAGCTGGCTAAACGTTTCTTTTCTAACGACTTAGGCAAGGTTTTTTTCAGGAAGAAGCCAAAGAATTGCAGGTACGCTAGGCCTGTCATCATGCCAAATACCGGCGGTAGATGTAAAAATGTGTGGCACAAAATAGCGGTGGCTACGGTGGCTAAAAATAGTAGAACGATGCGCTTTGCTCCACGCTTTAGTTCAACGGTTTCGCCGTTTGATACTGGCTGCTCTTTAGAAATAAATAAGCTCATAATGACAGCAGGTATCAGAAAGTTAACCACCGATGGTAAAAATAGACTGAAGAACTGGGTGAATTCGACCATGCCTTTCTGCCATACCATTAGCGTAGTGATATCACCGAACGGGCTAAATGCGCCACCAGCGTTGGCGGCTACTACAATATTTACACAGCTTGCAGAGACAAACTTGGTATCGTTGCCGCCCACTGCCATAATAACCGCACACATAACAAGAGCGGTCGTCAAGTTGTCGGCAATAGGTGAGATAAAGAAGGCAAGAATACCGGTTGTCCAAAAAAGTTGTCTAAAGCTAAGACCTTTAGACACTAGCCAGACACGTAACGCATCAAATAGTCGGCGCTCTTCAAGTGCAGCGATATAGGTCATTGCGACCAATAAAAATAATAGTAGCTCGGCGTATTCAAGTAGATTGTGGCGCAGTGCATCACCAATGATATGGTTAGAGTCTTCGCTACCTTGGTAGGTCATTGCGATCAGAATCCAAATAATACCTGCTGCTAATAATACGGGCTTTGATTTACGTAAATGCAGGTACTCTTCACCGATCACTAGCACGTATGCTAAAGCGAAAACGACTAAACAGATATAACCCACTGTTGACGAGGTCATATCTACTGACCCCGCACTTGCCGTCGCGAAAGGAGAGGCTAGCATGGTCAGCAGAACGAATAAAATACGGGGGGTAATGGACGTTAACATTATGACATTGACCTATTCGGAGAAATGAAAAAAGTAATTAGTGTCCATCCATCAATGGCTCGTCGCGAGGGGAAATAAAAATGGTCATTCCTGTTTAAGGATGGGTATTGCCAGATACAGGCGTTTGCCAATTGCAAACAACTACATCTAGTGTTGCGAAGATGGCCGTTTTGATTTTCCGCAGCAGAGCCCTGTTTATGAATGGGGGGACTAATTGATATGAAACGCGCGCATACTACTATATCAGCTAACTTTTCAGTACTCATTTATCGAAAAAAGGTTTTAAATCTCTATGTTTTGAGCGGCTTTAGTTTTTATAGTCGCTTTTTTCCATGCCTTCATAGTTTTATCTTACAAAAAATGTGGGATATCTCCTACAGACGATGGTCTGCCCGCCATCCATAATATCGCTATAGATGGATGTTTTTTTATGCTTGATAATCGATTAATAGGTGATATATGGATTGGCGTTTTATTGATAACGACACACTGCAAGAGCACGAAACTGGCTATGTGATACAGCTGCTGAGTGGCACATGGTTCAACCCAAATGAGATACGCCCAATTATCAATGTCGATATGAGCTTTTTAATGCAGGCGCAATTGCTACGTTGTGGCTTAGCGTACGTGAATGAGTTGTGTGGCAGTCAAGAAGCGAAAGTAGGTTAATGTTGATAAGTGCTCAGAATTGCCCATCCGTTGTTTATTGATTGACTGGCAATTTGAGCACATTAGGTAAATTAGAAAATAGACGTTTTGGTATATGTTGTTAATTTTTCTAAAGCCAGTTGTCCCAGCACAGAATTACCGTAGTTATCTAGCTCTGGAGACCATACGGCAACAGTATATTGACCCGGCGCAACCGCAACAATCCCACCTCCCACGCCACTCTTTGCGGGTAATCCAACGTTATAAGCAAAATTACCTACTGCATCATACAGGCCACACATTAGCATTAACGAATTAATACGCTTATCGGCTACTGGTTTATGTTCGCCTGTTTTTTGAAAAGTTGAATTACCTCTATTGGCTAAGCACTCTGTTGCTCTAGCCAAATCAACACAGCTCATCGTAATAGCGCATTGCTTAAAGTAGCAATCAAGCGTGTGATCAACATCACCATGAAGGTTCCCCATCGCTTTTAGTAAATTGGCAATGGCGGCATTTAAGAAACCCGTGGATTTTTCTCCAGCCGCTACTATAGGGTCAACGCGATTATTTTTATTACCGGACAACGAGGTAATAAAATCTTCAATCCTTTTAATGGGTATAGAGCTATGTGTTGCGATAATATCGGATATGGCAATGGCACCCGCATTAATAAAAGGGTTTCTAGGAATGCCGCCTTCAGACTCTAATAGCAGCAATGAGTTGAAGCGCATGCCAGAGGGCTCTCGTCCAACGCGATCCCAAACATCATCGCCAACAATTTCTAATGCGAGCATTAATGCGAATAACTTAGAGACACTCTGTATCGAAAAATCTGTATCCGCTTGCCCGACGCAAAACTCTTCACCGTCTATGGTGCGTAGAGCCATACCAAACTGCTTAGGGTCGACTTCTTTTAGCGAAGGGATATAGTCAGCGACTTTCCCTTTACCAAAATCAAACACGACCTCCTTATGAATACGTGCCAAAATATCCGGTAGAGAATCGGTATCAAGGGGTAAATTATTGTGGGGAAGGCAGTGATTCATTATTGTTAGTCTAAGAGGTCAGTAGTGATGTATTTTATCGCAATTATTATGAGTGTTTTGATACTGTGAATCCACCTGTTTTTGATGGCTTAGATATATAGGGGGTCGCTTTCTACCTGCTTTGATTGTTGAGTTATATTGACGAATAACTCAATGGACAAAATAGGTGCGAATTATTGGAGTTTACTACAATAAAAATGGTAGCTACGGGCGGACTTGAACCGCCGACCCCAGCATTATGAATGCTGGGAGCTTCACTTTCAAGTTTTGAGATAGAAAAGGCATATTTCCAGTTATTCACTCAACTGGAGCGTATTATGCCACGTTTTCTTAAAATTTATAGTGTTGTCGCCACGAAAGGTGGTGTAGGTAAAACCACTATCACCGCAAATATCGGCGGGATCATAGCCGATATGGGGCAGCGAGTATTGCTCGTTGATGCTGATCCACAGCAATCCCTTTCCCATTTTTTTCCCATCGAAGAAAAAGCCCCACATGGGCTGTCACAACTTTATACCTCAGCATCAGCACAAGGCTGCATTTCAAAAACATCGATTAAAAACCTAGATATTATTATTAATGATGACCCTAAAGGCGATAGGGGTAAAATTCAAGGTTTTCTACGAGAATCAATGACTCACTTTATGCACTTACGTGCAGCATTGGATGCGCTGAAAAACAAATACGATTACATCTTCATAGACAGCCAGGGAGCCTCAAACGTTGTTCAAGAGTCGGTGATCTTGGCGAGTGATTCATTACTCATACCTATAAACCCAGAATTAATGACTACACGCGTAGTTATGCGTGAAACGGTTGATCTAGTAAAAACAAAATTCAATCCCACGCTCGGCTTTCCTGCTATCACAGGGCGAAAAGCACCTTCCGTCAAAATTCTAATCAACAAATACGATGTGCGTACCACCTCTTCCAAGGTGTTGACGACTGAATTACGCCAATTTTTCAACACCGAATTTGATGATCTTGTTCAAGTATTAGATACGGTGTTGCCTAACCTTGAAGTCTATCAAAAGTGTGTCGCTTGCCAGCTACCCGTTCATCGTATTGAACAGCGACGTAGCAACCGTGGTAAATCTGCCTCAGAAGCGGCTTATGTGACGATGATGAAGTTAGTCACAGGTGATTTAGAGCCAAAACTGTCAGGCCTAGAGCCTCAGTGGGATGGAAAGGTGGATTACAAATCTACCGCCACCGCTGCACGTTAATTATTTAGCAGAGGAATCATGATGAGTAAAAAAAATGTAATTGATTATGGGGCATCTATGATGACGGTGGCGTATGACTCAGAATCTGGCAATGATGGTAAAAGCTTAGCTCCAGACCCAGTCATGCCGACTCGCATTAAAGTAACACTAGACAACCTTGTGTCTTACGATAAAAACCCTCGTAAAACGCGCAACCCTAATTACGATGACATTAAAGCAAGTATTCGTAATCGAGGGTTGGATCATGCGCCTAACATCACGCGTATTTCTCCTTCTGAACCCTACATGGTGAAAGATGGAGGTAATACTCGTCTAGAAATACTAAAAGAACTGTACGAAGAAGCAAAAAATGATCCTGACCAGGACGAGCAACGTTTTTTTGTTATCGACTGTATGTTTCATCCTTATACCAACGATATTGATATGCTCGCTGGCCACATGATAGAAAATGAAATGCGTGGGCACACGCTATTCATTGAGCGCGCCATCGCCGCCGCTCAATTTAGAGATCACTTTCAACAGCAACCTGAATTTGTCGACGGTATTTCTGTTCGCGAATTATCTCGTCAAATATCTTCTTCTGGTTGGACGGTGAATCAAAGTAACTTAACCCAAATGATGTACGCTCACGACGTGCTTCTACCCATTGTGCCTAATGCTTTATGGGAAGGCGTGGGAGTTGATCGGATTAAGAAAGTGCGTAAGTTACTAACTGATGGTGGCAAGCTATGGGAGGCGTTAGCCAATGATACAGACCCCTCTTACGAAAGCGTGTGGCAAACCGCATTCCGTGAGCTGGATGAAAAAGAAATGTTTGATTACGACGAAGCATTGGTAGGTTTAGAACGTGCTATTTCCCACTGTTTTGACTGCCAGCTACCGCATATTCAAGCGGAATTACAAGCTGTCATGCAAGGCGCAAAACCGCCAACTGAACGTCCTACCAGCGCTTTTGACCGATATCCAATTGTCGATAAGTCTGACAATCCCCTTGCCCCTGTAACCCCTATTCGTCAGCCTACAACGCCAATTTCACCTCAAGGTGAATCGGTTTCCGTGGAACAAATACCACAAACAGGCACGCTGTCTTCTCTGCAAGTAAAAAACAATGTACTGATTGGAGAACCCATAGGGGGTCGTGCAGAGCCAGCACCTGAAAGAATTCCTAATGACGCTGAGAGTGACCCTCAAGTTGAAGATATGATGACGGCTAAGGCGATGATAACGCCGTACCCTAATGACACGCTAAGACCCGACGGTACGGATTACGTGTATCCAAACAGTGCCTTGAGTCGTCGCTTCGTTCGTTACAAAGGTGACGGGAAGGCAATGCCTGTTGAGGCGATGCTGAACCTCCCGTTTGAGCAGTTTATTTGTGAGTGGGACTACTACGGTGGTGGCCCAGGTACTCGCATTAGAATACTCAAGCATCGTTTAACTCAAGAAGCGCTGTTTATGGCTCAGTTATGGGCTATAGATGACGCTATTATCGATCATAACAACCAAGATATGTACAACAATCTTGAAGCCCCTGCTTTTAGGTTTAATGAGAAGGCAGTCAAACGAGTCCTCGAAAAGTATCAGGATTGCGAAGGTCGGTTCCTTCTAGAGCGTAATTTTCAAGATCCTGAAGTGCATCTTCGGTGGCGTCAATTAGGCATTCTTTGTTATTTGTCTGATGTAATTAGTTTCTGTATGGAAGATTTTGCTTGGAGCAATACCTCTACAGATTTTTTAGCATTTCCTAATTTCCATAATATAGATGCCTACACAATAAGAATGGGACGCGGAAAAATAGCTGAGATTCGTGCTTTGGGCGCATGTCCACACTCAGAAGATATTTTCAAAGATACCGCTTTTTACATGGCTTGCATCGATGCTTGCATGGGCGCAATCATGCATTGGCGAATCATCGCAACTAAGCAAGAGGAATACCTCTCGCATGGTTACCCGATTGATTGATTCAATGTTTTACTAATGACAGCTATTGCTGTTTTTACGGCTGGAGGGCCAGGAGGAGATGATTATGTCAACAACCAAGAAAATAAACCATGCCATCGGCAAACTCAACAAAGCGGCGTTAGAGTTAGCCATTTTAGCCATTCAAGAGGATAGCCCAGACACGATTACCATGCTTGGGTTAAACGATATGGACAATACGTCTTTAACTACCTTATCGATGCTGAATGTTCACCAACTGTCATTTTCGGAAGATTTTCGCGGACAGCTAGTGGACGTAAGGCTAAGAACACGTGGGCTTAGCTTGTATTTAGATATGGCGATTCGCAAACAGCGTGATCGTGATATTGAGAATCAAGCTATTCGTGCGGGGATGCGTCAATTTATGATGCAAAGGCTGACAGGTATGAGTCGTCGTGAATATGAATCACGATTAAAACTGTTAGGTCTTCCTGCTCACGATAGAGGCAGAATAGAATTGTTAACAGATGACGAAGAAGCGTTGGTTTTTTCAGAGTGGAAAAAGTTATGCCCCGAACCTAATAGCAAATATGGGCTAGAACAATTTTGTAAGCTATTTGATGAAACAGGGGTATCCCTAGACCGTGCTTATCAAAGTGTCGAGCAATTGAGGAGTTCAGTGGCGTGAGCTTTGATGGTTTAAATCAAGATAACTTGCGACTAGTGGCGTTAAAGCGACAAGTTGAGCAGGTTGAGCAAGAGCTAAAGCAGCGCGGTCAAGAAGATAATCTTGACCACGAACCAGAGTATGCGGTGCTATTTACCGGTAATTGGCAAAGTTCCATACCCAACCAACTTATCTGTCATCCTGATTTGAGTCCTGCCGAAAAAATCACTTGGCAAGTATGGCGTCTCGCTATTACCAATCCTGGGCGGCCTGGCGCATCACCAAGAAGCAGCGACCTTATGCGCCATATCAATTGCTCTAAACCAACGCTAACGGGAACTAAAGCAATGTTGCGTGTGACTCGTTGGGCAACACTGTGTCGTTCAGTCAGAAATTTACAGGGCCGATTTTTGGGTGACATTTATCTTCTTCACGATGAGCCAATGAGTTTAGCCGCCACAATAGAGTTAGATCCTGAATATCTACGCTTTCTAGATCGGATCATTAGCTCAGAAAAAAAGAACAAACGTCTTCGTGCTGCGGCGGCACAAATCATACAGTCTGTTCGTCAGGAAGACCTCTCGCCTCAGCAGATAAGTGAGTTGGAAAGGTGCGTTAATAATCTCAGCCTGTTTACAGAAGACAAGTCAGGTTGTCCTGTCTACGCAAGAGCTGATCAAAAAACAACCCAAGATAAAAAACTTAACCCGGGCAAAACGGATGCTGTTTCAGAAATGGGAGAAACCGAGGAGCCAATGCATGGCGACAATACCCAAGATAAAAAAATTAACCCAGGTAAAGATGCCAGATTTGATAAAAATTTGACCCAAGTTAAAAAACTTAACCTGGATAACACCAGGTTAAAAAATTTCTTTACCCCTAGTAGTAGTAGTAAGAATAATAAATATAATAATAATAATATTTACGCGCGCGCGCATGAGAACGAAAACGTATTCATGGATGGGCAGAGTGTGCATGGGTTTATCACCAGTAATATCCCCATGATTGGGAGTTTACTGGCAGACCTATGGGAGCACGTATTCATTGCTAGAGAAAAAACTATCCCAATCATCATCGTTAAGCTCAAGCCATTGCCCAGAGGTAGGCAGATTAACGTGCTGTGTCAATTGCTAGGACGCTTGATTCAAGCGGATAAAGATCAGGCACCTGAGGTGCGGGATGTGGTGAAGTACTGCCACTCGCTAATTAAAGCGGAATTAGACGGTAGCTTGGTGATGGATGAATATGCTTTACGGATCAAGGAGTCCATCGAAGAGGAAATGCCACTGGTTATTTAACCCAAGGATGTGAAATTGGGTGAGGTCAGTGATCTCACGAAGTCATAACCCAAGGATGTGAAATTGGGTGAGGTAGCCTACCTCACGAAGTGGTGACCGAAGATGTGAGATTGGGTGAGGTAGCCTACCTCACGAAGTGGTGACCGAAGATGTGAGATTGGG
>Ga0307488_10005218_pt1 | contig 10742 bp, 18 predicted proteins | sample SB02metaG_FD_202248 | JGI IMG/M metagenome (GOLD analysis project Ga0307488, IMG submission 202248) | Sea-ice brine microbial communities from Beaufort Sea near Barrow, Alaska, United States - SB 0.2 | ecosystem: Environmental > Aquatic > Marine > Coastal | place: USA: Alaska | collected...
TAACTTGGCAAAGGTGAACGGATTCGAACCGCTAATTTTGGATTTGGAATCCAACGTGTTACCATTAACACTACACCCCTATAAACTTCAAAAAAAAAGCCCCTAACACTATTAATGCTAAGGGCTTGTTAATATTACTTTTGTTAAAAAGTCACATCAAGACAGACCCCTACCTTCCGGTGGGCACCAATAAAATGATTGTAAGCTAGTCTTGTGCATTTTAATTCCTTGTATTTCTTTTTAGTATGCTTATATTATACTACGTTTATTTATCGTTGTCAACCTTTTATTTGTTAAAAACGATATTAAATTTGGTGCCGCAACCAGGAGTCGAACCCGGGACCTACAGATTACAAATCTGTTGCTCTACCGACTGAGCTATTACGGCCTTAATATGGAGCGGGTAGTCAGAATCGAACTGACATCAAAAGGTTGGAAACCTCCCGTAATAACCATTATACGATACCCGCTTATTTTCTACTACAATATTTATCTACCAACTTATAAGGCATGTTTGAATCCTGATGTTTCCAAGCCTCAGCTTCAATCTTATGCCTCCGAACTTCGTATCGCATTACAACGTTTGTAGGAATAGGTCCTAACCCTAATTCGTTTAGCACTTGCATTTTCTTATTGTCTATTCCTGCTTTGCAATCTTGTGCTAGATGAACTGCTTCGTGTCTTAACGCACTTGTTATTCTGCTGTCTACTTCGTGTTTAGGAAAAGTGTTACGAATGTTCTTTTGACACAATTGAATCTCATTTGCTAGTGGCAAATAGACTGCATACCAAGTTTTGTTTATAGTACAATACTTACCATTATATACAATGTTAGTATAATTTTTAAGAAACCCAATATCACTAATTGCATGTGCATGTGCAGGTAACGTTAAAAACAATACTAGAGCAATGTGGCGGACAGTCAGGGATTCGAACCCTGGGAACGCTTTCACGTTCGTCGGTTTAGTAGACCGGTGCTTTAAACCTCTCAGCCAACTGTCCAGTAACATTACTCATTTCCTCTTCTATTTTTGAAACTTGACGTTATACTGCTTACCGTCATTATAGAATGTAACTGTACTATGGCTGTACACGTTACGTTGTGTTTCTTCGTAGCGTGTTTCAACTTGACACTGTCGTTGTGTGCCACCTGGCTTACTAGTGTTCTTATTAGCAACATCAGCACCAACAATAGCACCTAGTATAGTTGCGGCATCTTTACCTTTGCCACCGCCAAACTGATTACCAATTGCTCCACCAATGATTGCACCAAAGATAGTATCACCTGTGCTTGCTTGTCCACGAATTTGTACATCCTTGCACACTTCTACACGATACGGGTTTTGTTCAATTATTGTTTTGTAATGATCACGCACCGATTCTGCATTTGCATTTGTTGCAAATAGTGCAACGAATCCTGCAACGATTAATGTATTATGTTTCAATAGTTTGCTCCTTCTTCTGTGCCGTTACCGTATTCCAAAATCTTTACATTAGTTACACGATCGTAACGGAAGCTACGAAATCCTTTTGATTCAATAGCCCATACTGCACAAACTTTGTCCGATACTTCTCGAACTTTCTTTTGTGACATAGGATCGTCTTTCTTGGCTGGAGGAAGAAAACTTGTAATAAGTGTACAAGGCATCTTACGTTCGGCACCGTCAAGTTTTAGGAATGTTACTTCCACTACTTCTTTGCGTAGTGTTTCCATCAGTTCGTCCCGTGTCGGAATTCCCTTTAGTGCCGCTACTGTTTCGCTCACTGAAGATTCTGTCGTAGCCGTTTCTGTATTTGTCATCATTTGCTCCTTTACGTTTTGTGCTGCCTTTGCCGCCGTGCCATTGGGCCATTAGCGGTTCTCTACAACTTTGTCTGCTAGTCCATGTTCCACAGCTTCTGCTGCTGTAAGGAATGTGTCAAACTTCATTGTTTCAAACAGTTCATCATATGTCTTGCCTGCTGTATTATGGCGTACATAAAGCTCTGTAAGGCGTCTGTTAACCTTCTTAGACTCTTCGAACGCTCGTTGTGCATCTTCAAATTGTAGCTCTTGTACGTGTACACTGCCGCTTGTGCCGCGTGTACCTGAGCTTACTCTGTGAATCATTGTACGTGACTCTGGCAACACTGTGCGCTTGCCTGCTGTGCCTGCTTGTGCTAGGAACGATCCCATACTGCAAGCCTGCCCCATTACAATAGTACGCACATCACATTTGATAAACTGCATAGTATCGTAAATAGCTAGGCCTGCTGTCACTGCACCACCTGGACTGTTAATGTACAAGTTAATATCCTTGTCAGGATGCTCTGCTTCTAGAAACAACATCTGTGCTACAATAACGTTAGCCATGTTGTCTTCTACTGGACCATTAAGCATAATAATACGGTCCTTCATCAAGCGACTATAAATGTCGTATGCTCGTTCGCCGCCTGCTTGTTTTTCTACTACCATTGGAATTAGTGGCATATTAAAAGTTTCTCCTTTTATTAACTCTGTGTGATGATGGCCCAGGGGAGGTAAACTCCATGCCGTGTGCGTTACCAACAAATATCTTACCTGTCCAGCGCATAACAATCTTATTAGTTGCTAGAAAAGCATCAAACTTTTCGCCTTCCTTAAAATTGTCAACTTCTGCCTCAATCGCTACTTCTGATCGAGTGTTAGTAAGCATTGCTGTGTTGTCGAAATATATTTCCATTCTGTTCCTCTAACTGTTATATACATTATATACAAATTTATATGTAAAGTCAACCACTAATGGTTAACAAGTTAATGTAGTGTATCCTCTTCTGTAGTTGGATCAATACCAAAATGATTTTTGCAAATATCAATAATTACTGCTGGCACTTCGTCATCCTCTTCGCCTTCCGGAATAAACAGACCTTTTAAATCTCCGTCTTTGCCAATGATAAGTGCCCAATCAGTGCTGTCTAATGCTTCTTCTAAATCTACATTACTCTCTTTCATATTCTTCTCTGACCTTTCGACTAATTACCTTGTGTATGCCCGGATTAACTTCTAGTACGTGTGGCATCATATTGTGTCTAATATAGTTTCTATTATAGCACGTTTCTGCGTTGCTGTCATCCTCAATGTGCGGAACATTTTTTAAATTTGCCCATAACGCTAGATCTCTTTTACGGTTTAAAAGGAACGGTCGAACAACATGATTCCTACGATAAGGAATACTTTTCCCTGTGCCGTTAAGACTACTAAAGATCCAAGTTTCTACACAGTCATCTAAGTGATGACATGTAACAACAGGACGGTCGGTATATTTGTCAAAGAACTCATATCGCTGATTACGCCACCAATCTTCTCTACTTCGACCTGGAGGAATAGTACTGCGCACTCTATCTACTAAAAACGGAATGCTGTTCTTTCTACAGTATCGTAGTACAAATTCTTCCGCTTGTTCTCCGTGTGCAGTTCCGTGATTAAAGTGCAATACTTCAACAGTATGGTTGCGTCTTAAAAAATCTAATGCAACCATACTATCCACGCCGCCACTACAGGCTACGGTGATTTTGCGGGGCAACTTTCCCAGCAACTTGATCATACCTTGGATAGTCTAACATAGTTTAAACGTGTTTCGTTTGCACTAAACAACTGATTCTTTGTTTGTGCTTTTACTTTACCTTTGATGCGCTTCATAGCACCTACGTCATGTTCGTGCTTATTCATAAAGCTAACTAAGTTACCGTCCATAACTGCTGTGTAGTTGTAGCTTTCCCACTCTGCGCTAAAACGCTTGTTAAGAATCTTAACAACACCTTCAACCATATCTTTCTCAATGCCTAAGTGCTTGCTGTCGCGATACTCTACACGAATCTCTTTTGTAAGACTTGTTTCGTGTTGGTCACGCTTTACAAACTCCGGAATAAATGCAACACGGCCTAGATTATTAACAGGCACAGTATCTTGTGCAACTGCTCCAATCATGTCTTTCTTAAAGTCGTCTAAGTCGCCAAGGCCAAGCATTACATATCGACGCATCCACTTTTGAATTTCTGCAACTTGTGCATAGTCTTCTTCAGTAGGCACAGGGCGTACAAAGTCCATAGGCTGGTACTTTAGAGGATATTCTTCAAAAGCAAACTTTACAATTTCTTTGTTAGAAAACTGTGTTACATTTTCTTCACAACTAAAGCGACGAGTGTCTTTTAAGTATGCACCGTTAATACGTTGTGCCGCTACTGCGACAGCTAGTGCTTCCTGTGTATTAACTGTTCTCACTGGAACTTTGTTTTTCTTTTTATATGATGCCCTTGCGTACATGATGTGTGCCTCTTTGTTTGCCTAATTATTACAACTATTATAGCATCACTTTACAACTTTGTCAACTCATATTTTAATAGATATAGTTGGTGCATATTTGTTGCATTATTACGATATGTATTTGCTTGAATACTCATAACTTCAAAGTTACTAATATCTTCACGTTTTACACCACCACGACTCTGTTGCTCGATGTGATCCATACTAGGACGAAATGCAGGATGTGTAGTAGCAATATTTTTACCTAATCCGTAGTCTAATAATGTACCAAACACAGGACAACGATTAGGTGCTTGCTCGTATAGTTCTTTTGGATTAACTCCGTAACGGTTACCACTGTGACACCAAATCCATTTTAGGTCTCTATTTTCTAAAAAATGTTCATGTAGTTTTTGTGAGCCACCATGCGATGCACTGTCGTATTCTATTTGGTGTTTCTTATCAAGTATTTGACTTTCCATAAGATCTTTATCTGCCACAGGAATAGTATCAGGGAGGACACTAAGTACCTCCCCTAACTTTGCTAACAATTCTTTATACTGTGACTGCTTCATCTTCTTCCTCAAAAGCAAAATCTGCATCGTCAAAATCTTGTTGATTGTATTCTTCTACATCAAGTCGATCCCAAATACGATTGTCTTGGATAAGGACATGGTTAATAGCATACTCTACAGTAGTTCCGTTAGTGCGTTCTATAGCAGGCAATTCTAGTTTAAGCAAACTCTTGCTTGACAGTCCTTCTGGGTGTGTACGATAGTAATCATAGTTAAGTATCATACTACGCAATGCACTTGCAATCATAAACGGAAAACTCTCTTGACGTCCACGGAAATCATCTGCGTCTTTCGGATATGTTTTGCCAATTAGTTTACGTACTTGTGGCCATAGCGCATCTTTACCAATTGATCTGTTAGGCGTGTTTGCTTTGTCAGGACAGTATGCTTGAATTGCGTTTACAAGTTCTGTTTCAAGTTTGCGCATTTCGCTTGCAGCAAAGTTGTGATTCTTTTTGTAGTACCACATAAGAGTTGCAACGCCCCATACTGTTGCATGACATAACTCACCGTTACCCCATGCTGTACGCACTGTACGTATTGCACGTTTAAAGATATCCTCACCAAACTGCCCTCGGTATTCGTATAGCTTGTCTGTTCTGTTACAACTACCTGCACTCTTAGATGTGCCTTGTGTAGCAATAGCAAATGCGTCAAACTCTGCTAACTCATTAAACAAGTTCAAATACGGAGCATCACCTGCTTTTGCAGGGAAGCCATCTTTTTCCATTTCAGTGCCGCGGTACACACGAACTTTGTAATCGTCAAACCATTCTGAAACTTTGTTTGCAATATTACGAGCACCAAACTGATTAGCATTATCACTTTTTGAATCACTAATAATGTAAGTTGCCGGACACACGCCTGCGCCAACTAGCGCACGAGAACATGTGGCATGTTGCGCATCGTTAATGTCAATAGTTCCATCAGATAGTTTACGTCCGTGTGCAGGATCACATAGTTTTGTGTCCCATTCAATTAGAATGTCTTTGATAATGTGTGCAACATCAATATTACGCTGTACATTATAATCAATAAACACATTCTCCCATGCAAACTCTTCTGCACCTTGTACACGTTGTGCTTCAATAAATAACGGAAGGTTATATCCGTAAAAGATGCTTTTACCTGTTTTAGGATCGACACTATCACGCATCACACGCAGCACTTCTTTTACAACATTAAGGAATGGTTGTCGCTTAGGCATAAAGCCCGAACAGTCAATAACTTTAGTTTTTAACCCCTTTAACAATATCTTTAGATCACCGTCCGGTTGACCTGCTAGACTCGTAAGTCCTTTAGTCCGTTCTTCAGTTGCACCAAAGATGCGCTCAAGGTCATCTCCAAATTCTTCTAGTAGTAGTTCTGGGTAATTACGTTCCATTGTTTGCCTCTTTTGCCTTAGTTTTTAATGTATATACAGTATAGCATCGTAATGCTACCTTGTCAATCAAAGAGATTACCAAAAGTGTTATCTGCTTGTGCCATAGCGCCATAGTCAGTAGCTTCGTGTATTTCACGTGGTACAAACAGCCTATCCATATACTTTTTAATTTGCTGATGTTTCATGCCAATGTCTTTGCCAAACCATAGTCCACGTTGCTCTGCATTTGCAGGTCTGCGTATTGCACTTACACATACATAGTCTTGATCTGCAAAGAAGTCATACAAGTCTTGCGGATCATATCCGAACAACTTGCATTGTTTTGGAACAATCTCAACTTGCACACTCGGACGACACCTATCGATTGTGTCTTTTGCCCCTTGCATTACAAGCAGCTCACTGCCTTCGACATCTATTTTTATTGCATCTACATCTTCAAAATTGTAACTATCTAATGTACGTGCTTGCACCGGTACAAGATTTTGACTTGGACGAAGTTTAACATTATCGCTGTCTAATACAACATGATTATGTCCACCGTGGTCAGTGTGATCTAAAATGTCAATAGTACCTTCATTGCGGTTTGTTGCTGCAACTTCATGCACTGTTGTATTTGCTTTTAGATTCATGCTTTGATGTATACCTTTGTATGTATACCAACCTGCTGTTGCATCTTCGTTTCTATACACACTACCAACTTCGTCAGTGCCTTTCCAGTACACTCCTTTAAGGTCCTGCTGAGCAGCAATAGCAATGTTTGCTTTAAGCATAGTAAGTGTGGTAGGAGTGGGTTCAAACGATTCTACGTTCTTTGCCCATTCGCTGTAGGCAATAGTGTTGTTGCCTACGTTAGCACCAACATCAATAATGCGTGTTGCATTAGGATAGATAGTACGCATTAGTCTTGAGTTGTTACCTTGATAGTATACGTTGTTGCCACTAAAGCGTGGACCTTGTAAGTTATCATGTGCAAGTAACCAATAGCAACGACCAAACTTGTTTACTACTAATCGAAACTTAGGATCGTTATATAATCCACTTGTTTCTGTAAATCCAAAACTGTCTTGAAATTCTTGTGCTGATATCTCAGCTGTAATCTTTTGCGGCATGCTATTTCTCCTTTTATAACCAATGTTCGCTTATAATGTAATTATTGTTAATCTATCTGTGTCCACTTTTTTGTGGCAAAATCGTTTTCTTCTACCCAACGAATAAACAATCCTGTTTCACGGCCGTGTGCTTCTATCTCCCAAGGAAGGTCCCAGTAGCTTACTTTCTTAGGATTGTATGTTTTACCTAACCAGGCGTTGTTAACAGGATGTAGTTCTCTACGAGCGTACTGTTTTGCATGTACCATTTCGTGTGCGACAGTTTCTAATAGTCTACGCAACGGCAACTTCCGATCAACTTCAATTTCAAATGTACGTTTGTCGTCAGCTTCTAAACAGTATCCCATTACATCTTTAAGGTTAGATAACTTAATAGTGATATCTAGTGTGTCCATACGAGGCATAAGTGTATCAATACAAAAATGTGCCATGCTCTCGATATACTTACGTTGAGCCGCCTTGCCGCCTACTACTTCAACTAAATTCATTGTAAGATCCTACTATGTATTAGTATATATTATAACACATTAATGTACACAAGTCAAACTTTTTCAATGATTAATGTCCCCAAATCACCTATTAATATTTTAATATTATCGCCTGGTTTTAATCCAATCTGATCCCTAATTTCTTCAGGGATAGTCATTGTCATATTTTCAGGGTCATCTAGAATATCCTCAAAAATGTCTTCTACTTTGTAGGTCCATGTTTTTTTCTTTTCAGTGGGTTCAATCTTAGGTGCATATCCTACACCATTTTCCGTAACTGTTTTTTTCTTTTCGGTCATTTTGTTCGTCTCCATTTTAATACTTCCACACATGTGCAGAATAACCTTTTCCGTTAGTGTCACCACCATCGTTTTCAATGTCGTTGCCTTCGTACTCTACGCCAGTAACAGTGTCTTCACCGTTCAAGTATTCTGTTGTGTAGACCTTTAGTTTCTTAGGATCAAAGGCACCAATAGTTTCAACAATGCCTTCAAAGAACGTACCTTTTTCGCTTGAATACATCTGCGCAATATATTCTGTACCTTCTGGTGCTTCGTCTTCACACCCCATTTCAGTTAGTTCGAGTTCATAGTTACTTTCTGTTTCGAGTGTACTCAACATCTCTTGCAAGTTTTCGCCTTCAATAATATCTCCAACGTGACTTGCGCCGTATTCAGCAGAGTCAACTTCTTCTACAGTAATGTATGCGCTTCCCCATTCAACACCATACGAGTGTTCAAACTCTGTGTGCGATTCATGCCAAGGTCGCTTATAGTTGTCATCGTCTTTGTCATGCAAGAACTGTGCTTCCGGCGGAACTCCTTCGATGACCTCCCAATCGTCTTCTTCTTCGCCATCACTGTTCATGTATGTGCTTAGATCATAATCACCGTGTTCTTTACAAACAGGCTCCCAAAAGTCATGTGCTTCCTTTGAAATGCCCATGTAAGCACTTTCGCCACCGTATCCGTTTAGTGTGATGCGATAGAACTTTGGACCTTTAATTGCTTCTACTAGTTCTGTTTTTTCTTCTGAGGTTGCCATATTAAATCTCCATATCTGCTGCTACAATGTAGCGGTTTTCATTTGAATGTAATTTACCCGGACGGTGCCAGGTTTTGCCTGGCATGATCATCCATTGCCCGGACTTCCAAGGAGCATAGAACTTACCGTCCCCATCAACTCCGTTAGGTGCTATTTCAGTGCCTGATGTTTCAAACTCGCCACAGACTGAGTCAGGTAATGCCAAGTAGTACACTCCGCTAATTACTTGCGATCCTTCTCGCAAATGCTGGTGCCAGTAGCGTTCTCTATCTTCTGTTGTCTTAAGACTAGTTTGATATCCCCAACTCTTAACACTTTTAATTTGTGCTTCACGTTGCATATAAGCAAAGCAACTCCAAATAAAACTCATTTTAAGATTTATCCAGTCCTGCGTTTGCAAGCCAAATATATTAACGTTTGTTTGATAGGGAGGACTGTTTGTCCAGTAGTCACCGTTTGCAATTAGTTTATCAATATCTGATATCATACGCAAACGAGACGGCCCGTTTATTAATCCAGTCCAATCATAATACTCATGTGTGAACATTTTTCTTCCTAATATTAGCTATAACATTCGTTTAAATATGAAATGCATCGTTCAGGTGTTGATTGCTCATAAGGATCATCATCTGTGCCTTCATTGTTAATACCGGGCTCTTGCCACCACTGCTCTACTACGCCGTCATTAATAACACACATAAAGCGCCAGCTACGTAGACCAAACCCTAAATGGTTCTTACCAATTAGCATACCTAGGAAACGTGTTAGATTGCCGCTACCGTCTGGAATAACTTTTACGTTTTGAATGTCCTGCGACTTTGCCCAAGCATTCATTACAAACGCATCGTTGACACTCATACAGTACACTTCGTCAATGTCCATGTTTCGAATGTTGTCGTAGTTTTCTTCAAAGCCGGGTAGCTGGTATGTTGAACAAGTAGGCGTAAATGCACCTGGCAAGCTAAACAGTACTACACGCTTTCCTGCAAAATAATTGTCAGTTGACATATCTTGCCAACGGTATGGGTTATCTCCGCCGATGCTTTCATCGCGGACCCGTGTTTTAAATGTTACATGAGGCAACTTAAAACCATTAATCATATAGTATTCTCCTATTAGTCTATATATTGTATTATTGTAGCACCAAGTTAACTAGTTGTCAACCTTTTATACTGAATTTTTTGGTAAATAATAGTATAGCAGAGCGTGAGGGCGTTTTTTACTTATTAGAGGGTATCTATGGATTTTCTAACATTAGCAAGCGAAGTGGGCTTTCCTATTGCAGGAGCACTAGCAGCTGGTTATTTTGTCTTTCTAACACTTAGTTTTATTTTAGCAGGTGTAACCGATAGTGTAAAAACACTAAAGGGTATTATCGGCTCTCTTGATAATCGTGTACAAACTATGAACAACGATTTAGTTAAGATTGATGCACTGCTAAGTTATGCACTTAACGTAAGACCTAACATTGACAGAATTGCTGCCAATGAAGGCAAAGACGATGCGAGGAGAGACTGATGTCACAAATAGATATTAATCAAACAGTAGAGACATCCGAGGACGATTTTCCAGAAGCAGATATCATTATTGAAGATGGAGCATTTGACGGTTTTGAAGGTAAGACAATAAACATTACTGAAAACTCCGGCGGCGATAGTATGGGCGATGTACAAGCAGGTATAGAATTTATCTATAATATGCGAGAACATATGGTAGATGTTACAGTAGCCACAGCATACTTATTAGTAGTATATGCAATTTATTTGTGGATTAAAAGGACATTGAAATAATGGAAATGAATATAGCTGATATGATCAAAGACTTTGGCTTTCCAGTCATTGCTGCTTTTGGTATGGGCTATTTCATATTCTTTATCTGGAA
>Ga0307488_10005219_pt1 | contig 10742 bp, 6 predicted proteins | sample SB02metaG_FD_202248 | JGI IMG/M metagenome (GOLD analysis project Ga0307488, IMG submission 202248) | Sea-ice brine microbial communities from Beaufort Sea near Barrow, Alaska, United States - SB 0.2 | ecosystem: Environmental > Aquatic > Marine > Coastal | place: USA: Alaska | collected 2017-05-06
TTTGCTGCTGAACAACGTCTGTCACTAACCGGCTGGTTTGTTGCTAAACCTTAAAACGCGTCGTTAGTTCCTCTAAGTACGGCTCAAAATTAGTCCACTGCTCAAGTCCTGTCTTATAAATGGGCTGGCGAACTTGCTGGGCGCTTGGCGTTTTTACTGCTCGCTTGTTTTTATGGAAGTCGATGCAAGCTTGCTCAAAAGGAAGACCACAGAAATCAAGTAAACGTCTTATCTGTTCTTCCGTATCGTTAACTACGTCTTCATGTTGAACCCGTAATATTTGAGCAGGGAACACTTGTTGCCAATGATCCATGAGTTTTACGTAGTTTTGATAATATTGCGCAATATCACTGAGCGAATAGCTGAACTCTTGCCCTTCGCCAAATAGTTGTTTAAAAACACTAAAGCAACAAGCCATAGGGTCACGTCTTGCATCAATTATTTTGGCATTTGGCAAAATAAGTTTAATTAAGCCTATATGCATATAATTGTTTGGCATTTTATCAATAAAGTAAGCAGCGCCCTGTCTATACACTTGTGTGTCCTGAATGAACTTCTTGCCTAACTCTGCAAAATAATGTTCCGGTATGCTCTGGATGTTATGCGGATAAACTGGTTTGGAACCTTGCTTTTTACTTAAGTTACTTGCTAAGCCTAAAATTTCATGCAATTCCATAGTGCCATCGACTGCAGAATGAGAAGCGAGTATCTGTTCCAGCAGAGTAGAGCCGGCTCTGGGCATCCCTACAATAAATATAGGGGCGGGATCCGAGCAGCCCAGATTGCCAAATTTTGCGACTAACTCAGGCGTAAATGCCTTAATTTGCGATTCTACAAATTGTGCATGGTTGTTACTAGAGTAGCTTAATGTCTTACTTTGTAACTGATTACCCAACTCGTAATGTAAGAAAGATTGTTCATAGTGCTTTTCATCTTCATAAGCTTTACCTAAAGCAAAATGTAAATGCACCTTATCTTTTAGGCTCACCTCATTCTTTGTGGTGCCGGCGAGCATATGTTGAATCTCTTCAGCGTTAAATTTGTAGGTCTTTGTATTAGCTAGACTCCAGTATGCGTCGCCGCAATGCACTTCAAGTTGATAAGCCTGTTGATAAGCGATTACCGATTTCTCAATATTACCTTGTGTTTTATACGCATGACCTAGCAACAGATATACATTGGATTCTGCTTTATTGTCGTCAATTATTTGTAGATAAATATCAATTGCTTTTTGAATCTCACCGACACCCACTAGTGCGGTTGCTTTCGCGACTGAATAGAAAATATTATTGGGATCTTTTTGAACTAGAATGTCTCCCAAAGACAGCGCTTTTGAAAACTTACCTAATTTACTATAAATTTTGAATAGCTGGTATTTTGCCTCTAAATTATCGGGTGCTAGCTCGATGCAGGTCTCCAGGATAAATTCGGCTTCAGATATCGCTTTTGAAGATACGGCAATTTCTGCTAGTAACAGCAAGCCGTCTAAAGAATGTTTATTTTCCTGCAGGTAGTGGCGACATAGTGCGTCAGCCTCTACTATTTTGCCGTCGTAAAGCAGGTCTGTTGCTGCGAGCAAGGACCTAGGCAGTCCACTCAAATGATCGATTTGATTTTTACATAATACAAACGCTTCTTTTTGGTCTGCTTGTTGATAAATGGGCAGCAAAGCTTGCCATGCAGATAATAGTGCAGGGTTTAGCTTGGTCGCCTTATAAAAATGAATACTGGCTAGCTTACCTTGCCCCAAAGCCCGATAATTATAACCTAGTTCTTGATGCGCTCTAGCGTGTTCAGGTGTAATTTGTAGCAACTGTTCGACATCTTCTATGGCTTGCTCATATTTGCGCTGTAGTCGCCTACATACAGCCAACAAATAGCGACTTTGAGTTTCTACCTGAATATCAAGTTTGTCCTCTAATAAAGCAATTGCACTTTGTTCGGCATCTTCAAACTTACTTTGTTGAAGTAGCTGCTGAATGCGTTTAAGTTCATGCGCATGAGATAGAATTTGTGCTGACATAGTTACCTAATTTGTTGCCAAAGTTTATTTCATTTTAGTATGTAAATTAACATAAAAAAGCCCCTATAAAAGGGGCTCCTATATACTGCTATGACAATTTATATCATGTTACTTAGAAAAAGTCGTATGATAATCTAAAGCCAATAGTACGCGGTCTGTTACTCACAACTTTAGGTGTGAACTGCTGATTGTCTACGTGCAAAATAGCGCGTTCATCAAACAAGTTATCAATGAATATTTCTGCTTTCCATTCATCATTAGTTACGCCGAATGAAACGTTTGCAAGCATATAGCTATCTTGAATGTAACGTCCACCAGCAAAAAGGTTGCCGTTAGTGTCGGTGTAGTTAACACCTTCATATACGTCAGCTTCTTTTTGAATACTTAATCCGCTGCCGGTGCCGTAAACAAGTCTTGTTGTGTCTTCAAGAACAAAGGCGTCCATAGTCATACTGGCTAAACGGTCACCAGTGTATACAAGTGAACCATTAACAAAACCAGTTAAACCATTGTCCATTTCATAGAAATAACGAGCTCTGATATTTCCTGAGAACGAAGCTGAGTATGGCAACTCACTACCTACCGGCGGTGCAATACCAGCCAATTCATCATTAACGCTAATTAACTCAGTGTCTAGTAGACTGAACGACGCATCTAAAATTAAGTTATCAGTCGCAAGCCAAGTAATATCGCCATCAACACCTTTAATCTCAGCGTCACCAACGTTATCAGTAAATACTAAGAAACTAACATTGGTCGGGTCAAATCTAGACGTTTGTAGGTCTTCGATATCAGAGAAGAAGGCTGTTGCATTAACACGAAGTACTCCGTCAAAAAAGTCTCCTTTCATGCCAACTTCATAGTTTGTAAGCGTATCTGTCTCTGAATAAACTGGAATTCTAAAACCGTCAAATGCACCCTGTTGATTAGTCGCCAAGCCACCACCAACGCGGTTAGTTACCGGTGGTCTAAAGCCTTCACTATAAGTAGCAAAGAACAACAAGTCACTACTCGCTTTCCAATCGATCGATGCCTTATATATAATATCATCAACGGTAAGTGCGCCGCTGTCATCCAATAACGAGACATCTAACTGTCCACTCGCGATGGCTGCATCAATTTCTGCGGGGTCTTCACCTACCGCAGCAAGTTCATTAGGATCTAATGTACCAAAGGCTCTTAATCTGCGAGTAACATCTACCGTCGAAGTTGACCCTTTGTAATCGTCCTCTATTTCATACCAACGAGCACCCAAGCTTACTGTTACTGTATCAGATAAATCGTATTCTGCTTGACCGAAAACTGCAATTTGGTCAATGCCATGAGTTACATCATTAATGAAACTAACCTCTGATTCAAACGGGCCGCCATTACTGTTGATGCCTTCCTGGCCAACGGTGGTTCTCGCTAAAGTAGGAAACAATTCAGTATTGGCTATTTTGAATTTACCAACAGTGCTCAATTCTTGTGAATCGTAGAAAATACCAGCAGTGATACGCCAATCATTTGTAGCGTCGGTGTTAAATCTAAGTTCGTGTGTTACCCGCGAGGTATCTGTTTCTTCTTTATAGAATTTATTCGGATCCAAGCATTGAACATCAGCAGGCGTAGCCGCTGTATAATGGTTACACACATAATATGCGGCGAATAAACCACCATTTGTATAGCCAGTATAATCTACGGTCGAAGCAATATCACGATTCAGCAAACCACCAGTGTAAACTATATCAAGTTCATCTAAGCGTCCGCTAAGCGTCCATGTAGTTAAACCAAATACATCTGAGTTTTTGTCTTCTTGAAAACGATTAACCGACTGTGTGCCTTCAAGATTCGGATCGTATGCAAATACGCCTTCAGTATCTAGCTGCTGCTGAGTATGTTGAACCAACAAATCCCAGTCATCGTTAACTTCGTAAGCCACACCAAGTCTAAAACCTGCATAACTTGCGTCGTTAGCATCGTCTTCAACTAAGTTATCGTTATTCGGAGCAATGACTTCAGCACTTGCAGGGTCGCTTAATACGCCACCTGAAATTCTATTGATAACGATTGCGCTGCCAGCATATCCACCTTGGCCAGGTTCATTACGGATATTATCTATCCAACCACCTTGGTTATCGTTGTATACAGTAACTCGAACGGCTAAATCGTCGGCAGGGGTGAAGTTTAAAAAGGCTTCAACCGAATTGCTCATCTCACCATCTTTAGTAAAGCTTGTACCTAAGTCGAGTCCACCAGCGAAGCCACTAAAGCTAGGCTTGTTGGTAATCATTCGAACTGTACCTGACTGCGAGCTTGCACCGAACAAAGTCCCTTGAGGACCGGGCAGCACTTCTACGCGAGCCACATCAGCAGCGTAAATATCTAGGTTTCGGCCCTGCATTGATACTGGCTGTTCGTCGAGGTAAAAAGCAACCGAAGGTTGCAAAGCTTGCACGGTAGATACCGCTATGTTGGTTTGTGACGTTGCTGCACCACGGATATATATTTCGTTTTGACCAGGGCCTGTGCCTTGGAATACAACGTTAGGTAAAAATTCGACGTAATCTTGAAAATTATCTACCCCTAAATTTTCTAAAGCGTCGCCGCTCAAGGCACTAACTGTGACCGGAACTGCTTGGATCGATTCAGTACGTTTAGTAGCAGTCACTTGAATTGTTTCAATGACACGGCCCGTTTCAGTTTCATCTGTGGCTTCTTGCGCCATAGCGAAAGACGAAGTACTTAGGGCAGTTATAATGGCATAACTAAGTTTGTTAATTTTCAATGGTTTCACCTGTGTTAAAAACGTTGAATTAGTAATAGTTGCAATAATAGTTAGGGCACTAAATATTATCTATAAAGCTTAATTACTAATAGCAATTAAAATAATAATTAGGACACTAAATATTAGCAATAAACATATTAGGGAACAATATAGCACATTAATTGTCGAACTTCTGCGAATTAAGAGACTTATCACCTAAGTTATTACTTATACACTGAAACTAATATCATATTCTCAGAGAATAATAGTGTGTAATTCAACACAATGTAATATGATTGTAGCTCAAATTAATTTAGGAGTAGCACGTGAATAAAGATGAACCGGGCAAACTAAATAGTGCGGTATTTTACCCTGCTTCCATCTTAGTCATCAGCTTACTTTTTTTCTCTCTTGCCTTACCGCAAGTCTCAGCAGTGTTTTTTGCTACCTTACAAAGCGCCATTGTCGAGAATTTCAGTTGGTTTTATGTTTTTACTGTTGCCGTCATTCTTGTCTTTACTTTGTATTTAGGTTTTTCGAGATTCAGCGCTGTGAAACTTGGGCCTGATCATGCGACACCTGACTATTCGTATGTAAGTTGGCTATCCATGCTATTTGCAGCAGGCATGGGTATCGGTTTAATGTTTTACGGAGTAGCCGAACCCTTAATGCATTTTTTGGTGCCTCCTACTGCCGACTCAGGCACCGTTGAAGCAGCAAAAGAGGCAATGAAAACGACATTTTTCCATTGGGGTTTGCACGCTTGGGCAATCTACGCGATTGTTGCATTGACCCTCGCATATTTTAGTTTCCGTCATGACTTACCTCTTACATTACGTTCTGCTTTATACCCCTTAATTGGTGACAAAATTTATGGTTGGCGTGGAGACTTAGTCGATGTCTTTGCGGTAACTGGCACCTTATTTGGAGTAGCAACATCCTTAGGCCTCGGGGTTTTGCAGATAAGTGCAGGCCTAAATTATTTATTTGATTTCCCCACGACCACAATAGCGCAGGTGTTTTTAATTGCGGGTATCACGTGTGTCGCGATTGTTTCAGTGGCGAGTGGCTTGGACCGAGGTATTAAGATCCTGTCAGAATTCAATATGATGCTTGCCGTTGGCTTGTTAGTTCTTATCCTAATATTAGGACCTACTGTATTTTTGCTCAAAGCATTAATGCAAAACACAGGTGCTTATTTATCTGACTTGGTGCGTAATACCTTTAACTTATTCGCCTATCAAAAAACTGAATGGATCGGTGGTTGGACTATATTTTATTGGGGTTGGTGGTTAGCTTGGGCTCCTTTTGTAGGAATATTTATCGCTCGAATTTCGCGTGGACGTACTATTCGAGAGTTCATACTCGGTGTGTTAATTGTTCCCACCGTATTTACGCTTATTTGGATGACAATATTTGGTAATAGCGCGATTGATATGGTGCTTAACCAAGGTAATGAGATGCTAGGAACATTAGCCAGTGACAATACGCCAATAGCGTTGTTTTTATTCTTAGAACAATTTCCATGGTCAAGCTTATTGTCGGTAATCGCAGTATTGATGATAATCGTGTTTTTTGTCACCTCGTGTGACTCAGGTGCGATGGTAATTGATATGCTGTGTAGTCATGGAAACAACAATACTCCGTTATGGCAGCGTATATACTGGACTGCTGGTGTGGGTGTTATCGCTGCCGTGTTGCTGCTGTCGGATGGCATTAGTGCATTGCAGACCATGACAATTGCCAGTGCCCTGCCTTTTGCTGTAGTGCTCCTAATTGCTATGTTTGGTTTAATAAAAGCCCTAAGGGTCGAAGCTTTTAAGCAAGATAGCCAGCACTACACACCCAATGTAATGCAGGGTAACGGCAATGACCAAAATTGGAAAGAACGTCTAAAAAGCATCGTTGATTTCCCAAATAAGAAACGAGTCACTCAATTTATTAATGAAGTTGGTTTGGCTTCTTTTTTATCAGTAAAAAAAGAGTTAAAAGAATTAGATATAGAAGCTGAGGTAGAACATACGGAAAAGGGAATTACTATTTCTGTTAAGCAAGGTGAGGACCAAGGGTTTAGTTATGCGATCCTTCCTAAATTGCATGCTCAGCCCGATTTTGCAAATGATAGCGACGCTGACCACAATGAAGTTTATTATCGTGCAGAGGTCCATCTTGGTGAAGGCGGACAAGATTATTGTGTCATGGGCTGGTCAAAAACAGCTTTAATCAATGATGTTGTTGACCAATACCACAAACACTTGTATTTTCTGCACCTGATGCGATAAGGAGAGTTACACTCAATGATGAAAAAAGATGAAGAATTGCTAGTAGCATTACGGAAAATCATTCGTGCTATTGGTATGCGGTCACGTCAATTAAGTAAAGAAGTGGGGTTAACCGGCCCACAATTAATGATATTACAGAAGGTGGGTAAACAAGCCGGAGTGATGGTTCGAGAAATAGCCGAAGACATCAACCTTAGTTCAGCTACCGTAACTAATATTCTTGATCGCATGGAATCAAGAAACCTAGTTGAAAGAATAAGAAGTACCACAGATAAACGAAAGGTCGGGGTGTTTTTAACACCAGATGGTGAAACAGCGCTGTCAACGGCTCCGTTACCGCTACAAGAACACTTTACCAATCGCTTTAAAGCGATGGAAGAGTGGGAGCAAAGCCAAATGGTAGCTACCTTGCAACGCATTGCTTTAATGATGGATGCGCAACATGTAGACGCCTCTCCTATACTCGAAGTTGGAAATATTATTGAAAAATATAATGAATCGTAAACACTAGTTTGATAGGTCAAGTTTTCTACTTAGTATTTTACGTTACTATTATTTCATCAGAATCTGCTTCAGCTCATTCATTACTTCCTGCTGCAATGACTCATCGTAGCCAATATAGTTTTTGGCTACGATACCTTTCATATTATCAACTTCCACTTTGTCTCCCTTGATATGCGCGCCTCTAGATTAGTTGATAAACCCTAATGGTCCTGATCTATATCAACATTACAGTCGTTTTTGCCTCACTAGTTGCTTTATCTTGATATAGTTTCATCATTAATTCGGGCTATTAAAAGGTAATGTTTATGTCTATATTGAATACGCAAACAACGACACCCAAATTCAAGAACTCTCCTCAAGATGACCCCACAGGTAAACAAAATGCACTGCACGAATTAGCAGAACACCGTCATGATCCGGAGTATATAGCGAATTCATTTAGGTCAGGTGACTATCCGTATAAAACCAAAATTTCTAAGAAAGCCTATGAAATTCGTAAAACAGACCTACAAATAGAGCTGTTGAAAGTGCAGAAATGGGTCAAACAAAGCGGCCAGAAAATTGTGATCTTATTTGAAGGCCGAGACGCCGCTGGCAAGGGAGGAACGATCAAACGTTTCATGGAGCATATGAACCCTCGTGGGTGCAGAGTTGTTGCATTAGAAAAGCCCACCGAGACTGAAAAAGGCCAATGGTATTATCAGCGGTATTTGCAACACCTTCCGACAGAAGGAGAAATAGTTATGTTTGATCGCTCATGGTACAACCGAGCAGGGGTTGAAAGAGTGATGGATTTTTGTGAGCCAAATGAATATTTAGAATTTATGCGTCAAACACCGGACTTGGAACGTATGCTAGTAAGAAGCGGCATACGCTTATATAAATATTGGTTTTCGGTTACACAGCCCGAACAAGAAGCACGTTTTGTTAGGCGCGAAACGGACCCATTAAAGCAATGGAAACTCAGCCCTATTGATAAAGAAGCAATGCAGAAATGGGACGAATATACTGAAGCAAAAGAGGCCATGTTCTTTTATACCGACACCGCTGATTCGCCTTGGATAGTAGTCAAATCTGATGATAAAAAACGTGCTCGACTAAATTGTATGCACCATTTTTTGGCAAGCTTACCTTACCCTAACAAAAACACGCATGTTATTAAAAAGGCTGACCCGTTGATTGTTGGCAACGCTGCTCACGTTATTATTGAAGACAAACATATTTTGGGTAAATCGTTACATCCCCAACATAATGGTCATATCAAAAAACAGAGCAAATAACAGCAGTACTATGCGAAGCGTTGCTGCAAATACTTAATGATTTCAGAAGACTCATACAACCATGTAACTTCCTCGCCTGTTTTTATGCGCAGGCAAGGCGATTGGATTTTTCCGCCACCTTGCAACAACTCATCACGATATGGCGATCTACCCGACACACTTCGTTTAACGATAGGTAGATTCATTTTATACATTGCGCGGCGAGTTTTAATACAAAAAGGACAGGCAAAAAATTGATAAAGAGTGAGTTCTTTTAGGTCTTTTTCAACTTTAAGTTGTGCCTCTTTCGTGCGCTTTAATTTTGTTCCTCGGGTGATAACATCAAAAAAAGCAATGATGCCACCGAGTAAGTTACGAATTAAGGTAATTATGAAGCTCATTTGGACTACTTTACGAGTAAGAAATAAAAGAACGCAGGAGTATACCTAAAACCGCTTTAAAACTATATACAGGACCGATACTCAAATAAAATTAATTTAATTTACTGTGTAAAGAATCCTGACTTTTGACTAATTGTCTTGGCAATTTTATTCACTCTGCGTAACTTTAGACTGCTTCTCCACTGGCAACTGGCATCAACGGATCAATTGCTTACCTCGGATTGCGGACATAACGGTCGCTAGGATTACAAAACTAAGAGACATCAGTAAAGCTAAAGAAATAGTGCTCATTAAAGCGGGGTTGCTCTGGGCTGTAAAATTAGCGTCTCCAATGTAATAGTGGATCATCAAATTTACCAAACTCATGCCAACTAAATTTCCTATGGTACGCGACAGATTCATAGATGCTGAGGCTACGCCAACCTCTTGTTCTTTTACTGCACCCATTATTGCGCTGTTATTGGGGGTTGAAAACAAACCAAAACCTAAGCCAATTAAGCCTAATGAGCCACCGATATAAAATGCGGTTGTTTGCGTATCTATTTGGATGAGAAACATAAACCCGACAGCCACTATAAAACAGCCCAAAGTGGCAATGATTCTGGGTTGAAAACGATCGGCTAATTTACCCGCAATCGGGGCTATAATCGCCATACATAGTGCCTGCATTAACAATATTTGTCCCGCATATGCAGGGCCAAAACCCTTAATATATTGTAAATACAAACTAAGCAAAAAAATAATCGCAAAGTTACTGCCATACATTAAAAACGAGGTAGCTAACGATAAACTAAACACTCGGCTTTCACGAAACATTTGTACTCGAATCAAGGGTTGTTTATCACGACTTTGATGTACGATAAATCCGACTAAGCTAAGCAAAGAGATAAGCAGAAAACCGATTCCTAACAAGCTAGGTAATTTACTTAAGCCATAAACTAAAGCGCAGGCAAAAGTAATAAATATACCCGACCCAATCCAATCAAATCGTGAATGATGTTCATTTTTCCACTCCCCATGGAGCTTATATTTCATAAATATCAGCAACGCTATGACTAAGGGAATTTGAAAATAGAAGACGGCACGCCAACCTAACAACTCAGTCAACCAACCGCCCACTGCCGGCGCTAATGTAAGGCCTATATATACGCATGCAGCTAGAAAACCTAATGCGGCGCCTCTTTTCTTAGAGGGCGTCACGGAGGTAATAATAGCGACCCCTGTACTAAAAATCATTGCGCCAGCAGCACCCTGCATAAAGCGCCAGAACAATATCCAATCAATATTTGTGCCTATTGCGCACATCAACGCACTCAGCGCATTGAGTGAAAGCCCAAGAGCATAAATGCGCTTTCTGCCAAAGTTGTCTGCAAGTTTGCCAAAAGGCAACATAAAGGCTACGTTGGCTAAAATATATAATGTTGGTAACCAAGACACTTTTATTGCATTTGCTTGCAAATCTTCAGCCAAAACAGGAATAGCGACATTCACAGCAGCCATGCCCATCGGTGCGATAAGGTAACCTGC
>Ga0307488_10005222_pt1 | contig 10741 bp, 10 predicted proteins | sample SB02metaG_FD_202248 | JGI IMG/M metagenome (GOLD analysis project Ga0307488, IMG submission 202248) | Sea-ice brine microbial communities from Beaufort Sea near Barrow, Alaska, United States - SB 0.2 | ecosystem: Environmental > Aquatic > Marine > Coastal | place: USA: Alaska | collected...
AACCAGAGCCATTGTCGTAGCCGGAACAACAAATACAATAACTCTAGCAGCCGCTGATTTGGTTGCTGGAAATGGAAATACAGACTTTTATAAAGGCGGAACTGTGAGAATGACTACAGGGGCAGCTGGAGCATGGCCCCTTTCTGCACAAGGTCAGGTTAGAGAAATTGTAGCATATAATCCAGTAACCAATGTTATTACTGTTCAACCCGGATTTGTAGGCGTACCGCCTGCTCCTGGTGACGAATATGTTATTACATATCCAAGTGCTACTAGGAGAATTACAAAATATATAGATTATAGGGATACACTAGATGGAGGTTCTGCCACTACTCTACTATTTCCAAATACAGCATCAGATATAAATGGTTTCTACAATAATGTCTATATAAACCTAAATAATGGAGCTGTTGCTCCTAATACTGGTACTAGATTAATTACTGACTATACAGTAAACAGAAATGCAACAGGTGCTATTATATCACGAGTAGCAACTATTAATTCCGCTTTCCCTTTCGCTCCAGTTGCAGCTGCTGGGATGACATTTACAATCACATCTGGAACTGTATCTCCTTCGTTCGATTCATCAGTATCACAACAACTTGCATGTATACTCCCATTCTCATATGATAATCTTAATCCATTTGTATATACTGGAAGCCAGGTTTCACAACAAGATCAGGTCTGTTACGATATTGAACTCCTAAATCTTGTTCTCCCAAATCAGACCCTAAATACATCTTACGGTTCGCTTGTATCATTCTACCAATATGTCTATGTGGAATTCCAAAACGTGTCTGCGTCTGGAGCTGGACTGAATAATGTTATCTACTCCAACAATCCAAATTCTACAAAAATGACATTTAGAGCTGCAATTGATGATGTACCCAATCCCGTTAACTCGACTTTTATTAAGATAGACAGTGATGGAATGGTACAAAATATCAAGTTCAAACCAAATGACACACTTAAGTTTTCCGTTCGTTTTAAATCAGGAGAGTTGTTTGAAACCATACTTCCTGAACGCTACGGACCACATACTCCTAATCCTCTTATCCAAATATCTGCATGTTTTGCAATTAAAAGATTATAAATATTAACTATAAAAATGACATGTCTAAATGCAATCGCTCTTTTTAATAATATATATGTAAACGGTACTGTTGAGTTCCATCAAAATTACAGAGATAGGGGAACTTATGTAGATATCAATCTAAGTAACTTAACACCAGGTGACATTCATGCAATACATATCCATGAGTATGGAGATGAAAGACAAGGATGTGAATCACTAGGGGGTCATTGGAATCCTAAGAAAACTACTCATGGTAGTATCTTTTATAATATGCCTAGTCACGCGGGGGATATGATTAATAATATTATGTCAGATAAGTATGGAGGGTTTAAGTATAAATACTATGATCCTAGAATAAGTCTAAAAGGTGATGTTACTAATTCTATAATTGGACGAAGTGTAGTAATTCACTTTGGAGAAGACGATCTCGGACTAGGAGGAATCACACCCTATGATTCTAAAGTTAGAGCCGAAAGTCTTAAAACTGGAAATGCTGGAGGAAGAATGGCATGTGCTATTATCGGCCAGGCGAAACCAGAAGTAGACTAAAATCTGTTTGCAATGAATTTAGAAAAGTAATTTTTATAATTACTTTTCTGGAATTAAAATTTAGGACAACTAATTTAAGAATTATCAAAATATTTTAATAATTCTTCTAACATCCATCATATTTCATTAATGCTTTTCTCATATAGAGATCAAAGGTGGTATCATCTAAGTACTCTTTGAATTCACTATACATTTCCTCTCTTATCTGAGCAATATGAGACCTAAAAAATAAGGAAAAATTTTTCCTAGAACTTAAACTGGAAGGAGGAACTGAGAGTTCATAAGTCACATTATCTACAAACTCAGAATAAACCAAATCTGGATCTACCTCCGGATCTACCTCTGTATTTTCTTCCATGTAGAGTAAAAATATCTCCGAATATCGATTGGACATTGTTTCTTTCACTTTTCCCAGCCGAGCAGTCATTCTACCCATTAAGTTTCCACAAATTTGTTCTTCCCAGGAGATGTGTACACTGAAATCGCTAAATCCTGATATTACGTTCGCAATTCGTGAAATAAATCCAGTAGTACATGTTTGAGACATCTCTATAAGTTCCTCTATCAGTCTAATTTTAAGCTGTTCACTAGACTCATGTGAGACTATAAAAGACCATAATTTGACTAACAAATTATCAAGACGAGTATTATATCGAGAGTACAATATCCTATCCCTTCTTATCCTATCAAGAGCCTTCTCTAGATCAGAGACTGACGAGGAATCAAATAGCTTACCTCTAGGTTTTGTATTTTCCTTATAGAAAGAATTAATATTACTCGAAACATACTCTATGTCAATTGGTAAATCACCAATTCGTTTTGTTGGTAGGTCAATCAGATATTCTACAATCTCATTGACCGATTGTTCGATTCCAGATGTGTGAACATTCTGTGCATTTTCAAAAACTGTAGTCTCACTGATACCTAGTTCCCTTATAACAGCAACAGCCTCATTCCGTTGCCTTTCAGAACCTAGGGTTATTAGAACATCGGCAGCATCAGCTCTACGATTATAATCTATACTTGGATTCTTAGAAATCTTAAGAAGAGAGTCCTCAATTCCATCTTTTATCTTTGTTCTGAAATTCTGAAGCAGATTCTGACCTGCTAAGATTTTAAAATATACATCATTATCTGACATGAAAAAGAATGAAAGCAGACATTTGAACATTATATTTTCAAATTTGATAGGATTTTCTAAATTCAAAGTATACCTATCACATAATTCCTTGCAGTATACAGACTCCAAGGATGATAAAAGCACTCCAATCAACCTAGTATTTTTTACACTAACTTTAAAATCCGGATAATCCCTCTTTATCTGCGATGCCTGTTTATCCAATATCTCTTGTGATATACTTAGATTCCCTAGATTTGATCTAAGAATATTCAATAAAGAGTGTCTATATTTCTTTTCAATAGATAAGATAGAGTCATAGCGAAACCCACAATCTACATTTTTATCTGATATTAATCTCCTAAATCTGTCATATAATATTTCCTCTTCTTCATTACTTTCTAAAAGATTCAATAATAACTCAAGGCGACATGGGGATGGCAAATTCAGTTTCCGATCACAAAAATCTAAGATACTTTTTTGGACTCGATTTAGACGCTCCTTATTTCTCATCCCTACCATCTCATTCTCTTCAAAATTCTCATCAATATCCTCATCCTCTAATTCCCGATACTCTGAAAGTGCTTTCAGAATCTGAAATTTGAGCTGTGTACTAATAGGCGACTCATCACTTACCAACTGAATAAGATATATTTCAACTGACCTAACACCACTCATCTGATACATACCTGTCAGTCTAGATACTAGTTCTGTTATCTTCTGATCAAATGTCGGAATTCCAAGAGTCTCTAGAGTAACATCATCTAAATAGTACTTAGATAGCTCCCTTATAGCACTAAATCGACATTGGATAGATTTAGTCAAATCCAAAATGGTTTTCTCTATATCTTCAGGATCACTAAAATTATACTTATCAGTTTGGTCTTCAATTTGACCATCATCCAATAAGTCAATACTTGTGAAATTGATTTGACTTGTCATATTTATTTAAAAATCATTAGAGTATAACTTAAAGCTATTATCGATTCAGAGTTAAATGGGATTTGATCTTAACTTAATTAACTATTTTAAAGAAAATCTAAATCGAAATTGGAGTGATTGGTTAGAATTCGATCGTGCTATAACTAAACCCGGAAAACAAGGACTAGTAGGACTACTAAAGCTGAAAGATGATAGCTCAATCAAATGTGTATTCAAAGTATCTCAATATATAAATCACCTTGCAATCCATGAGTATAGCATAATGAAAAGCCTAAATGATATAGCAAAATTCTGCCCTCACTTTATATCAGGTCTGGGACTGATTAAATGCGATACAAACCCCTACATAAGAAAAGTTGGAAACCCATTTGATATATCTGAAATAAAATATCCCGCTTCCCAAGAGGTTTTGTTGTGTGAATATGTAGATAAAAGTGTCAAATTATTCAGCTATATACAATCTGAGAAAATACATGAAGATATTCTATACTCTACTATAAAACAAGTCATCCTATCCCTGTCAATTGCTCAAGATTTGAAAAAGTTTGCACACTATGACCTACACTCAAATAATATAATGATGAAAAGATGTGATCCCGACATAGTGTTTGTTTACATAACAGACAATGATAATCAGTTTGCCGTACCTACACTAGGACACTATCCCATTATCATAGACTATGGATTTTCCTTTATAGAAGATCTAAATGATGGTCCCTTATGGTCTAGTATGGCACATACATGTGCAGGATTTATGAGTGATAGATTTGATCCAATAGCAGACCCCAAGCTCTTCCTAGTTACAGTTTCCGATGAAGTTAAAAATTTTAGAAAATCTAGGAAATCCAAAAAATTAAGAAGAATCGTTAAGAATCTTTTCCATCCTCTAAGTATCGATTGGGATAGTGGATGGGACAACAAAACCGAAACTGGTGTATCAGACCATGTCCTGAAAATACTAGAACCATTTGGAAAGAACTCCAAGTTATTTTCTAAATTTGATCACTACTGTATAGATCTAATCCAGACATTAATTATACTTCCCTTACAGGACCAACCTACTGCTAGTCTCGAAAGATGCTTCGTTACTTTTCTTCAGGAATGGTGCAAAATAGAAGACCAAATGTCTTCTGAATACTACCAGCTGTATATTTTAAAAGAAGTTACAAATGCTGCAAGGTTCGTACATGCAGCATATCTAGATCCCGTATCACGATCTGAATCAGTTAAAGAATTTCGTTCTCAAATCCTAGCATCAATAGATAAGATATCAAAATTTTGTATCCCAAAAGATTTGGATTATGAAAAACTCCTATGTTCTCTATTACTATTATCCAAGAGTATCGAAGGAATACTCTTTAAAGAAACACAAAACTGTATGGAACAAAAAGAGAAAGAATACTCAAAACTTCCTCTTACTAACACACTTCAATTCTTTGGAGCAATTGATGTAAACATACAAGATAACTATATCTATAATCCCAATACTAAAGTTATTTTTATAGATGCAATCCGAAAAGAGAGATATCAGGCAACTTCAATCCCCAAAAATGAAATAGACAGTTTAAATGATATGCACTCAATTGTAAGAGGTAGCTATCTATATTCCCTATTTGGCAAACAACCAAACTAAATTTATTAAAGTATATAAGTTCTTTAATAAATTAACCCATGGGTAACAATATATCTTATTATTTAGCAAATACACTCACAGATATACCCAATCCCAATATAAGTCAATATCTTAAACAAGATCTCGAAGATGATGAGATTATTAAAACTATACTATTTGATATTGTATCACAGACATACTCCAAGATAGGTAGCATTTTTGTTATCCACAATAACGAAATAGAATGTATCGAACATAATTCTATAAATGAAAGCCCACGACTTGAAATACCTAGAGAGAATATTAAACCCTCTTTTTCGAAGTTTACTGATAAAAAAATCTATACTAATGTGCAAAAATTAAATAATTTTGTCTGCTACCCCATTAATACCAAGTCTACTACCATTGGATATATCTGCCTTGCTAACTCGACAATCAAATATTGTACTAATATAGATAAGTTTATCAAACCATTCCAGGGTTTATTAAAAATTATTATCGAGAATAGGATTCTAAGTATCATAATCCCACCAAGAATTCAGAACCCAAAATCTGAAGTTACGAAAGATTGTTTTTTAGCCAGTGTGAGTCATGAAATACGCACACCTCTTAACGGGGTTGTAGGATATTCCCAGATGCTATCACATACCCAACTCGATAAGACACAAAAGAATTATGTTGAGAATATGAATACATGCTCATTTCAACTCCTACAACTAATAAACGATATCCTTGACATATCCAAACTCTCAAGCGGTAAAATGATACTTAACCCAGAATGTTCATCTATATCTGAAATCACATCATCAGCATTAGGAACCTTAGAACAAAGAATCAATAAAAAAGAACAAACATGCAATATCCTACATGACTCCAATATCCCTAAGGTATTTATACTTGATAAAGCCAAGCTAATACAAATACTCGTCAATCTTATTTCAAATGCAAGCAAATTCAGCGGTAAGGGTAACCAAATTAATGTCTATTTCTCCAAAAAAGATAACTCAAACCAAATATCTGTAAAAGTAGAAGATAATGGTATAGGCATAGACAAACTATACCACCAACAAATATTCCAAGAGTTCGAACAACTTGATACAAGTCTAACCACTGAATCAGGTGCAGGACTAGGTCTCGCTATTTCATCCAAACTATGTAAACTTATGGGTGGTACATTACATTGTGAAAGCCAACTCAACGTTGGATCTATATTCAGCTTTGAAATCGATTACCAGGAATATTTTCCCGCTGAAGATGAATCATTATTTGGAAGCAAAATCCTAGTTGTGGGAGAGAGATCTGAATACACTTCGATTCTAACAAATATATTTCGAGAATGGAAAATAGAAGTCACTACTTCCGACTCCATTATCTCTACTTTCAAACTAATTAGTCAAGATAAAGTTAAGTTTGAAATAGTTATATTTACAGATACCAAAGGTGAAAATATTGAACTTGCACACGAAATCAAAAAAGAATGTCCAACCTGTTCTCTCATCTCAGATGTAGAAACCGACAACAAAATATTTGATTATAACCTCACCGATAATGCAACACTCTATTCAACTCTCTTCCAAATAATTAGCAAAAAACCAATCAAGGAAGTATTCATAGGATCTGAAAATAAAAGCAAAGAAAAACTCAACAGAAAATCTGTTAATCTACAAAACTCAAGGATTATTATTGCCGAAGACATCAAATACAACAGCGACCTACTAGTAGAAATGTTACATTCTCTAGGATGCCAAAACATATATACAGCATCAGATGGACTTGAAGCATGGAAAGAAATGAAAAAAGCATACGAAACATCAAACCCATACGATATTCTTCTTCTAGACCTTATCATGCCCAAGATGAATGGATACGAAGTTATTCAAAAACACTCTAACGAGGGCTGGCAACTACCAATTATTGTAGTCATTACAGCATCTGCAACAGAACAAGAAAAGAATGAGTGTAAACAGGCAGGAGTCGACTACTTTATCACCAAACCAATTCTCTTTTCTGAAATCAAAAAAGTTTTACATCACGTATTCCTCCAACTTAATAAGGAAATCTAACACTTTCAATCTACATTTGTGTATGTAGCACACATTCTTCCACGATTCCCGAAAAACGTGTGGCTCTCTCATCCCTATCATCTAGAGTCAATGGACGGCTGGAATGTGTATCACCAACTGTCTCGCAACCCTTACTCTTAAATGGATGGTATGGTAGACTATTAACCACCATATACTCATCCAGCATTGACTTCTGCCAATTTAATAATGGTATAATTTTATATAGTCCCTGTCGTGTTTGATTTAACATACACATATTCTTCCTAAAATTTGTTTGACTGGCTCGAAGTCCAGTAAGAACTGTCGTTGCCCCTAGATCCTTTAATGCGCGTTCCATCGGTTCCACCTTCCATATAATTCATGAGCCCATTTCTCCTTTGTCTCATACAAACGTCCATAGACCCTTTCCATCTCTTCAACACTCATGTTTGATCTATACACCTTAAGATTCAAACCTAACCTCTTTTGCAAATCGACTGCAAAATCCAAAGTCTCCTGTGGTAAATAACCAGTATCTACTAGAATTACAGGTATATTTGGAACCACTTCAACAACCATATGAAGAAATGCTGCCGAACGAATCCCAAAGCTTGATTGAAGTACCAAACTATCACGGAATGTACTCGAAGCCCACATTAATATCTCCTTCACTGAGTAACTTGAAAAGAGATCATTAGTGACATTTAGGTCGATTACAGGTCCTTCTCAAAACCGAGTAAAAAAACATATAATTAGAAAAGTAATATTTCTATACTTGATCCAACTCATCTATTAATAATCTTAATATTCGAATTTTCTTTTCTAAATCAATCACTGTAAGCTTATACTCTTCTATATTAGAATTCAATCTCATATTTTCTCTTCTCATATTTTCCCCATTATCCAAATAGCTCATCCTAATGTAATATCTCAACTCCTCACCATTCTCACGCTTTATTCTTTTCCACATAGCACCCAAGCTCTTAACAGATATCCTTTTCCCAGTCTTAATCCTTTGCTCCCTACAAAAAAAATTATAGGCAGTTCGTGGAGAAAGTTTCGTCCTAGATTTTCCTTTTGTTGAAATACACTCCTGGAATCGCAATTGATTTAAATCACTCATCCATTTCCTAACCATATCTTCATTTTCCCCAAAGAAATCGACTATATAATTATTTATTGGAATCATTTTTCTAATTTTTAGTCTAAGATTTTTGTCAAAAAATCAATCTTACTCTTGATTTATCTAATTAATAAATGCCTTCCTGCAATTCCAAAACATCTTTTCAAAAATGCAGACAAACCGGATACTTCAATTGCGGAGAAGATAATAAATGTATCACATGCGATCAAGCTGACGCAATTATCATTCCCGGCAAGAATCGAACCTGCTTTACTAAAGAAGAAATACTTAATATCTTCCAAAATTATAATTTCCAAAATGACGACCAGGGACCCCCTAACATCTACTTCAAGGACCAGCAAATACCACCGGTATTCAGATATATTGTTTCCATATTCCCTCCACAAAATATAGAACAGTGGCCACTCTTTGATAAATACTATAACCGAAAAGCAGAATTGGACATGGGAGGTAATCCACTTCCAGTTATTGAATCATTAAAAGAAATACTAAATACTGTCATTGACCCTCTCATACAGTCCAATGCATGGTCCGAACTATCAATCTGGTATACCAGATGGTTTGTTAATCAATTAAATCAACTCGAAAATGAAACCCCAGAAGGCATCAATGATTTGAGGATATTACTTATCAATCGACTTACATAGAATTCAACCTAATAATTTTATTACAAAAAAATAGTGTTCCAATAAATGGTTAGTATCGGTCCATATAATGAAGCGATGAATTTTCGCCATATGTTCGACAAATATGATCTTAGAGGACCTTATCCGATAGCAGTACCAAGCAAAAATTCTATTTCGGATATCATTAACAACTCACATCAATTCTCAAGATTTTCTTACATACTTAAACTTTCAAAACTAGAATACACCTACGGACAACAAGAAGCAAATTTTACCCTCTTTATTCCAACTGATAAGTCCATACAACACATTCCTGAAGCGGTATTCACTAACATGGATATTGCTACAGCTAGAAATATAGTAAAAGCATCTACCGTTAATAGAAAAATATCAATCGATGTCCTAAGAGATAGTCCAGCATCTTACATCCTTACTGAGAATCTTCCTAATAGACTATTAGTTACTAATATCAACGGAGAGACATACATTAACAACAATAATAGACTTGTAGGATTTCAAGCACATGCAACAAACGGAATTATCCACGTAGTTGACTCACTTTTAATCCCTACTATTACATAATCATATAATATAGTGTATTTACACTATATTATATAACTTGGTTACTGGATTCCTTTCTTAAGGGATTACCAGTTGCCATCTTCGCGAGTTGCTTTCACAGAGCCCACTATGGATGACACCAAGACTTAAACCCGGATTGTCCTAAGAACTCTTCCGCTTCCCTCAGGTTGATGTACACGATCCTTCTTAGACTTACTCCGAATCCAGCTTACGATTTGGAACTCTTCTGACTCTTGAATCACAAATGAAACTCTCCTAGGATCTTGCTTCCTAGACCCCTCACGATTAACAATTCCATCCTGGTACTCGCCTTGGTACTCAACATAACTTAGACTTGTCAAAGTCTCTGAGGAGTTAGGAATATATATGGAGATATTGCTGTTAAGATACATAGTCATAATCCAATATTTTCCTAGTAATAATGTAGCATAAATCAATTTTATCCACCTCCCGAGGCCCTAAGGAGGAGGATTTTAGTGTCCCCGATGTGTTCCTAAGGAACTCCTTATCCTCTAACTACAGATTTTGGGACACCAATCCTAGTCAGATAGTTAATCTTAGTCTCTGAACTATGCCAAAACATACACATCTTACAACCCCTCTTATTAACACAGAAGTTCTGAGACTGCTCCACAAGATAACATCTGTCTCCAAAGTTACACTTTTGAACCACCAACTCTTCGAGAGTATGTGCAAATCTGCAGTTACTCCCATGTCTACAAGTCTTACCCATTATCACTGACTCACACATCTTTGTCTTATGGTTACCCTCCGACTTCTTAGCCACCTCGGGCTTCACAACCTCGGGCTTCACAACCTCGGGCTTCACAACCTCGGGCTTAGCCTGGATGACTGGTCGGAAGACCTTTGGTCCTGTCCTAGAGATCTCAACTGGATCTACCTTTTCAATCTTTCCCCAAGGATTGACCTTGGACATCTCAACCTTGGACACCTCAACCTTGGACACCTCAACCTTGGGAGCCTCAACCTTGGACACCTCAACCTTGGGAGCCTCGACCTTGGGAGCCTCAACCTTGGACACCTCAACCTTG
>Ga0307488_10005223_pt1 | contig 10740 bp, 6 predicted proteins | sample SB02metaG_FD_202248 | JGI IMG/M metagenome (GOLD analysis project Ga0307488, IMG submission 202248) | Sea-ice brine microbial communities from Beaufort Sea near Barrow, Alaska, United States - SB 0.2 | ecosystem: Environmental > Aquatic > Marine > Coastal | place: USA: Alaska | collected 2017-05-06
AGAAGGAGCTATAAGAGAACATCCGAGAGGTGGAACAACCTTTACCCGCATCGTATCAAGGCTCCTTTCCGGTGACCGCTCAGCATAACGATTTGGTAACGCTGGTTCACACCAGCAGCAACCGCATGACCAGGTATTTAGAGAAAATAGGTCTAGTGCTTCGCAACATGGACAAAAAAGTATTTACCTTGCAAACGCCGCCCCCCAGTAGCGACAACTAATACGATCAGTTAGCCAACACATCCGATTTTTTGCTTCACACTTGTGTAACTGTCAAGGCAGATGAACCAGAGAAATTAGAGCGCTTATGTCGTTACATTAGTCGCCCTGCCATCAGTGATGACCAAGCAAGGGCAATTGCGGTATGAATTGAAAACGCCAGATCAAGATGTTACCTGTGACCGAATTAAACACACATTTTCTTCTCACCCATCGATTTCATTGGCAAACTTGCATTACTAGCACCGCCATCAAGACTCAATATCGCTTCGTTTTATGGTAAAAGTGCTTCTAGTGCAGCGACTAAAGCGGGGTAAATTTGGGCCTGTTGAGCACAATCGGTCACCCAGTCCCTGTCTTGCCCCTTACCATCGACCTCTCCCCTGATAGCACAACCATCTGTTCGAGTGATTGCTTTTTCAAGCTTATCGATAGCCATGACAATATCACCCGTTTGGATAGCGATTGATGCTTGGCTTAGAAAGTTTCCGTAGGCTTCTTGATTGCCTACTGTTGTAACTTCGCTTTTATCCAATGCCGTGATTATGGTGTCGACGTTTATTATCTGCACCTCTGCAAATTCTTCCGCTAAGGTCGCAGTTACTTGAACAATAGCAGGAATGCCTGAGCCTATATAATCGCTGACAGCTAGATTTAGGACATAAAGTCCTTCCAGATCGGGTACGAAATTCGCTATTGCCGATGAGGCGTCATTGATAGTGGCGTTACTCCCAGAGGGAACCGAAGAAATCGTCCAGTCAAATTCCAGCATATCCTCATCAGGGTCAAAGCTACTTGAACCATCGAGTTGCACCAAGGCCCCAACGAGAACAAGTTGATTACTGCCAACAAGGGCTTGGGGGGCTAGATTCTCGCTACTGATTTCCACCGTCGATGAATCCGACAGGGCATCCTCGTCTGTGACGACTAACTGAACAATATACGTTCCTGACAAGTCGGCAGTAAAGCTAGGGGATACGGTGTCAGCGTCTATGAGTGCTGCGTTGCTTCCGAACGGCGTCGATAAAAAATTCCAAGCATAATCAAGGTCGATTATCGGCGTGTTATCATCAAACGATCCGCTACCATCCAAGAGCACACTGTAACCAGCGTGGATCGCTTGATTAATACCTGCATCTGCCGTCGGAGGAACGGGCAAAGATATTTCCCCTCGTAACAATAAACTTCCGCCCAGAAATGGATTAATTGTGGTGACTGTATCAGGATACTGAAATCCACCCACTTTTCTTCTCCCTTGAACAAAGGCAATTCGTGAATCGAAAGTGTAATTGGCCGATGTTCCGTTCGGACCCAATACGAACCCGTCATCAATGGTATAATCTCGAGCTGGATTTAACGATGCGACGATGTAACTTTGCCCTGCGGTTAACTCTTGAGAAACGATATTAATATAGCGAAACTGACCAATACGTTCGCCGCTTATGCCAGCTGGCACGGTTGCAACAGCCAACAAGTTACCGGTATCGGTCCATATGCCAACCTCGTGCGCGTCCAATAGCCCATCCGCACATGGAGCGGGTCTAAAGGTGCATCCAGCAAGGTCATATACACCCAATGCGGTCACGGTAACATTTTCTGTTGGGGTGAACTCATAACCGTTCATTGACTCCGACCCACCTGCCGTTAAATGTTCTCCCGGAGCGAGTTGAAGGGTAAGTGCAGGTAAATTAGGACGCGCAGGCTCTAACAATAAACTTCCGCCCAGAAATGGATTAATTGTGGTGACTGTATCAGGATACTGAAATCCACCCACTTTTCTTCTCCCTTGAACAAAGGCAATTCGTGAATCGAAAGTGTAATTGGCCGATGTTCCGTTCGGACCCAATACGAACCCGTCATCAATGGTATAATCTCGAGCTGGATTTAACGATGCGACGATGTAACTTTGCCCTGCGGTTAACTCTTGAGAAACGATATTAATATAGCGAAACTGACCAATACGTTCGCCGCTTATGCCAGCTGGCACGGTTGCAGCAGCCAACAAGTTACCGGTATCGGTCCATATACCAACCTCGTGCGCGTCCAATAGCCCATCCGCACATGGAGCGGGTCTAAAGGTGCATCCAGCAAGGTCATATACACCCAATGCGGTCACGGTGACATTTTCTGTTGGGGTGAACTCATAACCGTTCATTGACTCGGACCCGCCTGCCGTTAAATGTTCTCCCGGAGCGAGTTGAAGGCTGATCGCAGGCTCATCGATATCTGTGGCCATGGCAACACCTTGGAAAATAATAATGATACAAACGCATAAGGCGCTCAGTTTAGTGAATTTCATAATATAGTCCTCTGTGAAATCAATCAATTTGAGACTAAAAAGTTGTGATACGCCAAGTTCGGATTCCATCCCACAATGGTTTTTTTTTGACATTCCGCAACCTAAAACCAAGCAAGATCGGTTTTTCTTACTGAATAACATACCTTAGCTTGTTCAGCTTTTAGTCCTATAAATTAGTGTGCTGTCGTTAACTAGATTCATGCTAGGTAAACGGTATTTTTGCTTATTGATCTGTATCAAACTTTATATAAATGCCGTGAAGTCTGTCTAAATTTCGGCTTTTACGCCCATAGGATCAAATTAATGTTTGAAACTTAAAAAATTACTCCCTCGGATATATCTACACCTCAGCCCGGTTGCATAGATAAGGTATAGCTTTATTCGTTTTATACTCAGTCAATATCCCTGCGACGCAGGTCAATAGAGCGATATACAGTCGCTTCCTTGTTTTCCAGCCGCTGGGCGATACGCCAGACTTTATTCATAAAATCAATAGTTTAGATAAGCATGTAACCGCCATAAGGGCGCATCGTTAGGTGATGGAAATAGAAGAGGTGATTGGTGCAATGAACATTAAGGTTTTAATCGATGATATTAGATTCAATCGCATTGCCTGTTAGTTTGGTGGGGAATCATTGTCGATAACAAAACCGAGAAAGGGTTTAGTACCGATATCAAGAACCCATTTTATCCTGGCCGAACGAAAGTAAATTGTGCGGCTTTTAGTGTGAAACAGAGCGATAATTTTATTGGTACTCAATTTCATTTATCCCCCTAAAAGAAGATGGAACGTGTATTGATTAATCTGAGTAATTCAATCTTAGTTTAGGAGGGACCAATAGCGGTGTTGCCAGATTACTCATCGTCGCCTGCAGATTCTTCTAATGGACATCGATTTAATACATATTGCTCGCCATTTACATCTTCAGAAATTAATTTAACAGGAAAGCCCCATAGTTTATGAAGATGCTTCATGACTTCTGAAGTAGTATCCGCTAAATTAATATTATTAGTAGGTATGTGGCGAATAGTGAGAGACCTATTACCCACAATATCAACGTCATAGACTTCAATATTTGGTTCCTTCATACTGCAATTGTATTGAGTTGAAATATTTTTTCGAATTTCTTGATATCCAGAATCATCATGAATAGCGGTAATATTAAGGTCCTTTAATCCAGCATCATCATTGAGAGTAAAAAATTTAAAGTCGCGGATGACTTTAGGTGACAAATATTGTGCAATAAAACTCTCATCCTTAAAATTTTGCATGGCAAAGGTCAATGATTCATTCCATGGTGTTCCGGCGAGTTCGGGAAACCATTTTTTATCCTCCTCAGTTGGTTGTTCACATATGCGCCTGATATCAATCATCATTTTAAAGCCTAATGCGTAGGGGTTTATGCCATTATAATAGGGGCTATCAAAATCAGGCTGAGCAACAACATTGGTGTGACTTTGTAGAAATTCAATCATAAAACCATCAGTGACATGACCTCGCTCGTGCAATTCATTTAAGATAGTGTAATGCCAAAAACAAGCCCAACCTTCATTCATAACTTGTGTTTGACGTTGTGGATAAAAGTATTGCCCAATTTTTCTTACAATTCGTACAATTTCTCTTTGCCATGGTTTCATCAATGGTGCGTTTTTTTCAATAAAATATAAAATATTTTCTTGAGGTTCACTGGGAAATCGACTTTTACTATCCTCACTTTGCAATTTTTGTGGAATGGTATTCCAGAGTTCATTAACCTGTGATTGTAAATATTGTTCCCGATCTTTTTGGCGCTGTTTTTCTTCACGCATTGATATAGGAGAAGGACGTTTATAACGATCAACACCGTAGTTCATTAACGCATGACAAGAGTCCAAAATACTTTCGACCTCATCAACTCCATATTTTTGTTCACAATCATTGATATAATTTTTTGCAAAAACTAAATAATCGATTATTGCTTCGGCATCGGTCCACGTTTTGAATAAATAATTTCCTTTAAAGAATGAGTTATGACCAAAGCAAGCATGAGCAATAACTAATACTTGCATCATCATACTGTTCTCTTCCATTAAATAGGCGATGCAAGGGTTTGAATTTATAACTATTTCATAGGCTAGGCCCATTTGACCTCGCCGATAAGATTGATCATTACTAATAAAATGTTTTCCAAAAGACCAATGATTATATCCTATCGGCATTCCAGCACTGGAATAGGCATCTAACATCTGCTCTGCAGAGATAATTTCCATTTGATTTGGATAAGTGTCCAATCCAAAATCTTTGGCGATATCCTCAATGGCTGCATAATATTGATTAATAAGATCGTAGTTCCAGTCGGCACTAGTTGAAATTGGTTCAGAGCCTTTCACTTTTTTAGATTTTAATCGTTTATTGGACATCATCAACCTCGACTTTTAAGACTATTGTTGAATTTCTAATTAATGCCTTGTTTTTGAAAAAATTCTCTGAATATCGGATATATATCGCTCTGTTGGACAATTTTTTTCATAGCAATGTTATCAAAATCCTCTAGCAAACTTTGATATTCATACCAAAGTGTTTGTGGTTCTCGTTCAGTTATTTCGACATAGGCAAAGTATCGTATACGCGGTAAAATTGAGGTACTCAACAATCGGCGGCACTTAACAGAGTCATTATCCCAGTTATCACCATCTGAGGCTTGAGCGGCATAAACATTCCAGTCTTCAGGATTATAACGATCATCTACGATTTCTTGCATGAGCATTAAAGCACTAGAAACGATGGTTCCACCGGTTTCTTGAGAATAAAAAAACTCATGTTCATCAACTTCTTTAGCCTGGGTATGATGACGAATGTAAACAACTTCAACATCCTTATATGAACGTTTTAAGAACATGTATAACAAAATGTAAAATCGTTTAGCAATTTCTTTGGTTTTCTGATCCATTGAACCTGACACATCCATTAAACAAAACATAACAGCATTGGTCGTTGGTAGAGGTAATTTGGTGAAATTTTTGTAACGTAGATCAAATGAATCGATATAGGGTATTCTTTTAATCCTGCGTTTTAGAGCTCTGATTTCATCGTCAGCCTGACTAGTCTGCGAGGGCTCATCGCTGGAGAATTGTTGCGATGCTTGTTCTAGTATTTTTAATCGCTTTTTTAAGGGACTTATGATTGCTATTCTTCTTGCCAGAGACACTTTAAGGGAACGCACGATATCAATGTTAGAAGGTGTTCCGTCAGTGTTAAAGCCGGAGCGAATGTTTTTATAATTAACCAATTTCTTAAGCTTATTTTTCTGAAGATTTGGCAACTCCAAATCTTCAAACAATATATTCATATACTCATCACTAGATAATTCAAACATGAATTCATCATTGCCTTCACCGCTATCACTAGCCCGTTTGCCGCCTTGCCCATCCTCAGGCTGTGGACGAGGTATTTGATCGCCGACTGAAAACTCTTTGTTGCCTGGGAAAACTCGATTTCTTTTACCACCTTGACCATGACGGAATGAAGGCTCACTTATATCCTTTGATGGAATGGAAACACTTTCACTTTCATCAACATCAGTAATACCACGATTAATGATTCGATCAGCGATCGATTTTTTTATTTGTGAACGATAACGCCTAATAAAGCGCTGTCGGTTAACAGTACTTTTATTTTTTTGATTGAGCCTTCGATCTATTATTTGCACAGAAAACCTCTCGAGTTAGGATGACTTTCTTACCCTGAGATACCATTCACAAAGCAGACGAACTTGCTTTCTCGTATAGCCTTTGGACACCATTCGACTAACAAAATCCTCATGTTTCTGATTATCATCTACTGAGGACTTGGCATTAAAAGAAATCACTGGTAACAGATCTTCGGTATTTGAGAACATCTTTTTTTCAATCACGGTTCGCAATTTTTCGTAACTGTTCCATTTGGGATTGACACCATCATTGATGGCACGAGCTCTTAGAACAAAATTCACAACTTCATTTCTAAAGTCTTTAGGATTTGATATTCCGGCTGGTTTTTCTATCTTTTCTAATTCGTCATTAAGTAGTTGCCGATCAAAATTTTCACCGGTCTCTGGATCTCGATATTCCTGGTCTTGTATCCAAAAATCAGCATAAATAACGTAACGATCAAATATATTCTGACCATACTCTGAATAGGATTCCAAATATGATGTTTGGATCTCCTTACCAATAAAGTTTATATAGTTGGGAACTAAAAATGCTTTGATATTTTCAAGGTATTGTTCATGAATAGCCTGAGGGAACTGTTCCTGTTCAATTTGTTTTTCAAGTATATAAAGTAGATGTACCGGATTTGCCGCAATTTCAGTTGAATCATAATTAAAGACTCGTGATAATATTTTAAATGCGAACCGCGTCGATAAACCCGTCATTCCTTCATCAACACCGGCATAGTCCCTATATTCTTGATAGGACTTGGCTTTTGGGTCCGTGGCTTTGAGCGATTCACCATCGTAGACCTTCATTTTGGAGTAAACACTCGAATTTTCAGGTTTAATCAATCGTGACAATACTGAAAACTGAGCCAACATTTCCAGGGTATTAGGTGCGCAAGGAGCTTCACATAAAGAAGAATTATTAATTAGCTTTTTATAAATATTAATTTCTTCTTTAACACGCAAACAATAAGGCACTTTGACAATGTAAACCCTATCAAGAAAAGCCTCATTATTTTTGTTATTTCTGAAGCTGGTCCATTCAGACTCATTTGAATGAGCAAGTACAATGCCACGAAAAGGTAATGCTGACATACCTTCAGTGCCATTATAGTTGCCTTCCTGAGTTGCTGTTAATAATGGATGAAGGACTTTAATAGGTGCTTTAAACATCTCAACAAATTCCATCATTCCCTGATTAGAACGACATAATGAGCCGTCATAGCTATAAGCATCCGGATCGCTTTGTGCAAATTCTTCTAACTTTCGAATATCAACCTTTCCAACTAGGGCTGATATGTCCTGATTGTTTTCATCTCCAGGTTCTGTTTTTGCAATAGCGATTCTATTTAAGATTGAGGGGGTCAATTTAACAACTCTAAACATTGATATATCCCCACCATAATCATTCAAGCGCTTCACAGCCCAAGGTGACATAATGTTATTTAGACAACGCAGCGGAATACCATATTCTTGATTGAGTATTTTACCATCTTCCTCATGATTAAAAAGTCCAAGTGGGCTTTCAAATACCGGAGAATCTTTTATGGCATAAATGGGGTGTATTTCCATCAACGATTTTAATTTTTCTGCAATAGAGGATTTACCACCACCAACAGGACCCAGTAAATATAATATTTGCTTGGTTTCTTCGAGACCTTGCGCGGCGTGCTTAAAATAGGCAACAATTTGCTGGATTGAATCTTCCATACCATAGAATCCCTTAAAAGCAGGGTACTGATGCATGATTTTATTGAAAAATATACGACTTAACAACGGATCTTTAGCGGTATCAATAAGTTCAGGTTCACCTATCGCCATTAACATTCGCTCAGCCGCATTGGCATAGACTTCAGGATTCGATTTGCATAATTTTAGATAATCAGACAACGAATATTCTTCTTGCTGATGACTTTCATAGCGTTTTTGGTATTGATCAAAGATGCTCATAGCCCGTCTCCAATAGGTATTTTAAGCGAATATTTCCTTATACCCCTTACAGGGATTTGTTGCTGTTATCAGCCCATATTTACTTATGATCTAATAGTATTTTTATGAAGGTGCATTAATGAAAATTAATGCTACTACTATTGAGTTTAGACTAAGATTAAAAATATGCTGTATGAATCAAAAAAACAAAAAAAAAACCATAAAAATCGGTTAAAGATATTACTGTTAATGTTAGAAAGAAAATACTGTAGAGAAAAAAGCGTCTTTCGACGCTTTTTTGTGGTCTCATGTAACTTTTACAGAAACTCAAATATCAACTAATTGCCAATTTAGCTAAATATTTAATTCAGCCAAAATGGCTGGATTACTGCTTTGAAATTGACTCTTTAAATCCGCAACGATTTTATCAATTCTAATTCCTTCATTAGCGGACTCCGATGGATCTCTAGCATGATGCAGCGCCATCAAATCCCAAGTATTATTAAATACGGGAGATCCTGATGAGCCATAGTCGGTGTCACTATAGTAATGGATTACGTTAGTGTGAGTATCTTTCAATTCATTTTGTTGAACTACCACTTCTTTTTTTCTTCCCTGTGGATGTTGAATGACATTCAATCGTAAACCTGCAGGATAAGAAATCGTTGGTCTTAGTGATAAATGACCATATTTCCCCCCTGGGGTATAACCAAAAAATTGCAGGAATCTACTGGCGTCAAAAGCAGCTAGTGGTTTCTCTTCATTAATAACATCCCTTAACTCTTTTAAAACCTTTATTTGCTCATCCTTACAAACGCCATCGCTCACGTTTTGGTTAACGGCGCTGATAGCCTCCCATGGCATTGGGGTTGGCGAACGCGCAAGACCTATGTCCCGGCTAAGGCGGAGACGATAGGGTTTTCTTGCCAATCGAACGACGGTATAATCCAGCGATGCATTTGTATGAAAGAAAGATGACTCGTTAGTTTCAAAAAATTCAGGACTAATTGCCGGTTCAGAATCATAATTATTCTGATACATAAACTGCATGTTAACTTTGTCACAAAAATCTGAGTTAGGAATAACATGGTTGTTAGTCATAAATAGTGTATCGGATATTAAGAAACCAGACCCCCAACCACTACCCGAGCTTAAGCCACTATATCCCTCTTTCAACGTTACCATGGCAACAGCCTTTTGAATTTCAGCTCCTTCGGTTAAGAAATGAGCAGAAATTAAATTATTTTGCCCCCAAACCGCTTCTTGATTGCTTTCAAAGTGCTCTTTGTCAATAAAGCCATCATCACCATGATTACATCGAGTGCCTTGATTGGAAAAATCGTTGGCAGATGGCATCATTGTAGCTTTAAGTTCATTCAACACAGACTGAATTTGGCCAATATCGAATTCGCGGAGCATACCTTTCAATTGATTTTTATCATTACTTTCTACAGCCATAATAGTTCTCCTTGTTAAAGTAAAGTCAATAACAAACATACACCTATTGCTTAAAGATAATTGCACCAGCAAACCTTTATATAGAATAATTTACTTGCAGTGCATTAGCATCAATGGAACTTATAAGAGGAAAAATATTATGTCTTAGATAAGAAAGGCAACGGCAAAATTAAATCTTCTATTTAAGTGCCAGCGTTAAATATAGTACGCTATTTATTTTTCTGCAAGCACGGGACTATAATATCTAATAGGGTTTACAGAGTAAGGCTTTTGGTCCGATTGAAGTAACATCGCAATAAAATTGGTAAGCGATACCTTTGCGTCTGCTACTTGGAGCAATAGACACATGGCCAAGACAAGTTTGATAGGATCTAGTCGGGGCATACATAGAACAACCGAATATGACACCAAGCGCAGGTGAATGGCGCAGCCAAACTGCATAGCCAATGCACACAATCTAATTTTCAGACACTACGATTCAGTTGTTTCAAAATCCGGTCAATGGAAACCACATGCTCGTCATTACCCCCTAGAGCTTGCAACGCCTCAGCTAATTGAAATACATAATCTCGGTTTTGTCCGCTTGGACCTGAACTGCGATGAATTTGTTGAGCAATTTCGTGCTCTGATGCATATCCTAAAAAAGCAGCATTATCTTCGTGAGCAATATAGACTAAGCCTTTTTTATATTCAGCATTATTGATGTTGTCATGTTTAAGATCCTTGAAATAAATATCAACCTCGTAACGTAGATAGCCATTTTTTTCCCGATAATCGAGATGTTCAAAAACATCTTGATTGACCTTATAAGCCATTCCAGAACATTCATCCAGCGCGGATTGAATAAGAGTAACTACTCGGCCTGGTTGTTGCGGTGTGCCCCGATGGTCGTCGCTACCTTGCCAGAATCGACGTTGCCAACCTATGATGCTAGCCGGGGCTTTTTTAATAAATGGAAAGTCCACTTTATAAATTAGCGAGCCATAGCCAAAAAGCCAGATTTCATCGAAATCGTGGAAAGATTGCCGGTGTTTATTCTGGTTTATAGTATTAACAGACATGACAATTTTTATACCCGTTTACTGTTTCTATTCACACGTATTCTTCAACACGGCACTTACTCCTCTCCAGTCTTCTAAATCTTGGTCCGGTTTTTCA
>Ga0307488_10005225_pt1 | contig 10736 bp, 18 predicted proteins | sample SB02metaG_FD_202248 | JGI IMG/M metagenome (GOLD analysis project Ga0307488, IMG submission 202248) | Sea-ice brine microbial communities from Beaufort Sea near Barrow, Alaska, United States - SB 0.2 | ecosystem: Environmental > Aquatic > Marine > Coastal | place: USA: Alaska | collected...
TGCCACCTAGAAATAAAAAGAATTTTAGATCTACAAAAAGTGGAGCTGGGATGACTGCAGCAGGTGTTGCAGCATACAGAAGAAAAAACCCAGGTAGTAAATTAACCACTGCAGTTACAGAAGATAGCCCTGGTAAGAAAAGAGCAGCAAGAAGAAAGTCTTATTGTGCAAGAAGTTTAGGACAAATGAAGAAGTTTCCAAAAGCAGCTAAAGACCCTAATTCTAGACTAAGACAAGCTAGAAGAAGATGGAAGTGCTAATGAGAGATAGTAAAGTAATAGAAAGTTTTTTAAAGCATACTGAAAGAAAGCTTAAAGAAATGAATCTTTTTAAGTTCTTAAAAAAAGAAGTAGAGACAGGTGCTAATGGCACTCAAAATTACATCATTAAAAAGGGTATAAACAAAGATAAGATAGCTAAAAAGTAGTGCTAAAAATATATTGGTGGTTTGTAGATGTAGTCATCTATGTTGTGCTATCATTATTTTTTTTATTAATTTGTTTAACTATATATTTTAAAAGTATGATTGACAGAATTTGTTATAATTTTTTTTCAAAGATGGATGATATCTGTGAATGGGTTGCTAAAAAAATAGCAGGGCCTAGATGTAAATGTAAAAAAAAGAAGTAAGATATGAAAAAAGAATGTAAGCAATGCAAAAAAGAATTTGAACCTAAAGACGAATTAGATATTTTTTGTAGTCAAGAGTGTAAAGAAGAAGCTTTAGCAGAATTAGATTCTGATTCTGACGAGTGTTTATCGTGTCAATAATGGAGGGTGCCTATATGGAACCAGGAGATATGAATTACAAGTTCACAGCTTTATTAATTGTGGCTATTTGTATTTTAGCATTATTTGGTGGACCGCCAAGATGAAATTTATTTTAGTAATATTTTTATGTTCTTTTGTTGATAATCAATGTTTACCTCCAGCGGAAATTAAACCACCCTATAATTCTTGGAAAGAATGTACTATTGCTGCATACGAATTATCTAGAGAACTAATACTTGCACAAGAAGAAAAGTTTGTTAATAAAAATAAATTATCCACTAAATTTACATGTACAGAAGTGAGTGAGACTTAAATGAGTAGAAAAACTAATACAATGTTAATTGGATTGTTAGGTACAATACTAATGGGACTTGCTACATGGACACTTGTAACATTAATTGAACTCCAATTAATAGTAACTATGATTCAGTCTGACTTGATGTCTATTGATAAACAATTTGGAAGAGTGTACAATTTCATTGATTCTGTTAGAGGTAAATAATGAAAATTTCTAGAAACTTTAATCTTCAAGAGCTTATTAAATCGGACACTGCTGTACGTAAGGGTATAGACAATAATCCTAACTCAGATCAAATAGAAAAACTAAAATTACTTTGTGATAATATTCTACAACCCGTCAGAGATCATTTTGGTCCTGTGGTTGTGACATCGTGTTATAGATCCCCAGAGTTATCAGTTGCAATAGGTAGCTCAGTTAATAGTCAGCACTGCGATGCGGAAGCCGTTGATTTTGAATGTCCAGGAGTCGACAATGCTGAGCTCTGTGATTGGGTATATAAGAATCTTAATTTTGATCAAATGATTCTCGAGTTCTACAAAAAAGGAGAACCTTCAAGTGGATGGTGTCATTGTAGTTATATAGAAGATAAGCCTAGGAAGCAGTTCTTGCATGCATTTAAAGAAGATGGTAAAACTAAATATAAACCAATTTTAGGGAAGGCAGTAGATTTATAATGGCAATAACTAGAGGATCAATGACAGCTCAAATTAATGGACAATTAAGAGGAGCAAGAGACGAGAAGAAAAAAATTATAGTTAAAAAACTAAAGAAAAAGCCTATTGTTAAAAAGGTTAAGGTCTAGCATACACAGGCTAGAAATGATACAATTCAAATAGTTATAACGGAAAACGGCTTTTTATATAAGCAAAGTGGCCACTAAAAAAGGATTATTATGAGTCTTTACGAAAATATAAATAGAAGGCGTAAGCTTGGGATTTCTAGATCTAAAAAAGATTCAACTATTTCTAAAGGTTCTTATAGTGACATGAAAAAAGGTTTTCCGGAAAAAGCAAAAAAAGGAAAACTTATAGAAGAAGATTTAGTAGATGTTTCTTACTTTGGCGACAAAGCAATGAATAAATACAATAAATATAAAGATTCTAAAGAAACTCAATTACATTCTAAAACAAAAAAAGAAGGTCAACAAAAAGCAAAAGATAGAGCTTTAAATGAGATGCTTCAAGAAGAGAAAGTTAAACCTAATTTTAGTCACGGTGGAGAAGTTAGAGGTGGCGGAGCTGCTATTAGAGGCCTAGGATTTAAAGGTGTCTTTTAGTATGTTATTATAATATTACAAAATTTAAGGAGAAAAATATGGCTGACGAAAAATATAGTAAAAAGAAATTTGGGGATACTTATTATCCAATCACTCAAAATCAAATGTCTAATAATAGATTTAAAAATTTTACAGGTGATAAAAAGTTTGGAAGTAGGGAAGATTTAAATAAGTATCATAAAGATCTAAAAACAAAATTAAGTAAAGAAAAAGTTAGACCTTCTGAAATTTTAAAATTAGATAAAGAATTTAAATCTCGTATGAAAAGAGCTAATGATGATTTACAGTACAAATTATCTAATAGAGCTGGTATGAAAGAAGAGAGAAAAAAACAAAAAGGTACTATACCTGATACAGGAAGTGCATTTTCTACAGGAGGACAAATGTTAAAAGGCGGGCAAAAAAAATTAGATAAAAACAAAGACGGTAAAATATCTGGTGAAGATTTCAAAATGATGAAAGCTAAATATGGTAAGATGATGAAAGCTAACAAAGGTATGGAAGCTAAATCAACTAAAGGTTATGGCGCAGCTAGAACTTCTGGAATGGGCCTACAAGATGAGTCTTTGAAATCAGGACAAAATTACGAAATCACAAAAGGTGGTGATTACATCAAAGACTTAATATAGTATAATGAATTATGGCTACATCAGGAACTACTTCGTTCGATTTACAGATTGATGATATTATAGAAGAAGCATACGAGAGATGCGGCTTAAGAACGAATAGTGGAAATGATATAAGAAGTGCAAGACGTAGCTTAAATCTTTTATTTTCAGAGTGGGGAAACAGAGGTGTTCACCTTTGGAAAGTTAATCTTAATCAAATAGTTTTTACTGCAGGTGTTGCAACTTATTCAGTCCCAACACAAGTTAATGATGTTCTTGAAGCTTATATATCTTCATCAGGTGCAGTTAACGGAACTTTAAATACAGCGTTAACAGTAGCAGCTACAAGTATTGTTTTAGTTGATGCTTCTACTTTTGCAACAAGTGGAACTATTCAAATAGGATTAGAATCTATAACTTACACAGGAAAAACTACTAATACTTTAACAGGTGCAACTAGAGGAGCTTTAGGCTCGTTAGCCGTGGTTCACGCATCAGGGGTAGCTGTTCAGAATATAACTGGCCAAGGTAGTTCTGACACAAATGATATTACTTTAACTAAAATAGATAGATCTGCTTATCAAGCTTTACCAAATAAACTAGCAACAGGACAACCTTCACAATACTTTGTGGATAGACAAACTCAACCCACTATTAGTCTTTACGTTGCACCAGATGCATCAACTTATACTTATTTAAAATATTATACAATTGATAGAATCGAGGATGCTGGATCATTTACTAATAATCCAGATGTACCTTATAGATTTCTGCCTTGTATGTGTTCAGGGCTTGCATTTTATTTAGCTCAAAAAAGAGCTCCAGATAGAATACAAGTTTTAAAACAATTATATGAAGATGAATTAATGAGAGCTCTAAACGAAGATGGTTCAAGAACTTCAGTTTATATTTCTCCTCAAACTTACTTTGGGAGTGGAGTATAATGTCTTGGGCGAGAGGGAGCAGATCACAATCAATTTCAGATAGATCAGGGCAAGCTTTTCCATATAAAGAAATGGTTAAAGAGTGGACAGGAGCACTTGTTCATATTTCAGAGTATGAGCCTAAGCACCCACAAATAGATCCACCTTACCATAAAGCAGATCCGGTTGCTTTACAGAACACTAGATCACAAGATTTTCAAAAACCAGAATTAAGAGATGGAGTAATTGCATCTTCTGGGGGACAGGGAATGATGACTGCTGATTTAACATTACCAGGACAATTTGCTTTTGTAAATCAAGGGACGAGCTCAATGACTCCTGCTGATCCATCATTACAAAATAGAAGAAGAGAACTAGATGCACAACTAGGTGCAATAACCGTGAGTATTACATAATGGCAATAACATATTCAAATTTTTTAACTCAGGTTCGAGATTACACAGAAGTAGATTCTAATGTATTAACGGATACTTTAATTGATCAATTTATTAGAAACACAGAGTTAGATGTAGCAGGCTCAGTAGATTACGATGATACTAGAAAATACGCAACTTCTTCTTTTACAGCAAACAAAAGATATTTAGTTACTCCTGCAGATTTTTTAATTATTAGATCTTTACAAGTATTCTCTACTACTGATCAGACAGGGGATAGAAATTTTATGGAAAAAAGAGATACTAGTTTTATTACAGAATATAATGGTACTGGGGCTGTTGGAATTCCAAAATACTACGCCAACTGGGATGAGAGTTCTATTGTAGTAGCACCAACACCAGATCAAGCTTATGTGGTACAGTTAAATTATATTATAACTCCACCTCATTTTGACTCTACTACTTCTACTTTTTTGTCTACTTATCAAGAAGCAATGCTACTCCACGGAGTTTTAGCAGAAACTTATTATTACTTAAAAGGCCCTATGGATATGTACAATACCTCTAAAACAATGTATGATGAAGAAGTACAGAGTTTTGCTCTTCAGCAAATGGGGAGAAGAAGACGTGCAGAATTTGATGATGGTGTGCCTCGTGTTGTGGTACCTTCACCATCACCGTAAAAAATTATAAAGGAGAAATATTATGTCAATAACAACTAACGCAATTTGTAACACTTTTAAAAAAGAGTTACTTCAAGGAAAACACGATTTCGATGCATCATCGGATACTTATAAATTAGCGATGTATACATCACTAGCAACTTTAGGTGCTTCAACAGAAAACTATATAACAAGTAATGAAGTAACTTCATCTAGTTACACAGCGGGTGGTAAAGCACTTGTTAACCAAGGAGTTAAAGTATCATCAGCAGTAGCAATTACTAGTTATGCTAACGTTTCTTGGACAGGTGTAACATTATCTGCTAGAGGTTCATTAATTTATAATACAACTACAGACGGTGGTTCAGGTACTACTGATGCAGTTTGTGTATTAGATTTTGGTGGAGTTAAAACTGCAACTGCAGGAACATTCACTATTCAGTTCCCTGCATTTACAACTTCTGCTGCAATATTAAGACTTACATAAGGAGGGGTTTCTATGGCACTGGTCATCAATGACAGAGTTAAAGAAACAAGTACCACTATAGGGACAGCTACGTTCGAGTTAGCTGGTGCTTCTGAAGATTTTGAAAGTTTTGTTGCAGGTGTAGGTACTACTAATTCTACATATTATTGCATTGCAAATCCAGGTGAGGATGAGTGGGAAGTTGGTATTGGTACAGTAACCGATGCTACTCCTGATACTTTATCTAGAACTACTATTATTTCATCATCTAATTCAGATAGTAAAGTTGTTTTTTCAGCTGGACTAAAAGAAGTATTTTGTACAATCCCTGCTAAGAAAGCAATGTCTCCAGTAATGCAGGCTACAGGATATGTAGTCACTCATGCATCAACTTTAGATGAAGATCAAACTTTAGATTCAGGCGTATTAGCAGGACCGGTAACGGTTACTGGAACACAAACTATAACAGGGACATTGGTAGTAATTTAATGAGCAAAATAGAAGTTAATGCAATCGAACCACAATGCGGAACTACTTTAACGGTTGGTGCAAGTGGTGATACTATTACTTTTCCTTCTGGAACTACTATTGTAAATAATGGTAGTCAGACAGGATTCGGTAGAACAGGAACTGTTGATTGGGACACAACTCCTAAAACTGCAACTTTTTCTGCAGTTAGTGGTAATGGATATTTTTGCAATACAACAGCTGGAGCTTTCACAGTTAACTTACCAGCAGGATCTGCTGGAGCAATAGTTTCTGTTGCAGATTATGCAGGGACTTGGCAAACAAATAATTTAACAGTTGCAGCAAATGGAACTGACAAAATAGGTGGTGTAACATCAGCTAGTATAGCTTTAAACACAGAAGGTCAATCAGTGACTTTTGTATTTGTTGATTCAACACAAGGTTGGATTAATACTATGGATTCAACTTCTAATGTTAGAGGAACATCATTCATAACAGCAACAGGTGGAACAATAACTTGTTGTGGAGATTATAAAATTCACACTTTTACAGGGCCTGGAACATTTTGTGTATCACAAGCAGGAACTGGAACAGGTCCAAGTAATGTAGATTATATGGTTATAGCTGGTGGTGGATCAGGTGGCGGTGGTAGAGGTTGTGGTGGGGGCGGAGCAGGGGGTTTTAGAGAATCTTCTGGTGCAGCTTCTGGTTGTTATTCAGCTAGTCCTTTAGGTTCAGGTGTTTCAGCTTTACCAGTTTCAGCAACAGGTTATCCAGTAACAGTTGGAGCTGGTGGAGCTATTAATACTTGTTGTGGTTCTACTAGTGGTAATCCAGGATCTAATTCAGTTTTTTCAACAATAACATCCACTGCTGGTGGAGGTGCAGGAGGTTGTCTTCCTGTACAAATAGGAGGTCGACCTGGAGGTTCAGGTGGTGGTGGATCTGCTGGAGGTCAACCTCAATCTTTAACATCTCCTAAAGGAAATGGAAATACTCCACCTGTAAGTCCACCTCAAGGAAGTGATGGTGGAACAGGTGCTTATCCATATTACCCTGATGCTTCAGGTGGAGGTGGAGGTGGAGCTACTGCAATTGGAGCAAACAATTCTGGTCAATCGGGTGGTAATGGTGGAGCAGGTGCAACAACAAGTATTAATGCAACACCAACAGCAAGAGCAGGTGGAGGTGGTGCTGGTTCAAGATTTTCTAGTGCAGGTACTGGTGGAACAGGTGGTGGTGGAGCTGGGAGAGGATCTCCCGGTTCAGCTGCAGTAGCCGGAACAACCAACACTGGAAGCGGTGGTGGAGGAGGAAATTATGCTGGCGGTGATCAACCTGGTGCAGCTGGCGGCTCTGGTATAGTAATAATAAGGTACAAATTTCAATAATTATGACAAGTAAAATAAAAGTAGATAACATAACAAACCAATCAGATTCCAACATCGTTAATAAATGTGGTACAACAATTACACTTGGTGCAAGTGGTGACACTATTAATTTAGCAAGTGGCGCATCACAATCTGGTTTTGGTAGAACGGGGACCGTAGATTGGGATACAACTCCTAAAACAGCAACGTTCACAGCAGTAAATGGAGAAGGTTATTTTGTAAATACTTCAGGTGGAGTAGTTACAGCAACTCTTCCAGCTTCACCAAGTGCAGGCAATATTGTATCAATTTCAGATTATAATGGAACAGCATCAACAAATCCTATTACTATTGGACGAAATGGTTCTAATATTAATGGTGCAGCAAGTGATTTTTTAGTTGCAAAAAACAATACTTCAGTTCAACTTATTTATGTAGATGCAACAGTAGGTTGGCAAACTGTATTTACTGGAAATACTCAAGATGTTCAAAATTCATTTATGGCAGCAACAGGTGGAACAATATTAACTTGTGGAGACTATAAAACTCACGTATTTACAGGTCCAGGAACTTTTACAGTTAATAGTGCAGGAACTGCTGCAGGATCAAATTCAGTAGAATATTTAGTAGTAGCAGGAGGGGGTTCTGGTGGAACTAGAGCAGCAGGTGCTGGTGGAGCAGGTGGTTATCGTCAAAATTATCCAAGTCCAGTGTGTGCAGGATTGCCAGTAACAGCAACAGCTTATGCAATAGCAGTAGGTGCGGGTGGTGTAGCTGATGGGCCAATTAGTAATGAAGTACCAGGAAATCAAGGATCAAATTCAAGTTTTAGTTCAATTACATCAACAGGTGGTGGTGGAGGTAAAGGAGGATGTTCTCCATTCGTACCAGTAGCTCCAAGAGGAAATGGTGGATCAGGTGGTGGAGGTGGACCTGCAGGAGGATCTGCACCTGCATTAATTTCTGGTGGAACAGGTAATACACCTCCAGTAAGTCCTTCTCAAGGAAATAATGGTGGATCTTCTGGAATTAATTATAATGGAGGTGGAGGTGGTGGTATAGGTGCTACAGGTTCTAATGCTACTCCAGGAGGAGGAGGAGCTGGTGGAATAGGATCTCCAATAGCTACAACAGTTTTTGGACCAACAAGTCCATCATATGGAACTCCAGGACCAGCTCCTGGAAGATATTTTGCAGGTGGTGGTGGAGGTGGGTCTTGGCCAACATCTTATCCTGGACCAGGAGGAGCAGGTGGAGCAGGTGGAGGTGGAGCTGGAAGACAAGCAGGTAGTCCAGGCCCAGCAACTGCAGGTACAGCTAACACAGGTGGCGGAGGCGGAGGCGGAGGTGGTGGAGATCCAGCTTACGTAGGTGCAACTGGCGGTTCAGGAATAGTAGTAATAAGGTACAAATTTCAATAGGTAAAAAATTATGAGTGAAATAAAAGTAAATAAAATTAGTCCACGAACAGCGTGTGGCACAACGACATTAGGGGACAGTGGTGACACATTCACAATTCCCGCAGGTGTAACAATCACTAACAGCGGTACGGCGGCAGGGTTCGGCGCAACCGGTGCAGCGTCTTGGGACACAACAGTTAAAACAACAGGATTCACAGCAGTAAGTGGTGTAGGTTATTTTGTAAATACAACAGGTGGAGCAATATCGATTAATTTACCAGCAGGTGTCGCAGGTGATGTAGTTGCAATAAAAGATTACGCAAATACTTTTGATACATATGCAGTTACATTAGTTCAAAATGGTTCAGATAAAATTGGTGGTTCAATTGTTAACGCAACTTTATCAGTTGAGGGTTTAGCTGTTACATTAGTATATGTTGATGCAACACAAGGTTGGTTAGTAACAGATAATGGTACACAAGATACAGCACCTACAGCACAATATGTTACAGCAACAGGTGGAACAATTACTTGTTCAGGAGATTATAGAATTCATACATTCACAGGACCAGGTACTTTTTGTGTATCTTGTGCAGGTAATCCTTCAGGTTCAACTTTAGTAGATTATTTAGTAGTTGCTGGTGGTGGAGCTGGTGGAGGTGGTCTTCAAGCAGGTGGTGGTGGTGCCGGAGGATACAGAGAATCTCCAGGTACAGCATCAGGTTCTTATTCAGTTTCACCAAAAGGCGCTGCTCCAGCAGTATCTTTACCAGTTAGTGTCACAGGTTATACAATTACAGTTGGTGCAGGTGGAGTTGGAGCTGCCGCTCCATCGAATCCTGTTGGAAACCCAGGAAATAACGGTAATTCTTCTACTTTTTCAACGATAACATCAGCTGGTGGCGGTGGTGGTGGAGCTTATAATAATGTTTGTAGCGCTGAAGAACACGGAAAACCAGGTGGATCTGGAGGTGGTGGTGGAAGATCACCATCGGTTAATCCTGGTGGAACAGGAAATACACCTCCTGTTAATCCTCCTCAAGGAAGCAATGGTGGACTTGCACAACCTCCTTATACAGGACCGTATAATGGTGGTGCTGGAGGTGGAGCCATAGGTGGTGGTGGACCAGGTGAAGCAGCTTGTTTTGGTGTTGGTGGAGTTGGTGCTACAAGTTCAATTAATGGATCTCCTGTAGCAAGAGCAGGTGGTGGTGGAAGTGGTGGATGTGGACCTTCATCAACTGGTTCTTCTTGTGGTACTGGTGGAAATGGTGCTTCAAGTCCTGGACCTATTGCGCAAGCAGGGACAGTCAATACAGGTGGTGGTGGTGGTGGTGGACAAAGCAGTGGATCAATACCAACAAACGCAGGTGGATCTGGCGGTTCAGGAATCGTTATAATAAGATACAAATTCCAAAATTAACATGTATTTACTAAGAATAAAATTTAATATATAATAGGAGAATAATTATGGCACATTTTGCAAAACTAGGATCTAACGGAAAAGTCATTCAAGTACTTACTTTGAATAATGGCGATATGCTGAACGCTGACGGCGTTGAGGATGAATCTGTAGGTCAACAATATTTAGAAACTCACAACAACTGGCCAGCACAGATGTGGATTCAAACATCTTACAATACTTCTGGTGGAACTCACAATAGTGGTGGTACACCTTTTAGAGGAAACTACGCAGGTATAGGTTATACTTGGGACGAAGATGATAATATCTTTTGGCCTAAAAAACCTTATGCATCTTGGGTAAAACATAATGCATCAGCTTCTTGGAAATCACCTATTGGTGATGCACCAGAACTTACAGCTGAACAGACTTCACAAAATACAGCTAATACTCATATGTGGTCTTACGTCTGGAATGAAGCTAATACAACTTGGGACTTGACAGACAGCAACGCATAAATTAAAAATGGTGGTGGTATGCAGAGACAAGTATTAACAGAGCAAAGTTTATTCTACGGTGATATTGATATGCCGAAAGGTTTTGAAATAGACCAAGAAAAACTTACCAACGATATTTTACAATCAACTTTTAACTCTAAAGAATTTCCATTCTCAAGAACTTGGGATATGTTAAA
>Ga0307488_10005226_pt1 | contig 10736 bp, 8 predicted proteins | sample SB02metaG_FD_202248 | JGI IMG/M metagenome (GOLD analysis project Ga0307488, IMG submission 202248) | Sea-ice brine microbial communities from Beaufort Sea near Barrow, Alaska, United States - SB 0.2 | ecosystem: Environmental > Aquatic > Marine > Coastal | place: USA: Alaska | collected 2017-05-06
GTACTGTTATTGTGAACAAAATGTGGTTAACGTCGTGTATGCGCAAACAGTGTGTGGCGGATTTGGGAAAGCCTGACATACGTACCTGCATCTCCACCGCCAACGCTTTGTCCACCGATCGCGAGAAGTGCGCGGATTCATCTTCCTCTCTTGCGAACGCCCTTACCGTCCGGATCGCGCCCATGCTGTCCTCCGCCACCGCCGTGGCTTCCGCCAGCGCGGTTTGCGTTAAACGCGAAAGCACCCGAAGCCTTCTTCCCTGCCACATTGCCACCGCGATGAGCGGCGGAAACGCGCCAACCACCACGAGCGTGAGTTTGTAGCTCGTGCTGAACATGAACGCCAGGCCGATGATTGCCGTGGCGACGCCTCGCAACGCCATGGAGAGGTTCTGCGTGGCGACGTTTTTCAGCAACGCGGTGTCCGCGGTGAGTCGCGAAATTAGCGACCCCGACGTGACGCCGTCGAAAAAAGCAACCTCCTGCGCGAGGATGTTGGTGAACAGCCTGATTGTTAACCGAAAAGGGTCAGTCTCTCGGGCCATGTGTATATCCGGGATTGGTATTACGTAAACAGTCGTGGTAACAGTCCGGGGGAATGCGCCCTGCTGGTCGTAATGCTCCCTTCGCAGGACGAGTATGGGCAATCGCGTAGGCGGAGCGTGGTAAATGGAAAAGGCCCTTACCGGTTCCGCAGGCGCGCCACGACTTTGTACGACGCGGTGTTGAAAAGGTACGACCTGGCAGCTTGAAAAACGCCGCCGATCAGGCCCACTGCTAGCAAGCCGTAAAGCGCCTCGTTGGCCATCGCAATCGCATCCGCTTTTCTGTTTTGCAGCGTTAACGAAATCGCATCCGTCATGCGCCCGGCGAAGTACGGCACCAGCATGTTGCAAATCGCGGTGAGTAGTAAAAACCACGCCCCGATTAAAAGCCGCGTGGTTTGGTCGCGGCTTTCGTGAAGAATCCGGTAGAAGTCCTGTTTCATGGTGCGCTCCGCGGCGCCGGTCTTGCGTCTGTCGGCAGAACCGTCGATGTCCTCGCCGTTGCCGTCGTGAACGGGGGTGGCGTCTTTGGCGTCTTTCGAGGCCTTGGCCTTCGCACCATCCTTGCCGACTTTCACCGACACGTCGCCCTTGCCCTTGGGTGAGGCCACCACCACGGCCACGCTTGTGGCCTTCACGCCGCCATCGGCATCCACCGCTTTGGGGGAAAGACCGCTGGGCATCGCGGGTGGGTTTCGGGGTACGCGCGTGTGCGGGGCGTTGTGGAGCAGTACGCGTGGCTTCATCGACGTGGCTTCACATTTAACCGGAAATCTCGCAGTCTCGGACGAGTCGATGATGAAAACTAGCGCGATTTTGACAACTCTCAATCGAAGCGGGAAAACGAGCGTGGTGATCCGCACCGCGGCGTGGTCACATCTCGGCGCGCGCATCGTTTGTGTTCGCGTGTTGCTTGTGTTCGGCGACTCGCGCGGGCCCACGTGCGTCTCGACCACGGTTCGGCGACGTCCGACCGCAGTTCGGTTGCCGTCGACCCATTCGATTTAGGGTTGCGATTTCGACAAGCAGGATTGAAATCGCGGGACCACGACTTCGCAGTGTCCGGCGACTGTGTTGAGCTGCACGAAAAGTACCGCCACCCGACACGACTTAGCGACGATGTCCTCCACTCTCGCCACGCTTCAGCAGCGCAAGGAGCGCTTGGACGAGGAGCTTAAGCAGGTTGAGAAGCAGGTGTATGACCTGGAGACTGCGTATTTGAACGACTCGAGCACGCACGGCAATGTGCTGAAAGGCTTCGAGGGTTTTCTGTCGCAAACCAAAAACACGAGTCAGAAGAAAGCGAAGAACTTCAAAGCCGAGGACCGGCTGTTCAGTTTGTCTAGTGCTAGCTCACCGGTGGTTGAGGAGATCGCGGCGGAAATGGCGGCGGATAAAACCGTGACCACACAGAGCGGACGGAAAGCGGGGGGCGGGAACGCGAATCGGTGAATGAAAAAAAATGTAAAAAGGAAACGAAAAGATCAAATTGATCAACCATGGTTTCGAACAGTACTTTACAAGTGACAAGTGCTTAAGACCACACACACGTGCCTCACACCCCCCCCTACCCTCCTACGCCTTGACCTTGACGTTCGGGTTGGGGCCGAATATCGCGTTTCGGATCTCGGGGGCGTTGTTTTGAAACGCGACTTTCAAACGATCGTCCAGCGAGTTGTTGCACACGATCTTCCCGTCCATGGAGATGATGTGCACCCCCCCAGAGCTCGTGGGAGGGGCAGGCAGGTAGTCGTGCTCGTCCAGTTTTAGTTGAACCTGCGGCTGTCCTCTTGACACGTCCGCAATCGCGGCCCGGACCTTCTCCACGTCGACAAGGCGACACCGCACCACCGCGCTGGTTTGCTCCAGCTTTTTCAGACCTTGGCCAATCAGGGAAACTAGCAACCCTTGGTACGAGGCTTGCCCTGACACCTGCCCCACCGTGGCCCGCGCCTCCGCGAGCATGCCCTGAATCGCCTCCTCCCTCGCACCTAGCACCTTCAAACGCATCGCGTTCAACTCCGTGGAGTACTGAATCTTCTTCCGCACCTCCACCGAGGCCTCCTTCCTCTCGTACTCCTTGCGGATCTTCTGCTTCTCCGTCTCCACCATCTGCAGCTTCTCTATGTTGAACTCCTCCTCCGCCGCGACTCGGATTTCGCTCGCCTTTTCCTCCGCCTCTTGTTTAATGAACTGCACCATCTGGTTGATCTGGCGGTCCACTTCGTGTTCGTTCATGGTGACAAGGACGGCGAAGTACGGGGGGGGCGCGGTCCAGATCTGTGGCGGAACGAAAACGATGCGCGAGTTTTCGCTGATTCGGGAGAGGCGACGAGCGCTGGGAGCTAATAATATTCACAAAATCTCCACTCTACTCCGTCCACACCTGCCCCCCCATGAAGTTCAGCGCGGGTACGCCCCTGATTTCCATATCGAAAAGCGGCGCTTCTATTCGCTGCAGGGTTTTCAACCCAGCGTCTTCGTCCAGCATCTGCATCGCCCGGCGCTGATCCTTCGCCTTGACGGTACAGAAAGTTACCGCGGCCGTCGCGTCTTTCGAGACTTTTTTTTGCGCCGCGAGCATCTCTTCCATCGCCGCAGTCACGTCTTCAGCATCGTTCATCAGCGCCACTGCAGCCCGCAGCTTCTGCTCCTTCTCACTAAGCTGGGAAACTCTTTCCCCAAACCCCTCCCCCGTGACCTGCAGCATCTGGTTGATCACGATTCGCTTGACCGGGACGTTTTCTTTTCGCAGTTCTTTCAGGAGCCGGCCGCTTTCGCTCATCCCGAGCACAGTGGGGATGGTGACGATGACGAACTCCGTCGTTTTCTCGTTTCTGAAAAGGTCCTTCACCTCGTTGAGTTGTTCTTTCAGCTTCTCTAGCTTCTCCACGGCTTCATCCGGGCCTTCTTGCACTCCAAACAAACCCTTCACCGCGCTGCCCATACCGGTGAGTTTCTGTCGCAGGCGGACTATTTTTCCAATTGAAGCGTCGAGAAAATCGGGAAGCGATAACAGTCGCAACGTGTGCCCCGTGGGCGCGGTGTCAAACACGATCCGGGTGAACTTCGCGTACTTTTCGTCTTTGATGAACTGCACAACCTTGGCGATTGCGATTGCTTCGTCAAGACCGGGGGGGGGGGTATCCAGAAGCTCGCCTAGTTTCAAATCCCCGAGCTGATCCGCCAGCCCGCCAAGCCCCACGGATGACATGAAATCTTTCGCCCCGCTTGACACGTCGTTCTGCTTCGCGAACGCGGCGAACTCCTCCTTCGCCTGGTCAGGGTCCACCTCCATGGCGTATAGCATGTTCCCGGTGCCGTCCACGCAGACTGGGAGGCCCCCCGTGACGTCCTGCGCCAGCGAGTCACTCAGCGAGTGCGCGGGATCGGTGGAAACTAGCAACGTGGGATGGCCCGCGTTTGCGAACCGCACCGCCAGGGATGACGAGCACGAGGTCTTACCAACCCCGCCCTTGCCGCCCACCAAGAAGTACTTGCGGTCAGACCCGGCGGCCATCAGGTCGAAACCCGCGGTTTCAACGTCACCCGACGCGCGGGGACGCACCACGCCGCGCGTGCGTGTCGGATGACGTGGGGGGGGGTGTGCCGTCCCGCGATTGCAACGAGATTTCGCAACCGCGCGCGCCGAAACCGCGAACGCGGACGCCGGGGCGTGGAGCGCAGTGGTGGACATCGGAACAGACGAGGTGGGCGCGAGTGGAATCCGGTGGGCCCGTGAGTCTTCGGGGACGTCTCGCCGAGGCGCGGGGTTGTGTGTGGATCGGCGCGTGACTTGGCAACGAAAGTAATGACTTGGCAAAAAACATCAGGTACGTCGCGTCACTTCGCCGGCTCGCTCGCACGTCCGCAGTTTCAGAATGACTCACGGCCGCGTGGACGTTGTCAACAAGAGCGCCAAAACCTCGGACCAATCGAGAAGGAGCGCGTGTAAAAGTGCGCTATCCATCTTGCGCTTTTTCCCGCTATCCATCCCCTCGCGCGCCGCGGCACACGCGCTTGGGAATTCGTCACCACTCGACCGCGCACACACCGTGTGGGATATGGCGAAGAACTGTGACAACTGCAATGCCGCTCCCGCGGCGTGGTTCTGCAACTCCGACGGTAAGAGAAAGCCGGCCGGCGAGAGAAAGCGCGGCATGAAAAAGCGTCTCCCCCGTCGGCCATTGCTTTCCCGAAAAACCTTCCCCCTCCCGCCGGCAGCGCTGACACCTAACCTGCTCAATCTCAACAGGCGCCTTCCTGTGCACCACGTGCGACATCTCTATTCACAGCGCGAACAAGGTACGTGGCGAATTGAGGCTCGCGGAACACGGACGCGCCGCGTTCCGGGTGGCTCCCATTCGCGTTCGACAAACTCTCGGAAAAAGCGCACTTCTGCCACGTAAGCATTGGGGCACAGCGGAACAGTCTCCGTTTTTTGCCAATTTTCTTTTTCTTCATAGAATTTTGACTAACGCCAACCCTCCTCCCTCCACTCAAAACCAGCTCGCCATGCGCCACGAGCGCGTCCCCATATCCGTGAAGCTGGAGCTGGATGGGGCGTGCCAGCCCTGCGCGCCCGGAAATGGCGGTTACGTGCAAAGTCAGGAAAGACGAAGCGTGAATCACGGCGTGGACGCGAGTTCCATGGACTGGCTGACGGATGGCGGTCACGATTTCGCGGGTCACCAGAATGCAGGTCACCCGCACGACGAGTTTGCAGCAGGTCACCCCCACGATGACCCGCTCGTATCGCTGCTGCAATTGGAACGCGAGGGCCAGGGGAACAATTCCGATTTCGGAACCTTCGGGGATGATTTGGATTTGTTTTCGTCGCCCGGTGCGGCGAACCCGTCTGGGCTGTTTCCGCCGTCGCGCCGGGACGGGGACGGGGACCCGGACTTCGGACATCCCGGGGGGTGGCACGAAGCGTACGCCCCGGGTGGGACACACCACGAAACGCACACGGGCGGCGGGGCTAATTCGAGTGGGAACTCGGGGACGAGCGACTGCACGGGCGCGCGGGTGGGCGGCGGCGGCGGCGGGAGCGACAAAGCGCAGACCACGCGCTGCGAGGCGAGCAAGGAGAACTCGTCACTACGCGAAACGGAAACGACGTTGCAAAGGCCTTTCGCCACGTCTGTGTTGCGACAGCAACAGCTGCAGCGGTACCGCGCCAAGCGACTGGCGCGGAACCTGGGGCACAAGAAAATCCGGTACGAGTGCCGAAAAACCTTGGCGGATAACCGCCCGCGCGTGAAAGGGCGGTTCGCCAAGGTTTTGCTCGGGGGAATCGCGAGCGCGAGCTGTCCTGATTTGCAGAGCCTTGGGAAACGATTGAAATCGGAGCAAGATGACGTGCCGTACCCGTTGGACTCCGGGGAATCAACCGAAGACGTTGTGGTGCCGAAGGGCCGAAGGAGCCGCTTAAGCGGGGGCAGCGACGCGAACAGCGGGGCGAGTCGAAAAAGCACTCTGGGCGGGTGGGTCGGAAAAGACGGAGGCGCTCAACGACGGGACAGCGACGGGAGCGAGCAGATGAGTCCAACGGATGACGGGTTGGAGCGTTTGAGACACCCCGGAAACCGTTGTGGGTTGCCATACACGCAATCGGAGGTGTGCCTGACCCAGCTGGACCGGGATAGTTTCTGTATGAGCAAACAGTCTGAGGATGCAGTCTTCGGAAGGGCGGTGGGGATGGGGGCTGAGCGACGGTAAGTGACCAGGGTGTGTTGGTTCCTCGCGTTTGAGTCGGTACACCTTCAAAAGGGACAAAGCCCTTTTCACCACACGCGAACCCCGCGTTTCAGTTGTACATTGTAGTTGGACAGGGTTTCAGGTCGCGTTTTCTTTCAAAGCATTTTCTAAATCAAACTCACGGGTGCGTTGTCCCGGTTTTCGCGAACGGCGGCGTTTTCGGGCGCAGCGCTTCGATTCGCGCGTGGCGCGGCAGGTGTTGTTTTTCCCGAAAGTACCCCGCGAACGTTGTTTCGTCAAAGTTTGGCGACGTGAACAACTCGCCCACGGTGAGCCACCCCTGGCGCGCGCTGCAGTCGTCCCCGAAAAGCTCTATCCTTCGAATGCCTTGGCAAAAGTTCTCCATGATTTCGTACATCTCGCTTGGTTTCCGTCGGTCGTTTTCGGCGGCCGGTCCGGGACACACCACCACGTCCACGTCGATGTTGGCGTGCATGATGTGTCCGTCCCGGTCTCGGCGAACGTCGCCGCGAATGCCGACCAAACAGTGCTCCTTCGTGGAGCGCAGGGGGGGGGGAGTTTTTTGTGGTTCTTCTGGTGTTGGTGTCGCTTCGTCTTTTCTTTCGCTTTGACAATCCATGCTGTCATCTTCATCTTTTCTTTCGTCTTGACAAGCGTTGTCATCGTCGTCATCCGCTGTCCCCGTCGCGTCCGTCGCGTCCCTCCCATTCCCGCAATGGTCGTGGTTGGTTTTCAGCCACACGATTTCCTCCACCCGTCGGAACCCCCACTTCGCGAGGCACTCCCTTCCCAGCTCCAAAGTGTGGTCGTTGCCGTCGCCGCACCACAGGAACACGAAGCATCCATTCGGCTCGGCGATTTGTTCAATCGTCAACCCCAAAACTTTCGAAGCCGGCCAGTTTGGCGAACCCCACGGCGGGTTTACGTAAATCACGTCGAACTTTGTGTTTCCGAACGTGCCTGGGTGTAATTTTAACGCCCCCAGGTCGCACTGTAACCGCGTGGACGGAAACGCGTGTTTCGCCGTGTGTTCCCGTTTCAAAAACGCCAGTTCCTTCCGGGTCGGGAACCGCGCCAAGCGCGTGGGCGTGTCCGCCGCGCCGTCCAGAATGAAATTCTGAGGCCGCTCGCGAGTTGCCACGAAGTGGGAGTTGTAGTCGTTCATCGGCCTTTGATGCCCTCCACTCGATAGGTGGTGCGTGTCGCACGGCAACGAAGGAGGCGCGTGCCCCCCGCCATTCCAAGGGCGACGGAACGAAGTGGTACCAAAATCACTGCTTGTATCGCCGCGTCGTCGCGTTTGCGACGCCCTCGCCGGGAACGGGGTGGACGGCAGCGGCGCGGGGACACCAGCCCCAGAGGGAAAGTACGGGAAGTACGGTTGGCCGTACGGCTGGCCGTTTGATTGGCCGAACCCTTGGAGAGACACGGAGACAGGGGACGGCGTCCACGGCGTCGCCTGTGGGTTCATACCTGCCGGGCGCGTCGGCGACGGCGTGAAGGGTTCCGCCTGGGCGTCGGGTTCGACTACGAGCTCCTGCTGCTCGCGAAAACCGGGGGAGCCCTTGGAACCACTCGAGCGCGGTTCTTCGCCGTCCATGGCGGCCTCGACGTTCACGCCGCGCACTAGCGGGTCGCTTACGGGAAGTGCGGTCCGGCGCGTATAGACGTGTGGCGCGATACCACGCTTCAGGACCACGACAAGGGCACCGGAAACACGGGAGGTCCGAGACCAGGTATCCCAGGAAACAGACCAGAATGAGTTTTTTTGTGCGGCTGTCAGGTTGAGACAGTTCCGAAAAAACACTCTAGCTGGGCGATAGAAACAGGTGTCGCCGTGGTCAATCAAGGGAGGATACGCATTACGCATTAGAGTTACATTACATGCAGACGATACCGGGAGGCTGTTTTCGTGCCCGCACGACACATCAGACAGATCAGACCTTGAGAGACTGTCCATCCCGCATTCATTTGCGTCGCCGAATTCGCGCTACAAACTTTCTCCAGTGACTATTTGCCCCTTCTATTTATCCCCCTTGACGATGGATTCCATGAACCTCGCGTTCGTGGTTTGTCTCTCCGCGTTCATCGCGTCCACCTCCTTCCGAAGCTTGGCTTCCCACTCCGAGTTCCAGTTCGCGAAACCAGCGCCCGCGCCGGTCCAGAAAAGGTGTTGCCAGGGATCTGTGCGTGGGGGAGAACGGGTCAGGTCAGGTCAGGTCATGATTTTCTCGGTGGCGCGAGCCCTAAATGTCAATCCGAACGACGGTCGATCGAGGAGAGGCGGGCACGCACTGCGCAGAACAGGGAGCTTTCTTAGGGCGTTGATGTACATCTGCATGGCGAACCCCAACGTGCCCCCGATGAGGGTGGTGGACGTGAGCATCGCGAAGGACGCGCGAAAGGCGCGCGTTCGAAGTGTGCGAATTCGATGCGCAACCGAATGAAATTTTCATGGCAACTAACCGATTCTCCAGAGAGCAACTCGTCTCAATATTGCAAAAAACTACCTGTACGCTGTACCTACTACCGTCTCGGCGCCACGGCCAGCGCGTCTTTGTCCCTCACCCCGGCTTGTGCCAGTGACATCGTCCCGTCGCTCAGCGCTTTCCTTGGAAACGACGTGCATAGCATGTTGGTGCGCATGTCAAGCCCAAGCACCGCGCCGACCCACGCCTCGACCTGATCGATCGTGTCGCTCTCCAGAAACCGCCTGCGCGCTCGGGTTCCCTCGCCGCGCACCGCGATGTCCACCGCGCCAAGTACCTCGGGCTCGGGCTCGGGAGGGATGGGTGTAGACACCACTGAACGCGCATCGTCACTGTTTGAATCTTTCGCATTTTGCGAACTTGGAACACCGCCTCCTCCATCGCCTATGCTCGCCGCGATCGCGGCGGCGAGGTCGGCGTCTTCGTCCTCCGCGAACGCGTTTGGCGCCGCGACTGTCTCTCCTGTGGTCTTGCGCTTCGCGCCCGTGAACTGCGACCCGGATACAGGGTGGCTGGAAATTGGAAGACCGCCTCCTCCATCCGCGAGACTCGCCGCGAGGGCTCGGGCGAGGTCGTCGTCGGAAGAGTTGTGCGCGTTGTTGCGCGAAACGTTGCCACCAGCAGACCCAAAACCACCATAGGCCGTACCGCCCGCACCAAAACCACCGCCACCCCCGAGGCTCGCCTCAATCGCCCGCCGCAGTTCCGCGTCCTCCGCCTCCGCGTTCGCGTCCGCGAACCCGCCCCCGCCGCCAGCCACGGTGAATGACGAGTTCCCCGAACCGCCCAGCCGTTGCATCGCGCGCGACGCCGCGTCTCTCGCCAGGCCTTGCTTTTTCGTCGCCTCACCTTGTTTGTTCAAGGAAGCCGCTTCCGTTGGGGTGACCCACTTGCCGTAATCCCCCGAGTACGAGTCGCTTAAGGTCGCAAAATTTCGTCCAGGCGGCTTGTGCCCCGGTCCTTTCGGGTCGGGAAGTATGCCTCGCACCACGAAAATACCGTACCCCTCGTCTTTGAGTTGCCGAAGAAACTCGGCGAGGTATATTTCAGACACGGGCTGAGGCGCGGGGAACATGCTGTTGAAGTTCCACCACCCGCTTCGCGACGACCCGTGCACTTTGCGATTGTAAAAGAAAAATGTCAGTCTTGTATGGGAAAACAGTCGGGCGGATTTGGGAAATACAATAGCTACTTACCTTTGCCGTCCACCACGTCACTCCGCCGCAGCGTCAGCCAGTGCTTGTCCAGGTTACAAATGAACCCTCGCTCGTTCGCGGGCGCACCCCAGGCATCACTGCCTTCCCGTGACAGCACGGGAATACAACTCAAGTTCCACGTTTCAAGCGCCTTTGAAAGAACCTGAATGCTGAAGTTCCCGTCGATGGACGCGTTGCCGGAGTCCTCCTGGAATGGGGAAGGGGAGGGAGGTAGAAAGTGCATCAGTTCTTTTTTCGAGGTGACGTTCCGAGATCTAGGGAAACCGCGGACTCTTGGAAAGAGATGGATCCGTAAGAAGAAAGCGCACATCGCGTGGTTCGTTTGGGTACTGTGAAGCTGTCGATGCGTCTCAAGGCAGCCGGGAGTTTGGGTACGCACCGCCATGTATCGAAGGTACTCCTGCGACTCCAAACCAGCCTCGCGCATCAGGTTCCGCTCTTTTTCGTCGAACTCCCTGCCGATAGCCCCGAGGTCCTCCGCGGTGAAGTACGGGCCTTGAAGCAAACAGTTCAGCGCGTGTTGTCCGCACAGAAGGCCGACTTGTTTTTCGTGATAAAGACTTAAAGAGACGCACCCATGGGCCATGGCGCCTGTCCGGCCGGCGCCTAGCGCTCTGCCGCGAGGACGCAGTGAAAAAAAAAAAGGTGACATCAGCAAAGAGCCCGTTTGAACTTCAAAACACAGATACCGAGCAACGAGCACCACACTCGGTACGCGCGCGGCACGCGGCACGCCCCGAACGCGCTTTCCGCGATGGCCACCGC
>Ga0307488_10005229_pt1 | contig 10734 bp, 14 predicted proteins | sample SB02metaG_FD_202248 | JGI IMG/M metagenome (GOLD analysis project Ga0307488, IMG submission 202248) | Sea-ice brine microbial communities from Beaufort Sea near Barrow, Alaska, United States - SB 0.2 | ecosystem: Environmental > Aquatic > Marine > Coastal | place: USA: Alaska | collected...
CCTCCTTCTCCTTCCCACCTCTGTATAAACATTCAACCAAAACATAAGTCATGCTCCGATCTCGGTTCGAGTGCTGGATCTCAACGCCCCTGCCGCGCGGCGATCAAAAAGGCGGAGACCTGGCTCGCGGAAGCCATCAGCCAGCCCACCATCAAGCGCCGCTACTCCAAAATCTACCGCCAGGTAAGCCGGTGCAGCTTCACCCCATGAGAGAGACACGCGTCAGCGTGTATGAGGAGGCACCAGGCTTCCGCCTTGGCCCCAGTGGGTTGACCCTATGAAACCCACGTTGAAAGCGCCTGGAGCTAAGCGCTTGAAACTGGAATATGATGAACCGCCTTCAAGTTTTGCTTTCAAATTCAGCTTGCGCCGTTATCGCCAGGTCCCGGGCCTGGGCTACTTCTTCCACCCGCTGCCGTTGACCAAGGTCGGGCGGACGGTGCAGGTTGACCCCATTCTGACACCAGGTTGACCCCAGCTTGACTGCGCTTGGTTCAGCGCTTCAAGCTGAAAACTGCTCGTTTCTTGAGTCAAGTGGTGCAGATTGACTGGTTCAAAACCAGTGTTGACAACGCCCACGGTTTCAGCGCTTGAAGCTACAATATAATGAAACGGTTTCAAACATTGCTTTTATTTTCAACTTGCGGCGGTACAGCAAGGCGCTGGCGGAGTATGACGAGTTCTGCGCGCTGACGAAGCGGCGGTACGTGATGCCCAACTTCGCGGAGGTTCGCCACATCATCAACATCGCGCAGGCGGGGCCGGGACCGCGCCCGCATAGTTGCCTGCTGCACCGCGGTGTTGATTTCCTGTACGAGGCATTAAACACAGGAGAGAGAGAAGTCACTCACTGAAATGATAACATTGTAAGCAGTTTGAAAGTGACAGAGAAGTGACAGTAGTGACAGTCAAGTGGCAGATAAGTGCCTGAGTGATAAGAGAAGTGACGGAGAAGTGACTGAGTCACGGAGAAGTGCCTTAGTGACAGACGAGTGCCTGAGTGACAAAGAAGTGATCGAGTGACAGAAAAGTGCGTGAGTGAAGCGGGGACGGTGCTACGGCCCTGCACACGGGTGCACGCGTCGGCCAAGGAGGTGAAGCTGGTCACGTTCGACGCTGATGGTAGGGCGGTGCAGGTCGAACCGCCGAAATCAATGCTGAAAGCGCCTGGACAAGCGCCTGGACCTATGCACTTGAAACTAACATGTGATGAACCGCTTTCAAACTTTGCTTTCAACTGCCACTTGCGCCGCTACATGATGGCACGCTGTACGCGGACGGCAAGCACTTCGAGGTATGGCGGCGCAGGTGGACCCGGTGAAACCCAGGTTGAAAGCGCCTGGAAGTGATCGCTTGAAACTATATTCTGATGAGCCACCTTCAAACTTTGCTTTCAAATTGAAATTTCGCCGCTACTCTGAGGAGGACAACAAGATGATCGACAAGATCATGCAGCTGATGGACCTGGGGATCCACGTGGTAGAGCGGTTTAGGTTGACCCCAGGTTGACCCCAAATTGACCCCAGGTTGACCCCAGGTTGACCCCAGTTTGACCCCAGATTGACCCCAGTTTGACCCCAGGTTGACCTCAGGTTGACCCCAAGGTGACCCCAGGTTGACCCCAGGTTGACCCCAGGTTGACCCCAGCTTGACCCCAGGTTGACCCCAGGTTGACCCCAGGTTGACCTCAGTTCGACCCCAGTTTGACTCCAGGTTGACGGCGCTTAGTTCCAACGCTTGAAACTTAAATATGAATGAATTGCTATCAGGCTTCCCTTTCGATTTCAACTAGCGGCGCTACGACATGGCCATCGTGACCGCCGCGGGGTATCCCGGCGACGCCAAGCGCTTCGAGGGCCGCCTGCGGGTAGGACCAGGCCCCGGGTGGATACCGCTCACCACGTCATGTTCCCTTGCTCCGCGCGTGCCTGGCCTTTTCGGGTGCGAGAGCCAATGCGAGATGAAGCCGTGACAGAACGTTTGTGTGCCACGGCTACGCGGTCGGCGCCCCTCTACTCTAAGAAACTGGAGGGTTCAGTGGTGAAGTGCGTGATTCGATGCCTCACGACCGACACCCGGCCGACCGGTTTCATTGCCTTCTGGAGTTATTAAACCCCCAACTATAAATCAGTGTGATCTACCCCCCGGGCGGAGGGGATCGTACCGCGAAGGGTATAGGATTGCCGCTTCACTCATGAATCGCGCGTCGATGACGTGGCTCACAATGTTTGGTGGACAGTAGCCGGCGGGGCTGCTTGATGCGTTCAAGGAGCAGCAGCTGCCAGAGGACGTGCGGGGGCGGTTCCACGTCATGGGCAGGGGCTGACACTCGCCCACTTCTTAGCTCAACCCAAGCCGTTTTGGTCAGTGAGCCCTTTTGTGTTCAGTCTGTGGCGAGTTATGACCCGCCTATCTAATGAAGGTACCCAACGTATGCCACAAAAAGTGCTTACGTTGAGTCGAGAAGTGGACGAGTGTAAAGCCCCTGGTCATGGGCGGCGAGTGCAATTACCTGCTGGAGGTGAACGAGACGTTCGAGGTATGGCGGTGCAGGTTGACCCTATCAAATCCGCATTGAAAGCGGCTGGATCTAAGCGCTTGACACTGAAACATTATGAACTGCTTTCAAGTTTTCCTTTCAAATTCAACTTGCGCCACTACATCGAGCTGGAGTTTGTGGATCACGCGCGGTGGCGCGAGGCCGACCCGGTTGTGCGGGAGATGTATTGGTTCGCGCACGATCGGCCAAAGGTAGGACGGTGCAGGTTGCCCCTATCAAACCCACGTTGAAAGCGCCCGGAACTGAGCGCTTGACACTGAAAAATGACAAATTGCTTTCAAACTTTGGTTTCACATTCAACTCGCGCCGCTACACAAAGGTGGACGCGTTCCTGGACCGCGCGCAGCGGTTCTTGACAGCGGAGGTGGGCGCTGCTGATGATGTCATGCTGGCCACGTCATCCTCGACGATTAAACCCAGTCTCCGCTTTCGGAACAGGAGGGTCTGAAGGCCCTCATCTGATTGGGCGAGAGGATACCGGTACGCTCTCGACCAATCATATGAGGGCCTGCAGACCCTCCTTTTTCAAAGCGGAGACTGGGTTCAAAACCCTTGTTTGTTGTGTTGAGCTAACCGACTCCTTACGACGTGGCCCCAGGCTGGCACTATCAACTGTCATCCTCACGTTTGTAACCCTCGTTTGTTGATTTCGATGCCGTTCTATGATGAGGCGAGTCCATGTGAGCGCCTTGGGGGGTGCCAAGAGCCACAGCCCCCACTGGATCTGCGCCGAGAGAGGTGCCCACATCCATTCCATGGAATTCCACACCCCACCGGACATGCGCCGAGAGAGACGCCCACAACCCTACCGCTCGAAATGTTGGTAAATGCCAATTCCATGACGTGGCGGGCGGTGGTAGTGCTTCGCATATACACGGAGGTGATCTATTGCCGTTTGGATTCAGCTTCGGCCGACGAGTTGACTCAAGAAAAGGGACAAATCCCCAAACGGCAATAGATCACCTGCGTGAACATGCGAAGTGTAGTTGATAAATGACAATCCTATAACCCTAAAACCTGAACCCTAAACCCTAAACCCTAAACCCTAAACCCTCAACCTGGTAGTGTGGGCCTTGGTCGGAGGCAGAGCACCTGGAGCTGGACGTGGACGTGATGCGCAAGGAGTTTGCGGTGGGGGCTTACACTCGTCCACTATTCAGCTCAACTTGAGCCGTTTCTGACACAAAAGAACACCCTAAACACCCCTCCTACCCCTCACCAACCCCTAAACACCCCCGAAATAACCCCTAATTGCACCCCCTGTCACACAGAAGGCGCTTAAGTTGAGCTGAAGAGTGGACGAGTGTGAGCCCCTGGTTCGCGGTGGGCATCCTGCCGCGGGACGGCACCGTGTACGAGAACCTAGAGGAGATGAGCATCGCGGCAGGGGCTTACACTCGTCCACTTTCCAGCTCAACCTGAGCCGTTTCTGACACACTATGCACCCTACATACCCCCTGATACCTCCTGATGACTCCCAAACACCCCCTAAACAGCCCCTACATGTAGCCCCTATCCAACAGAAAGTGCTTAAGTTGAGCCAAAAAGTGGACGAGTGTAAGCCCCTGCATCGCGGCCATGATCGAGCTGTCGGACGCCGAGGCAGGGCCGTGAATTCCATTCACAACACGGGTTATTCAGAAAAAGCACTCGACGAACACTGTGTCTGTATGGAGTATGAGCATTCACCCTTAATATTCAGTGTCGGATCTGGTATCGAATACATGGTATCGAATCCCGTTCGACCAATCAGCACTGTCCATTTCGAAAGTTCCACCGACCGACTCATTGACAATCCGACCGGGTCGTGATCCTTGAGTAAATAGCCCCTCGATCAGAGGGACTACTCCCTCCGACACTGAGTTTAAGGTGAATGATGCGGGCACGTCCCAGATCTTGAATCGAGTGCTTACATTCGATGACCCTGGTGAACGGTGCCGTACTGCGCGTTCAACGGCGGCAACGATGTGTTCGTGGACGTGGGTAACAAGAACATCGGCCTGCACACGCTCATGCGCTACCTGGTCAGGCGGTGCAGGTTGAACCGATGAGACCCATGTTGAACGCGCCCGGAACTCAGCGCTTGAAATCATGATATGATGAACTTTTGTCTGCTCTGCCTGTGCCCACACTTCGACTTGATTGTCTCGTTTTGTGGACTGTTTTGTGTCTAGTAGTGCTAGGCGTAGCTAGCGTTGTAGTGAAGAGAACCATGATATGATGAACCGCCTTCAAATTTTGCTTTTAAATTCAACTTGCGCCGCTACAACCTGGACTGTGAGGGCAGCCAGACGCTGCACGTGGGCGACCGCTTCACGGCCACCGGCAACGACACCAAGGCGGGGATGGGGCCGCACTCCACGGGGATCTGGGCGAAAGCCTGGTGCCTCCTCATACATGCGGAAGCATCTCTCTCTCTCTCTCTCTCTCTCTCTGGGGCCGCACCTCACTGTACGCCTCACCTCGACTTGAGCCGCTCTCCCCTGGAGAGGAGGCAAACGCTTTCTCGTGTATAAGGAGGCACCAGGGTTTCGCCCTGGCCCCTGTCAGAGAAGAACGCGCTTGCGTGTGTTTATAGCAGGCACCAGGCTCTTTCGCCCTGCTTTCCGTCAAAGGGAAACGCTTTGCGTGTATTAGCGGGCACCATGTTTTCGCCCCGCCCCCCGTGAGAGAGACGCTCCAGTGTGCATAAGGCGGCACCAGGCTTTCGCCCTGCCCCCAGTGCCGCCATCCCCGCAAACCGCTCGACGCAATACCTCGAAGATGCTCACGTTGAGCTGAAAGCGGCACCAATGTACGGCCCGGCACGAAGGTGCGCGACGCGTGCTCCATACTGTGGGTGGCCAGCCCGGACGAGACCACGTTCTTCATGCGCCTGCTCTACCGCGACATCGTGTCCCGCCGCATCCTGTAAACTGCGGATTTCAAAATAAAAGATGTTGATGTGGGTGGGTGTGGGGTTCGTAAAAGTCACGCGTGTGCAGCGAAGTGCCTCCAAGTTGGGGCTACCGGTAAATGAAATTAAAAAAATGTTGTTGCGTCGCTGTCCATAAGTTCACTAGCTCTATAATTCACAATAAATATGCTAAGAATGCTAAGATGTTTCTTGTTTCGTTTCCTCCCGCTTCCTCATCGTGGAGCGTGGCACGCGCCGTGAGCCGTCGCCACCTCGTTGACTCTGCCCTCCGCCGCCGCCGCCGCCCGCCGCGCGTGCGCCACCTCTCCGGCCACGAACGCCGCACGTCGCTCCAGCGCCTCCAATCAGGGTCAAATTTAAGACGTTGACTTTCTAGCTCATGTGACGTCATATGCAGATTTCAGGGTCTGTCCACTGGAAAGGACGGGGAGGGTTGTTTAAGCTCACCATATGAAGCGCCTTGGGTGAACGTTAAGCAGTGACTACAATTTTTTTGTCCACGTCATGTGATGCCACGTCACTCGAGTGACGAGTGATTATTATCTGGTGGATGACGTGGCGAGCATTAACATTCGTGTTCTATGTTGACTCGTCCCCGTCCCCACCTGTAACTCGCCCTCCAGCATCGCCGCTTTTCTCTCCCAGAAAGCCACGTCACTCGCCGCGCCACCCAAATCACCGCCGCCAAACCCAGGTAACCACCCAAGTCCGAACCCAAACACCGCCCGAAAGACCAAGAGCATCACGCCGGTAATGACGATGAAGGCCCAGGGGTTAAATCCCGAGCCTAGGAAACTACCGCCGATGCAGCCATGGAAGTAATCGAGCAGGGACGGACTCGGCGTGGCATCCCCCCCGCGGGATTCCCGCACCGCGTCCAGGCCGGATGTCCGCACGTCCGACCGGCTGTCACGCCCGGCCGACCGGCTGTTACGCCCGACCGGCGACGGGTTGCGCGGCGACACCAGCGGAATCGGCCCCACGATACCCTCGAGACAGGGTCTTACACTCGTACACTTTTCGGCTCAACGTAAGCGCTATCTGTGGGATTGGGGGTGCATTCAGGGGTTGCATAGGGGGTGTGTAGCAGGTGTTCGGGGGTATTAGGGGGTGTTTAGGGTGTATCATGCCTCAGAAACGGCTCAGGTTGAGCTGAAACATGGACGAGTGTAACCCCCTGCCTCGAGAACACTGACAACCCCCCCTCTCGGGGAGCTACTGCCGCTGCTTCTGCCGCTGCCGCCGCCGCCGCCCAGGGGCTTACACTCGTCCACTTTTCAGCTCAAACTGAGCCTTTTCTGACATAAACTGCACTCCGAACACCCCCTACTATCCCCGGATACCCCTCACACCTCATGAACACCCCCTGAACAACCCTTAAATGCACCCCTTGTCCCACAGAAAGCGCTCACGTCAAGCCGAAAAGTGGACGAGTGTAAGCCCCTGCCGCCGCCCGCCTTGCTTTTTGTGCTTCCGAACCCGCCCGTGATATAGCGGCGCAAGTTGAAATTGAAAGCAAAGTTTGAAAGCGATTCGTCACGTTTTAGCTTCAAGCGCTTAGTTCCAGGCGTTTTCAACGTGGATTTGATAGGGTCAACCTGCACCGCCCTACCGTGAGCATCCGCCAGATGACGTCCCGCGACCCTTCCGGGATGTTCAGATTTGAAATGTCCACGTCATCATCCCCGTTTGCCAGGGGCTGACCCAACACGGTGTCCTGACTGTTTGCTCATAGTGTACCAGTGTCCCGGTACACACTCGCCGCATCCTCCTCCCTCACTGTTTGCTCATAGTGTACCAGTGTACCGGTACACACTCGCCGCATCCTCCTCTCTGGCCTGACACTCGTTCCCTCGTTCATCTTAAACTCAACGTCGGGTTTGGTATCGAAGGTATGAGGGACTGGCACTGGTCCTTCCGACTCCGAATTCAAACTCGAGCATATTCGAGGTATGACGAAAGGAACTGAAAGTGTGGAATAAAACGAAAAGCTTGAGTGCTTGCAGAGACAACTACGGGACTCAGGCCCCTGTGTCGTAAGAAAATGGCGTTTTGGTCGGCCGGTCCCAAGTGTGGAAACTACTTTCACGCGGCCGAATCCGGTCGGCAATGTGACCAAATGACGCTGTCGATACCAGATCTCTGTCCTTGCGCCATACAAAGCAGGCCATTTGGACTGCCCTATGGTTTGTTTTTTACGACACAGGGGCCTGAGTCCCGTAGAAGACGACTCAAGTGAAGGGAACGCATGTACGACCGTGCCTTCCATGCCGCCGCTGCCGCGCTGCAGCTTGAAGCCGCTGTTGCGCTGGAAGCTGCTGCGCGGCAAATTATGCGAGTCGCCCCCGCCCCCGCCCCCGCCCCCGCCCCCGCCTGCCTCCCCGCCGCCGCCGTTAGCTGCCATGAGCACCTCCGCTGCCGCCGCCGCCACCGCCACCGCCGCCTCCGCGGCCGTCCTCTCCCTCAGCCGAGGGTCTGACAAACACTGCTCACCACGTCATAGGATGCCATTTGGCTCAATACGGGCGGTTCAATACACGCATTGGATGATGTGGTGGGAAACATCCACCATGTGGCTCAATAGACGATGGTTCAAAACGCATTGGATGATGTGGCGGGCAATATCCACCATTTGGCTCAATAAACGATGATTCAAACCGCATTGGATGACGCGGCGGGCAATATCTGCTCCGGCCGTACCTCAGTCGACTCTGCAACATCTCAATGACCGTGCCTACGCTACTCTTGGACTCGTCCCAGGTGTAGCGGCGCAAGTTGAAGTTGAAAGCAAATTTTGAAAGCGGTCTGTCACATGTCAGTTTTAAGAGCTTAATTCCAGGCGCTTTCAACGTGGATTTGATAGGGTTGACCTGCACCGCCCTACCCAGGAACCCTGCTCGATGATGGACCGCAGCATGGTGTAGCGGCGCAAGATGAAGTAGAAAGCAAAGTTTTGAACCAGTTTATCACATTTTGGCTGAAACCATGGGCGCTTTCAACACGGGTTTTGATACTGGCGACCTGCACCGCCCTACCATGGTGTTGCGGTGGAACGGAATCCGCAGCCCGACCCAGATGTAGCGGCGCAAGCGCAATTTGAAAGCAAAGTTTCAAGGCGTTTCATCATATTAGAGGTTAGGGCACCCCAGACGTCCTAGCTCCCCATATGTCCCACTTTTGCCTTTCTTGACTTACAGACGGTCGATCCGGAAACAGGTTGTTTTTCGCCTATAGTTTCGAGAGCGTAGTTCCAGGCGCTTTCAACATGGATTTCATCGTTTTAACCTGCACCGCTCTACCCAGACGGTGGAGCGGTAGGTGACCGTCCCGTCCCGGTTGTGGAACGGAGGTGCCGGCGCCACCTCTCACCAGGGGCTTACACTCGTCAACTTTCCAGCTCAACGTATGCGCTTTCTGTGGAATAGGGGGTGCAGAGGGTTGTTTACGGGGTGTTTAGGGGGTGTCAGGGGGTGTCAGGGATTGTCAGGGGGTATTAGGGGATGTTTAGGGTGTACTTTGTGTCAGAAACGGCTCAGGTTGAGCTGAAAAAAGGACGAGTGTATGAGCCCCCACCTCCCACCGGCTCTCCACCCGGAAGTAGTCGCCGTACGGGATGTCCGCCATCACCCGCCGGGAAGGCCAGATTGACATCAAACCACAAATTGAAATCTGTCCGTCTTCTGATGTCGTGTGACAGGCGATGGTCAACAGATGTGGATGGAAATCGACTTAGATGGTACCAGTACTTGGATGTGGATGGGATGTCACGTGGATTTTATGTCAATGTGAGGTGGCTTCAACGAATAGATATGGAGGGGATTTTACGTGGATGTAACGGGATGTTACGTGGATGCTATGTCAATGCAATGAGGATGCTAGGTGCCTTGAGCTAACAGGTGTGGAGGGGATGTGAGGTGGGCATAGGCCCCGGAACCGCCTGGGAGGTGTCGATGACCAACACCCCGCTGCGGCACATGTGGTTTGGGGATTAGGGTTTAGGGTTTAGGGTTTAGGGTTCACAGTTTAGGGCTTAGCGTTTAAAGCTTAGGGTTTAGGGTTTACGGAAGCAGGCGCAGGCCCCGGCCCCGGACCCGCCTGGGAGGTGTCGATGACCAGCACCCCTCCGCGGCACATGTGGTTGGGGTTTAGGGTTTAGGGTTTAGGGTTTAGGGTTTAGGGCTTAGCGTTTAGGGCTTAGGGTTTACGGAAGCAGGCCCTGGCCGTGCCTGGGAGGTGTCGATGACCAGCACCCCGCCGGCGCACATATGGTAGCTCTGCGTCTGGTGGCAGTTGGTGCTCTTCGGCCCGAAGTGTAGCGGCGCAAGTTGAAATAAAAATCAAGGTTTGCAAGCGCTTCACCATATTTCAGCTGCAAGCGCTGAAACCAGAGGCGCTTTCAACATGGGTTTTGATTGTGTCAAGCTGCAGCACCCTGCCGAAGCTGGCCTTCACCGGCGCCATAGTGTAGCGCCGCAAGTTGATTTCGAAAGCAAAGTTTGAAAGTGGTTCACCATCACATTTGAAAGCAGTTCACCATCACATTTTAGCTTCAAGCGCTTGGTTCTACTCGCTTTCAACATGGGTTTCATCGGGTCAACCTGCACCGCCCTACCACGAAAGTCAAGTCGCGCGCGTGGCCGTTGTGCAGGGGCTTACACTCGTCCACTTTTCAAGCTCAAGCTCAGCCGTTTCTGTCGCAAAATAACCCCCTAATACCCCCTAACACCCCCTACATACACCCTAAACATCCCCTAAATGCACCCATGTCCCACAGAAAGCGCTTACGTTGTGCCGGAAAGTGGACGAGTGTAAGCCCCTGCCGTGGTGCCGGTGCTGGCTCCACGCCGTGATTTGAACCTCGGTCTCACCCCGGCTCCTATGAGAATTCTCGGTGAAAGTCAGCCGGGCTGTAGCGGCGCACGTTGATATTGAAAGCAACCTTTGAAAGCGGTTCATCACATCTGAGTCTCAAGCACTAGAACCAGGCGCGCTTTCAACTCGGGTTTTGATACTGTCAACCTGCACTGCCCCACCGGGCGCTGTCAGACCAACCCGTGGTGAAAAAGTCCGTGACGTCGCAGTCGATTGAGGTCTCGTGGAGCACCTTCATGTCGGTCGGTCGGGGCGGCACGGGGGTGTCGGTCGGTGCCGGCACCTCCCCGAACGACAGCGGCGCCGGGACCACCTCCAGATCACCCGCAGGTAGGGCCCTTTAACTCAAATAATGGGGGGTATACTTTATAAGAAATTCAGATTG
>Ga0307488_10005231_pt1 | contig 10732 bp, 19 predicted proteins | sample SB02metaG_FD_202248 | JGI IMG/M metagenome (GOLD analysis project Ga0307488, IMG submission 202248) | Sea-ice brine microbial communities from Beaufort Sea near Barrow, Alaska, United States - SB 0.2 | ecosystem: Environmental > Aquatic > Marine > Coastal | place: USA: Alaska | collected...
TCTATGTGGTTTCGCGCACTTTGTCATATTGCCTGCCGAACCTTACTCGCCACGTCATGGGGAAACATTCAACGCCAGAGACGAGGCTTCGAATTGCATTGGATGACATGGCGAGCTATATGGGCTGGGCCCTACATTGTGGTGCACGTGAGCGTGGAGGAGATATCGCGCGGGTGGATGTGGAAGTACATCCCGCGCCCCGGCGAGAAGGTGCCGCGGCCGCGGGGTAGAGGCATGGAGGCAGGGGCTTACACTCGTTCACGTTAGAGCTCAACTTGAGCAACTCCAGGACACATTCATGACTTAAGTTGGTTATACGGTGAACAGAAGAGCTAAGGTTGAGCTAAAATGGGAACGAGTGTAATCCCCTGCATGGAGGATGGCGCGCGCATAGGCAAGGGCGACGACGGTGTGGAGGTGGCCGGCCGATCTTGGATCACCAAAACCCAGAGCCGCAGAGAAAAGGCCAACAACTTGAAACCACCTGAGCAGGTCACCAGTCCCACGATGAAAGACCAAGAGCAGTCCTTGCAGGGCCACGCGAAGCAGCGACAGTTACAGCAGTCGGCGTCGTTCCGCGTGAAGGCCGCCGAGGTAGGGCAGTGCAGGTTGACCCTATCAAACCCCGGTTGAAACCGCCTGGAACTTAGCGTGTCGAAACTGAAATATGATGAACTTCTTTCAAACTTTGGTTGTAAATTCAACTTGCGCCGCTACGCCGCGGTGCTGCAGGACAAGTTCACGCCGGAACAGATGAAGGCGCAGATGGAGGCCGGGGCTTACACTCGTTCCCATTTCCGCTCAACTTGAGCTGACTTTGCCCCTTTCCGCTCAACTTAAGCTTACTTTGTCCCCCACATGAACCAACTTAACCCGTGGATGTATCCCGAAGGTGCTCAAGTTGAGCTCTGACGTGAGCGATGTGTCCCGAAGGTCCTGAAGTTGAGCTGAACAGTGGACGTGTGTAAGCCCCTGGACGGAGGCGGCGAAGGCCAAGGTTGCGCGGTGGTCACGCAGTTTCATGATCTTCCAGTTCTACACCGTGCCGGGGCTGTCCGCCGTGGCCGCCGCCGCGGAGGAGCAGATGCGCCGCATGCCCCCATTCCACAAGGCAGGGCCTGCCAGATATTGGGGGCCCGCCCCATCATCCTAAACCCTAAACCCTAAACCACAAACCCATTTCGATCCCTCGCTTCTTGTCTCCCAGTTTTAAGTGAGAGAGTGGCACCAGAGCCCTGATTCAAATAACGAATTACCGATTAGCTTCAATCATTGGACCCCTATATCACCTTTCAAAATATCCCCCCTTCAACCCCTTGACTGAAACGTCATTCTGTGACGCAGCAAGCGACAGCTGCCAGGCCCTACCACAAGATCAACCCGGAGCAGAGCAGCAAGGATGAAGCCGCGACGGAAGCGGAGGGGCGGGGCGCAGAGCTCCAGAAGCGGTTCAAGCAAACTCTGAGCGAGGCGTCGGCGCGGCCGGACAACTCGGACCGCAGCGTGCAGGGCTGGGCAGGGCCAGGCAGATATTACCCCACAAGCTAGGTTACCTGATTCCGTTTCCGGGGTCTAGGAATCCACCCGAATCCACCCGAATCCGACCCTCGACCGAATCCGTCCGAATCCGGACACCATTTCTGTAGACTCTAGGGTCGAAACGCCCACACAGACTGTTAAATACCGCAACATTTCCCCCTGCAGGGCTGCTCGGAATCCACCCGAATCGACCCTCGACCGAATCCGTCCCAATCCGAAAACGCCCCCCCAGGCGACAAGTCATCCTCCACCTTTCAAACCTCCAAACCCTCGTGTCTTATACCAAAGGGCATCCTATGACGTGGCGAGCACTGTCCGACAGGCCTAGGGTTAATCGTTTAGGGTTTGCCTTAATCCCTAAACCCTACATATCAAACCCTAAACCCTAAGTACTGTCCGGCAGGCCCTATGACCAGGGCGGCATCGACAACTACTACAAGGGGGTGTCCAAAGACGTCATGGCGCGGATCAAGAAGATCCACCTGGTAGGGCGGTGCAGGTTGACCCTATCAATCCCATGTTGAAACCGACTGGAACTAAGCGCTTGAACCTGGATAATGATAAATTGCTTTCAAGGTTTGCTTTCAAATTCAACTTGCGCCGGTACAACCTGGAGAAGAGTGCACAGGATGAGTCGGCGGTGGAGGCGGCGGCGGACGAGCTGGCGGCGACGATGAAGGAGATCCGCGAGGAAGACGAAGCGGCGGGGCTGCTCAAGTACAACCCGGTAGGGCGGTGCAGGTTGAACCGATGAGACCCATGTTGAAAGCGCCTGGATCTATGCTCTTGAAACTAAGATATGATGGAACGCTTTCAAATCTTGCTTTTAATTTCACCTTGCGCCGGTACAACCCGGACAACGAGCGGCAGTCGGGGGCCCGCGGCGAGAGCGGCGCCGACGGTGGCCGGGGCACCAACAGGCGCGTCACGGCATGGCGCCAGGCAGGGGCTTACACTCGTTCACTTCTCAGCTCAACTTGTATGGGAGCGCTTTGTATAGGATAGGGGGTGCGCGTTGGGGTTGTGTAGCCCGTGTTAAGGGGGTGTTAGGGGGTGTTTAGGGTGCGTAGGAAGTTTGCGTGTGGCAGACACGGCTCAAGTTGAGCTGAGAAGTGGACGAGTGTAAGCCCCTGGCGCCAGGTGTACGGCGCAGAGTTCTGGCGCGCGGCCAGCACGCTGCCGGCGGCGACGACGGCGGCGGCGGCGGCCGAGTCCGACCCCGACAACCTGGAGTACCAGCGCAAGTCCGAGGCAGGGCCTCCAAGATGCTGCCCGCCACGTCACCCATACGCATTCTGAATCCTATTCGTTGATTTAATTGGCCGAATTCGGTATATTGCCCAGGTGAAATGCCCATACAGAGTTGCGGGCAATGTGTCAGCGCTCCGCGCGGGAAAGCGGGCGCCAGGTCAAATGCCCATACAGAGTTGCGGGTAAAGCGTCAGCGCTCGGCGCGGGAAGCGATATACCTGTTGGCATCCTATGAGGTGGCAAGCAATATGTTCCAGGCCTGAGTCCGAGGAGACCGCCGCCGCCGCCATCGCGGCGCTGGAGTCCAAGAGCAGCGTCGAGGTAGGGCGGTGCAGGTTGACCCTATCAAACCCACTTTGAAACCGCCCAGATCTAAGAGCTTGAAACTAGAATATGATGGACCGCCTTCAAACTTTGCTTTCAAATTCAACTTGCGCCGCTACATCGAGGCCGTCGTGGCGGCGGCGGCAGCCAAGTCGGACGACGACGATCGCACCAAGCCGTTGCGTGTGGATCTCCGCGAGTGCGCCGGACGCCGTGGGCAGGGGCTTACACACGTCCACTTTTCAGCTCAACGTGAGCACCTTTTGTCCCATGTGATGGGTTGCTTGGCTGGTTTCAGTGACAAAAACGGCTCAGGTTGAGCAAAGATGTGGACGAGTGTAAGCCCCTAGCCGGGGGCAGATGTCGGTGCAGCTCCGCGTTTACCTGTCCATGGAGGCAGATCGAGAGTTCAAAGCCCTGTCGGTGATCCAAGCTAAGAAGGACTTGAAGCTGAGGAAAGCGGCGATGGCGGCAGAGAAGAGGGCGCAGTTTGAAGCCTCACTGACGAGGTCGCTCGAGGCGCCGTGGGTTCCTGCTGCGGAGCCTTCTTCGATGATCCCGAAAAGAGCCAATCATGCAAAGGTCGCCGCCGCCACAGCCACCGCTGCAGACGCCGCCACCGCCGCCGCCGCATCCCCGATTGCTGAGCCAGCATTCGCTGCCCCTGATCCCTTCGCCCCTCACTCCTCTGACCCCGTAGCTGATCCCGAGGCCCCCGCCGCTGCCCGTGCCCCCATTGCTGCCCCCAACCCCGGAGCTGACCCCGCGTCGGTCTCCAACCCCATGGCGAGCGTCTCCAACCCCATGGCGAGCTTAAGCAACAACGGCGACAACGGCGGCGGCGGCGGCGGTGGCGCTCCCGCCGGGTTCAAATCATCCGTCAACCCTCTCGCCGCCGCCGTTGCTGATGCTACTGATGACGCTGCGCCCGGGTCTACCGCATCTATCCACGTTGTCGACGATGCTGCTCACGTTCCCGATGGGTTCACTGCATCTGTCAACCCTCTCGCCATCGAGGATAGCGTCGGGCCGGGCCCCGTCACCGAGACATTCTGGGTCCCGCCACTCAGGCCTTTGGGGTTGACTTTGCCGTCCGTGGCTTCCGAGTCCAAGTCCGTTTCCGAATCTGGGGTTGATTCCGAGGCCATGTCCGAAAGCGGCCCCGGGCCTGTGACAGAGGGGTTATTTTCCAACAGCCACTATGATGACAGGATGCGGGCAGCTTTTCAGGTATGGCCTGGCAAATGTTGCTCGCCACGTCATCGAAACGCTTCGAACCTCGTTTCTTGAATTCCATGATGTTCCTATGACGTGGCACGCAATGTCTGTCTGGCTCATGGTACGCCACGTCATCCACACGCATCTTGAATCCTCGTTTCTTGAATCAACTGGCATCATATGACGTGGTGAGCAATACCTGCCAGGCACTGCTTCAGGCTGCTCCAGGCGGTTCCAGGCACGTATCACCGCTACCCCTGCCAGATGAACGCACGGCCGAACGTCCGGCCGAACGTCCGTCCGAACGTCCGGCCGAACGTCCGAGCGGCCGTGGCATGGGCCGCGCCTCGCTGTCAAACGTCCAGCCAATGAGCGACGACTTCCCCCGATTAGAGCGTAGTTGGGAAATCAGCGAGGTACGGCGGTGCAGGTTGACCCTTTCAAACCTACATTGAAAGCGTCGGGAGCTAAGCGCTTGAAACTATAATATGATGAACCGCCTTCAAAATTTGCTTCAAAATTCAACTTGCGCCGCTACAGCGAGGGCGAGGGCGGGGGGGATGTGTTAGGGGCCGCCGCCGGGGCGAGGTCCTCGGTAGGGCGGTACAGGTTGACCCTATGAAACCCAAGTTGAAAGCGCCTGGAACTAAGCGCTTGAAACTACATTATTAAGCATCGCTTTGAACTGTTGCTTTCAATTTCAACTTGCGCCGCTACATCTCGGAGGGCCTCCGCCTCGGCAACAGGCTCGTCGGTTTGTTCGGTGAGATGCAAACCGGCGCGCGGTTTGTGGCGAACAGGACCGGCATGACGGCCATGACCGAAGAGATGCGACGGGCGGCGAAGAAGGCTGAGAGGCAGGGGCTTACACTCGTTCCCATTTCCGCTCAACTTGAGCTTACATTGCCCCGTTCCGCTCAGCTTAAGCTCACTCTTACCCCCACATGACCCAAGTCAACCCGTAGATGTGTCCCGAAGGTGATCAAGTTGAGCTCTACCGTGAGCGATGTGTCCCGAAGGTGCTCAAGTTGAGCTCTGAAGTGAGCGAGTGTAAGCCCCTGCTGAGAGGTTCATCACCCGCGGGCGGAAGGGGCGCGCGTCGTCCCGGCTCAACCCCGACGACCGCTGGGTAGGGCGGTGCAGGTTGACCCTATCAAACCCACGTTGAAAGCGCTTGGAATTAAGCCGTTGAAACTAAAGTATGATGAACTGCTTTCAAGTTTTGCTTTCAAATGCAACTTGCGCCGCTACAGCTGGGGCTTCGACGACGACGAGTTTGTCAATCCGCAGGACATCACCGAAGACTTCGAGGTAGGGCGGTGCAGGTTGACCCTATCAAACCCATGTTGAAAGCACCTGGAATTGAGCCCTTAAAACTGAAATGTGACAAACCGCTTTCAAATTTTACTTTCAAATTCAACTTGCGCCGCTACAACGAGCAGGCGCCCGACGAGTACTACGTGCTGCCACACTCGTCGGGGTGGGCCATTCTTGTAGGGCCTAACAGATATGACTTGCCACGTCATCGTCATCTGACGCATTTTTGGACCCTGGATTATTGGGTGAAATGGCATCCCGTGACGCGGCGAGCAATGTATGCCCGGCCGTGCATAGTGGAGACGGTGGAGGGGGGGCTGCACGAGCGCGGGGACTTGGTAGGGTGGTGTAGGTTGACCCTATGAAATCCAAGTTGAAACGGCCTGGAACGAAGCGCTTGAAACTAGAATATGAGGAACTGCTTTCAAATTTTGGGTTCAAATTCTGGTTGCGCCGCTACAACTTGGAGGAGCAGTTCGTGATGCAGCTGAGCTGGCACGCGCCCTATAGCGGGTGGCTGCGCGACTACATCCAGGTAGGGCGGTGCAGGTTGACCCTATCAAACCCACTTTGAAAGCGCCTGTAACTAAGCGATTGAAACTACATTATGGTTGACCGCTTTCAAGTTTTGCTTTCAATTCCAACTTGCACCGCTACATCCAGGAGATTGGGCCGGAGCACTTCACGGAGAAGGCGGCGTTCAGGAAGGAGGCGGCGCGGGGTGCGGCCAACCTGGTCGAGTACCTGGACTCCACGGCAGGGGCTTACACTCGTCCACTTTTCAGCTCAACCTCAGCCGTTTCTGACATAAAGGACACCGTAAATATACCCTAATACCCCCTGACACCTCATAAAGACCCTCTAAATCACCCCTGTATACAGCCCCTGTCCCAGGGGAAGCGCTTACGTTGAGCCGAAAAGTGGACGAGTGTGAGTCCCTGCTCCACGGTGCCCCGCGCGGCGCTGGATTCGCACCTGGCGGACACCACGTGGAAGGCCGAGTCCGCGCCGGGATCCGGCCGCCGCGCGGCGCTCCACCTGGTAGGCCGGTGCAGGTTGACCCTATCAAACCCAACTTGAAACAGCCTGGAACTAAGCGCTTGAAACTAAAATATGATCAACTGCTGCTTTCAATTTTGCTTCAATTTTGCTTTCACATTCAACTTGCGCTGCTACAACCTGGCCATCGTCAACTGTGATGTCGCGGCCGTTGAAGGGTTGCTCAGACGCGATCTCATCCGCCAGGTGATATTGCCCGATTCGAACGCGTGCATCCCGCTGTTTTACGCGGCGCTCCGAGGCGTGTGGATGTTGACAGCGACGGTGCGGCGGCTGCGGGGCATCGAGAAGTTCACCACGGAGTACATTTCCGAGTTGCTGGAGACCCCCAACAGCCACGGCAGGCCGGTGCAGGTTGACCCTATCAACCTCATATTGAAAGCGCCTGGAACTAAGTGCTTGACACTGAAATATGATGAACCGCTTTCAAACTTTGGTTTCAGATTCAACTTACGCCGCTACACTACGGGCAGACGCCGCTGCACGTGGTCATCATCTCCGTAGGGTGCTGCAACTCAACCTTAACCCTAAGCCCCAAGCCCTGACCCCCAAACCCTAAACCCTAAACCCAAACCCGTGTTGAAAGCGCCTGAATTTAGCGCTCGCAACTGATCTATTTCAAACTTCTCTGAAGCTTGGCTATCAATTTCATCGTACGGCTCTTGGTCCGGGGGCACGTGGCCACGGCATCCACGCTCCTGCGCGAGGGTGTGCGGCTGACGACGGACACGGACCAGAGTCTGGCGCGCACGGCGCTGCACTCCCTGGCAGGGGCTTACACTCGTCCACTTTTCAGCTCAACGCAAGCGCTTTCCTTGGGACAGGGGGTACATTGAGGCGGTGTTAAGGAGGGTTTATGAGGTAGGTGTTAGGGATTATCATGGGGTATTTCTGTGTCACAATCGGCTCAGGTTGAGCTGAGAAGTGGACGAGTGTAAGCCCCTGCTCGTTGGCCGCCAGCGACGTGAGCATCGCCCCCATGCGTGCGCTCGCCGACCTCCTGCTCAAGCACCCCGACGCCCGAGGCCTCTTGGACGTCAAGGCAGGGGGATTCTACATGGTCCGAACCCCTCTACCATACAGAACTGAGGGGTCAAATCGCGCCAAAAGCCAAAACCTCGATTCGTCGAAATGGTCGATTTCAGGGGTTATTACAAATTCATGCAAAGCGAAAGCCCGGTCGGCCGGGTGTCCGTCATCGTCAGTTGTTCCCGGATCCGGGAACATCTCACTCAAACCCCATGTTTCTCATGGTAGAGAGGGTCGGCGCGTGTAGTTGTTGAGAACAGGCACTCACACTCGATCGACGCTGAATCGATGACCGGACTCCGCGCGTACGGATGAGCATCTATGCTACCAGCATACACCCTGAAGGTGAGTCATGGTCCGATATCGATTCGAGTGCTCGTTGTCAATCACCCTCCTCCACCCTACACCCTAAACCCTAAACCCTAAACCCTAAACCCTCAATGACCCTCGTGCGAGGATACGCACGGCGCCACGGCGCTGGCGCTGGCCGTGCGACACAACCACACGTACCTGGCGCTGCAGCTGCTGGAGACGGGTGCCTCGCTCACGCCCGAGGCGGGCGAGCTGCTGGGGCTGCACAACGTGCTCAAGGTGCCGCACGTGTTGCACACCCTGGTTGCAGGAGGGAACGTGCCGGCCATCCGCTGGCTGCTGGTCCGCAGCGCCTCCCCCGTGGAGGTGGTGCTGGCGCGGGACGCCAAGGGCCGCACCCCGCGCGACCTGGTGCGCCTGAGTTCCGTGGTAGGGCGGTGCAGGTCCACAGTATCAAACCCAGGTTGAAACCCCCTGGAACTAAGCGCTTGAGACTAAAATATGATAAACTGCTTTCAATGTTGCCTCAATTTTGATATCAAATTTAACTTGCGCCGTCACACCGTGGTGGGGCACCGCATCCACTCCATGCTGCTGACGGCGGAGGACACGGCCATGGGGCTGACTGACGGGTACGTGGAGGTGGGCCTGACGCGGCCCGAGGACGGGGCGGAGGATCTCAGCTGGGAGCTGTACCAGGCGGCGCTCGGTAACACCCGGGGCAGGGGCTTACACTCGTCCACTTTTCAGCTCAACCTGAGCCGTTTCTGGCACAAAGTACACCCTGCATACCCCCCTGGTGACCACATGACACCCCCTACACACCCCGTCAACAACCCCCAAATGCACCCCCTATCCCACAGATAGCGCTTACATTGAGCTGAGAAGTGGACGGGTGTAAGCCCCTGACCCGGGGCCGCGCGCTGCGGCACTGCGTGAGAGGGTGCTGCAACACGCTGGTGTGTCGCACGGCGTGCTGCATGTGGTGCTACGGAGTTGAGTCCAACGACCCGCCCAAGGCCAGGCAGGCGGTGGAGAGAGGGGAGGCGTGCGGGCGATGCGGGGGCCGCGCCGGGTGTGGGGGTTGCCCTGAGTGCGGCGGCGCTGGTGGGGTCTGCCAGATACCGCTGCTCAGCCCTGAGCCCTAAACCTAAACCCTAAGCCTTAAACCCTAAATTCTAAACCCTAAACCCTAAACCCTGACCCTCAACCCTAAACCCTGCCACGCCACGGCATTGACCCAAATTTGAACCTTCGCTGCACGAGTCATACTGCATCCTATGACGTGGCGAACGATATCTGCCGGGCCCTGCGGTCCGGCTGCGGCGGGTGTTGGCGCCGCAGAGGGGTCCACCCGACCAACGTCAGCGTCAGCGGTGAAAAGGAGGGTACGCATGTGCACTATGAGCTAACGGACAGAGTCAACGGCGGCCACCCCGCCTCACGCTCGCGGTCGCCGTCCCCGACCCCGGCCCCGCGGCGCAGCGACAGCGGGGGGGCGGATGAGGGAGCAGCCAAGGGCGGCGGCGGTGGCGGCGGCGGCGGCGGGGGGGGGGGTGTCGGAGCGGGCGGGGGTCGGCGAATATTCCCCGAGCGGCACGCAAACGGAAACGGCAATGGCCGAAGCAGCCCTGCGCCTGGCCCGGGCACGGAAGCTGCACATGTACAGTATGAGCAAACAGTGAGAGGCACGGGCGCGGGTGCGGGCCCGGTGACGGAGTCAGCGGACCAAGGTGCGGCGGGCGCGGGCGCGGGCCCGGTGACGGAGTCCGCGGACCAGGGCGCGGCGGGCGCGGGCGCGGGCCCGGTGACGGAGTCCGCAGACCAGGGCGCGGCGGGCGTGGGCGCGGGCCCGGTGACAGAGTCAGCAGACCAGGGCGCGGTGCGGGATATGCTCATCTCCTGGTGGGGCCTGCCACGCATGTATTGCTCACCACCTCGTAAGCTTCCAATTAACTCAGAAACCGAGCATTAAAAACGCGTTAGATGACGCGGCAGGCAACATCCACCAGACCCTATCATGTGGACTACTGCCGGGGCGAGCGACGGCCGAACGTCCCCACAAAGCCCCGGCCGAATGTCCCGACCGACCATGCTAAGTGACAGTCGACCGACCAGGCTTGCATTGAGTGACGAGAACGACATCAGTCCTCCACGTTCTGGGCGGAGGCCCACCCCGCGTGCCGTCAGCCCGGGCTCCAGCGGTCGCGGGCAGGGGCTTAAACTCGTCCACTTTTCAGCTCAGCCTAAGCCGGTTTCGTCACACCTCCCAGTGTCCCCTTGTCTAATAGACTGGGGGAAATGCATGCATCCAATCTATCCCACAAAATGTGCTTGCGTTGAGCCGAAAAGTGGACGAGTGTAAGCCCCTGGTCGCAGGTCGCCCAGCCTGCCGTCCTCCGCCCCACCCGGCACCCGCCGCTCTCCCTCTCCCCGGGCCGCACAGCTGGCGGGAGCTGGGCAGGGGCTTACACTCGTCCACTTCTCAGCTCAACCTAAGCTGTTTTGCTTACACCTCCCCGTGTCCCCCTGTCTAACAGACTGGGGGGAAATCATGCAAGCCAAGGTATCCCCCAAAACATGCTTACGTTGAGCCGAAAAGTGGACGAGCGTAAGCCCCTGGAGCTGGGCTTCCCAAACGCGGCGGCAATGAGAAGCTTGGCGCGGGGTCCGAGGAGGGCAA
>Ga0307488_10005232_pt1 | contig 10731 bp, 9 predicted proteins | sample SB02metaG_FD_202248 | JGI IMG/M metagenome (GOLD analysis project Ga0307488, IMG submission 202248) | Sea-ice brine microbial communities from Beaufort Sea near Barrow, Alaska, United States - SB 0.2 | ecosystem: Environmental > Aquatic > Marine > Coastal | place: USA: Alaska | collected 2017-05-06
GAAGTGGAACATTATCATTTGTTGATCCTGCTAATCTTGGTAATACTAATTTAACTTTAAGTGCTAGTCGTACATTAACCATGGGTAATAATGCCCTGTTTTTTACAAAGACTACAGGACCTTATGTAGCATTTTTCTATAATGGGGGTACATACATTTATGATAGTCTTGAGCTCACGTCTAATGCGGGTCAGACAAGTGCCCCTAAGTTAAAATTATTGGAAGCAGGTTTCAATGGTACTAGTTATATATCATTAAGTGCTCCTGACTCTCTTACTGCTAATACTGATTATGTGCTTCCATCAGCAGATGGAGCACAAGGAGATGTTTTAGCTACAAATGGTTCAGCAGAACTTTCATGGTTAACACCATCGGGAGGTAGTAGTGATCCCATCCCACTGACCTCTGTTTCAGGAAGGTTCCAGTGGGCCAGTGCTGATAGTGGGGAAAGAGTACTTATAGGTAGCACTTCTTACGGGCCATTTAACTGGTACAATTTTAGTATGGAGCCTACTTCTACATCCTTTAGGACATACTCATCAACTGATGTTGTAGATACTGCTACTGAAAATTTTGATGGTTGGCGAGTTATGGGTAGCTCTTTTCCAATGCCTAAAATAACAAACAAAAAGATGAGAATACGTTACTTTTTCCGTCTTCAAAATGCTCCTGTTTCTTCAACGTGGGGTTTTAGTCTTTGGGGCGGTAATAGACTTACTTCAGGTACTGCAGGGACTGTTACTCTAACGCTTAGAGGACTTAGCTCTGATATTACCGTAAGTTCAAATGCATCAACTGTAGTTTATTCTGGTATTTTTACAACTACATCAAATATTACTGAAGACGACCTTGTATTTTTAGCTGAGAATAGATCTGGTACACTTACAACCACCGTATATATGATAGGACAATGGTCAATAGAAATAGTTAACTAATGATAAATCAAGACCCAATAGAAGAGCTGCCTATGTCAGCTACACTTAGAGATGTAATTATGAAAGTGAATGAAATTATTCAGCAGATTAATAATATGTGGCATCCTCCAGAACAATAAATAACTATATGATATTGATATTACAAATATTTTTTGTTATTAATTATTAATAGTATATATTTGAAGATTATAATTTTACAACATGGCATCTATAAAAAAAACTAAAGCTAAAAAAAGCAATGTTTTAACATTAGGTAAATTAAAACCATCTACTGTTAAAAAAAAGACAGTCAAAAAGACAGTCAAAAATCCTGTTGTAAAACAAGTTGCTAGTAAAGAAATTATTATAGAAGAAGTTATAAAGGAGACCCCAAAAAAAAATATAAAAACATCTAAAACTATACCCTTTACTGATATTAAAAAGCCCGAACCTTTAGATATTAAATATGTTTGGGAAATCACTAGTTTTGAAGTTGATAATCACAATAGAGTTTCAAAAATTGTATATGATATAATAGGCAGTGCTATTGTTGAAGGTGTATTAAAAAATTCAAATTGCAGAAATGTACTTTTAGTAAAGGATAGTAATAATAACAATCCTTTAGAAACTATGGATTATAGACATTTACTAGAAGATCAATTTATGACATATTTAAAAGCTAATATTTCTGATAGATATTTTGATCATATTAAAAAAGTAATTAAAGAAAAACTTGAGGGGGGTCAAATAATTACTAAACTTCATTGGAATAAATAAAAATATTATTACATTTGTTTAATATATAAAACCAAATATTATGGCTAAGTCAAAAAAACTACAAAAAGTAGAAAAAACTACAAAAATTACTGAAGATCAGTTAAAAGATTTAAAAGATCAACAGCAAAAAATAAACACTCTTTTAATTAATTTAGGTTCTGCATCTGTAGCAACTGCTAGAATGATGAAAGAACACGATAGTTTACATGCTGTTTGGCAAACTACTACCCAAGTTCTTGAAGAAGAATATGGTCAAGTTAATATCAACATGGAAACAGGTGCTATTTCACCAATAGAAGCCGAAGAGTAAAGTTTTATTCTTTTTATAAATATTTTTTACTTAAAATTTTAAAACCATTCTTCTTGTTTGGTTTTAAAATTTTTTGTATATTATAAATGTATAGCATCTTTGAAGTAGATACATTATAGTAAAAAAAATATTTATGATTCCAACTAGCTCCAGTGCAACCACTAACGGATGTGATAATATATCATCTAATTGTGTTATATGGCAAGGTCCAGATATCTCATGTATTGATCTTTGTAATGGAGATACTGTAAGTGAAGTTGTTGCTAAATTAGCCACCGAAGTATGCACACTAATTACTAGTGGTGTAGTATCTAATCCAAATTTAACAGGATTAGATTTAACATGCTTAAATATTCCTGGTACTACACCAACTACTTTAGTTCCTGTTTTACAAGCAATGGTTACTGATATATGTGCCAATGCTTCAAGTAGTGTACCAACATGTACTCAAGTAGTAGATTGCTTGCCTTTAATGACATTACCCGCATGTATGCGGTATAATGATGCTCAAGGAAATCCAGTTACAGAGCTTCGTCTAGATTTATTTGCAACACTTATAGCAAATCAAGTATGTACTAATTTAGCTAGTATTGTTACAATCAATACTACACTAACTAATTATAATACAAGACTTGATATTTTAGAGGCTTGTGTGTTACCTTGTTCGGGAGCCGTAGTAGAAGCTCAAGTTGTTCCTACCTGCATTATAAATGTAGGTGTATTAACTAATGTATCAGTTTTATTACTTGCATTAGAAATTAGATATTGTGCATTAGAAACTGCTGTTGGATTACCTGCAGCAATTAATAGTACTATATCTCAATCTGTTATTACATCAAGCTATGTAACTTTAACTAATACATCTGTTTCATATGGATCAGTTGCAGGATGGAATGCCAATGTTGTAAATCTAGCCCAAAATGTTCAAAATGCATGGGTTGTTATTGATGACATGTATACAGCAATTCAAAATATTCAAACAAACTGCTGTCCAAGCGGATGTGATGGTGTAACGTTTAGATATGAAACAAGTAATGTTTTATCATCTTCTGGTGAAATTGGAAGTGTTAATTTTAATTTCCAACAAGCTGTTATACCTGCAGCATTTAATGATTGTAGTGGAAGCACTCTTATTACAATTACTGATGGTGCTGGTGTTACAGTTACACAAATTGTAAATGTTAGTACATTACAAAATGTTGGTGCAGGTGTAAGTATATCTGTTGGAGCATTAAATGTTTCAACGGCTTTAAGTGTAGCAGTTGACTTCTGTGTAACAAATGGAATAGATACATGTGAAGAAAGTCAAACGTCTACAGTACCCGGTGTAGTACCATGTCCAACCGCAATAACAGTGTCAGCAATAACATCCACTACTGCAACAGTATCATTCATTAATTTAATTGGTGTTTTAGCTGTATATGTAATTGATATTTTAGATTCATCAAATAATGTAGTTGCTACATTTACACAAAATTCTCCAGGTGCAACTGTTACTAATACATTTACAGGTTTAGTTCCAAACTCTTCATATACGGCAAGAGTAACAGTAACCAAAGGGGGTACTACAGTTGTATGTCCAAGTACAGATGTATTTAGAACAACAACTGCTACAATAGCATGTGCTGATGGAATGGATGTAGCATTTGTATTGGACTATACCACAAGTATGTCAGCCAATGTTACTACTTTCCAAGCTGGTATAACCGATATTATTACTGCGGTTGATACAGCATCGGGCAGCAATGATTATAGATTGGGATTAGTATTAGCTGATGAAGGTAAAACGGGCTCACCTACCTATGCCACTTCTGTGGAGTATGATCCAGGATTACCTATTGCACAAAGAATTATTAATACAGGACCGTCAACTTATCAGTATTTAACTGCTGTTGAATTATTCCAAACTAATAATACCACAACATTCCAAGCTCAATTAGCTAAAATTAATACCGGTAATCCAACTGCAGGTTGGCCAATGGGTGAAGGCGCAGATGGCGTTCCAGAACCAACAGATATGGCAATTGGTTTAATAGTTGAAACAAATGCAATCTTAGGGGCATTTAGAGCTACTGCTGCAAAATATGTAATTATTATTACTGATACTTATCCAAGTGGATCTGATGATGCATTTACTTCAGCCGATATTACCAGGTTAAATTCATTACAAACAACATGTGCTTTGGGAGGCATTAAGTGTTTTGTATTTGGATTAGGTGTACAAGCTTCATATTCAGTTGGTGGAGTAACAACATATCCTTGGCAAGACTTTGCAACCGGAACAGGGGGTACTTCTAATACAAGCTATTCCACAACTGTTATGGCCAATGCAATAACAAGTAGTTGCCCTACACCATAAATGTTTGATTACAAAACAATATAAAAAATATAAAAATGGCATGTAATTGTACAAAATGTAGTACTAAGTGTAGTTGTTCTGATACAGCTTTAACTAATCCTTGCACATATACAGATTGTAGTGTTGGTAGTGAGCGATGCAGTGATATTCAATGTGCTGAATGTGTAAGTTATTGTGGCACATCTTTTCAAATAGGAGATGCTGCTGCAAGAATAACTATTACAAAAGGAGAAAGATTAGACTCAATCATACAAAAGTATGCTATGATACTATCAAATGGTTTGGGTGCTTGTACATCAAGTGATTTACAACATGATCCATACAATGTATATGCAGGTGTTATAACTAGTTCATCAGCCTCTGTTTTATGGGATGGAATTTGGAGTTCTAGTACTGGACTAAATATATATGTTGACACACAAATAGCACCAGCTGGATGGGTGCTTCAAAATACAGTTCCTGTAGTAACAACCATTAATAATTTTACAATAAATAATCTAACTGCTAATACTGCATATAAAGTAAAAGTAGTAGACAATGGAAATAACGTAAGTTGTAAACCAATTGAAATACTTTTTTCTACGTTAGCTGTTTAAAAATTACATACATAAAAAACAACAGAGTGATAGTTTGTTGGTTTTCTACCACAACTGTTGGAAGGGGTCTTAGTAATAAGATCCCTTTTTTTATTTTAAAGAGCCATAAGTTATTATATTTGATAAATTTAAAACATTTAATATGAGTGAATTAAAACAAAAGATTTTAGAAAGTTTAAACTGGAAAAAAAATTCTTCTTATTGTTCAGCTAGATTAAATATATCAGTAGATAAATATAATCAAATTAAAAAAGAAATTTTATCAGAAAGAAAGAGAAATGCTAATAAAAAAAGATTTTTTAAAAAAGCTGAAAATAATTCTCAAATTACAGAATCTACAGATTTAGATAAAGGTGAAAAAACCATTGCGGGAACATTCTCTACTGAACCCAAAACACCTGAAGAAATTATTCAATTGCTTAATATTGATACAGATGTTTGGAAGTTAAGTCAATACTGGAATAAGCAAATGGGTGACCATTGGAGAGTTTCTGCACTTGTCACTAAAATTAAACAAAATTCTGAAGAATATTTATTAGAGAATCTTTTAGCAGATTGGCAGCCTAAAAAATATAAAATTCCTAATGCGCATGATTTTTCTAAAGAGCTAGAGAAAGTATGTGGCGTTATGTCTTTACAAGACATCCATTTTGGAAAAGAGGGTAATGAAACTATTGATAAAGATTTTGAAGATACTATTATTAATCTTTTAAATAGAAGTGCGACCTCTCATTATATGGAAACACTGTACTTTGTAGTTGGTGGTGATCTAATCAATATGGACACCTTTACAGGAACAACCACAAGCGGAACACCATTAGATAATTGTATGACAGCAACTCAAGCATATCAACAAGCTTTTGATGCTATGCATTGGGCCATCAATTATATTAAAGCTTTTTGTAAAAATCTTGTGGTAGTATACATTCCAGGAAATCATGATAGATTATCTTCCTATCATTTAGTTCATGCTTTATCTAAATCAATTGATTCAAATCAAATAGTATGGGATATAACGTATGAAGAAAGAAAGGTGCATGTTTGGCATAATAACTTTAATGCATTTGAACATGGAGACAGACCAAGTAAAAATACTCCTTTGGTATACGCAACGGAATATCCTAAACAGTGGGGTAATACCACTAATAGAACTTTATTTACAGGACATTATCACACAGAAAGAAAAGTGGAATATATGACCACTGCTGAAACAACAGGTTTTATTCATAAGACTTTACCAAGTTTAGGTAAAACTGATTATTACCACTATCACAATAAATTTGTTGGTAACAGAAGATCCGGAAAAATAGAACTTCAACATCCTATTATAGGAAATATCTGTGAATTAACTTATCAAGCATTATAAAGACTCCATTTAAATTTCATTAAGTGGGGTTTTTTTTGTAAATTATAAATATAACTCTATGATAAACAATTTTAAAAAACCTAATCTGTCTGCCTCAAGATATAGAGAAAAAAAGATGGGTTTGTTAAATGAAGAAACAATAAAAGAATTTAAAGATAAAAAACCTTTATACTCTAATATAGATAATGATAAGTTAAAAAAAATAATTAAAATATATAATGTAAGATTATGGAAAGCAGTTATTGAATATAGAGATGGTGTAGAATTACCTGATTCACTGGGGTACTTGTTTATAGGAACATGTCCTTCAGCAAAAACAGTTAATACAAATTATGCATTATCTAATCAATACGGTAAAGTATTACAAAATAAAAATTGGGAAACTGATGGCAATTTAGGCAAAATATTTTATACCAACTGGTCAACAAAGTATAGATTTAAAAATAGAGAGTTATGGAGATTTGTAGCATGTAGAGAATTTAAAAGAGCAGTTGCCAAGGAATACCCATTAAGTTGGACTAAATATCTTGTAATGAAAAATAAATATAGAGTTGCTCATTTATATGATAATACTGAACAATCTAAAGAAGCTCTTAAAAATTATAATGAATTTGAAATATAAAAGAAATGTCACATACAATAGCAGAAGCAGTATCAAGAATTAGAGGCCAAGTTAAAGCCGAGGTTCAAGATGCATTTGTTACAGATAGATATATTTATAGTCTAATAGAAAAGTTTGCTCAGGTATTAATGAGACGGCAAGATTATGCTAATAAATTAATGAAGTTTAATTCGGTGTGGAAAGCATTACCATATATTGAATTAATAGATGTAGATAAAATAGAAGCTGGATGTTCAGGAATACAGAGCGGATGTACAATTAAAAGATCAAAAGTTAGGTTGCCCTCTATGATTGAGGGTTACTGGGGACCTCTTATTCGTACTGTAAGCTCTATAGATGGCTCTCAGGAGCTTCAAGCTACCCAACCGGGTACATATACCTCTATGACTAAAACAACGTCATTTAGATATAATACAACAAGATATTTTTGGTGGTTGGATGGATATATATATTCTCCAAATATTGAATGGGATGCAATTAAAGTAGAGGGGGTTTGGAACTCAGATATAACAAAGTGGAATTGTGATACAAAAGATGATTGTACTCCAAGATATAAGCAACCTATTTATATTCCTGAAGCTTTATTTGCAGAAATTGAATCTCAAGTAATAAACTCGATGATGAATACTATGAATATACCAGCAGAAGATTCAGATAATAAAATTAATATTCATAGATAATGAGTGTATCAAATAAATATAGAACGTTCACCTCATTAATGGAAGATATTTCCATTGATTTTTCTACATATGCTTTGGAAGGATTGATTGAACCTGCGCAACTTATTAAAGTTGCCACAAGAGTAAATTATGATCTTGGCTTACGAATTCATAGAACTAAAGAAGTAATAATTGATATTGAACATGGTAGAGGGCAATTGCCAATGGATTTTGCATATTTAAATTATGCATTTTTATGTGGGGAATATACCATCAATGCAACTATGCCATCAGGAACTCATATAGAAACATTTAATGATGTGCCTTATGTTCCTGCACCAGGAGAAGTGGCTCCATGTAAGGATGGTAAAGTATGTAAAGATGTTTGTGTAATTGAAACTTGTGATGGTAAAAATAGCCATCAGTTAGTTCAACGAATTGGTCCTAATCAATTTAGAACATTTAGTACTTGGATGCAATTAAGAATTCAAGATGTAAATGGTGATGTTTGTTTTTGCCCTTCATTGGCTGCACAGGCTAAAGATATTGCTCAAGTTGTAGATGGTTTTTTAATTACAACGTTTAAGACGGGGAAAGTTTATTTAAGCTATCAAGGCGCAATGGAAGCTCCTAATGGGGATTTATTAGTTTTAGATCAACCCTATTGCAATGAATATTATGAGTATGCTATAAAACAAAGAATATTAGAAAATATGATATGGCAGGGGGAAAGCGTTACTCAACAGCTGGGTCTAGTTGAACAACGTTTAAGATCTGCTAGAAATAATGCATTGTCGTTTGTAAATACTCCAAATTTTGCAGAAATGAGAAAGGTTTGGACTATGAATAGAAGGGCGCAATATCATAACTATTATAATATGTTTTTAAGTTATGCCCCTTATAATCCTAGAGTAGCTGCTGTAACATCTAACAGTAGCAATAATACATCATCTACAACTACTACCACCGGTTCTCCATGTTAATATAGAACTAACTTATTATGGCAAAAAAAAATAATTCAAAGAGTAGTTCATCTGTAATTACAAATTCATTCATAAAAGGAATGAATAAAGATATTACACAGTCTATGGAACCAGCACAAAGTTGGTGGAATGCACGTAATGCTGCTAATAATTCCAACGATGGAGATATGGGGGTAATTGGTAATGAACCCGCAAATTTACAATGTGGGGTTATACCCTATACTGTTATTGGTGCTATACATAGATATGGAGATGAATGGATAGTATACTCTACGAATGATATAAGTTCAGAGATAGGAAGATTTGATGATAGTGAATGTAAGTATACAACTTTAGTAAATGATCCTTGTTTAGCATTTAATAGAAAACATTTAATAACTGGAGCTGCTAAAGAAAATTTTGATTGCACTTGGGAAGTTTATTGGGATGATGGAAATAATCCATCAAGAAGTTTAAACATTGATGATATACCCTGGAAACAATATATTTCTTCTGCTCCTGGTGATCCATGCATTGTATATAGTGATATAGAACCTAGACAATTAAATTGTGAGAAAATAAGACTTGCACCTTTAGTTGATACGCCATGTTTATTATTATCTAGAAATGTTGATGGGGGCATGTTAAAAAATGGTGCATATCAAGTATTTATTGCCTACACAGAAAATGAACAAAGAGTAACTGACTACATAGGAATTTCTAATATACAAACGTTATTTAGTCATGAGGGAACATCTGGGTCATTAGATGTAGCAATATCTAATTTAGATAAAGATTATGATTATTATGAAGTAGCATTATTAGTTAGAAATCAAGGTCAAACTTTTGCAAAGCGAATTGGTTTATATAGTACAGAAACACAAAATGTTAATATAGATTTTATTGACCCAGCTTTAATTAATATAGATTTAAAATTAATACCACAAAGAAGTCCTGCATATGAAAAATCAGAGGCAATGTATGTTGTTAATGATTGGCTTTTAAGACAGGGTCCTGTAGAACAATTTGATTTTAATTATCAACCCATAGCAAATGAAATAAAAGTTAATTGGGTTGTAAATCAATTGAATTCTAATTATTATTCTTTAGCGGGAAATAAACTGGGACTTTTAAGAGATGAACAATATGCGTTTTTTATAAGGTGGATATATAATACAGGAGAAAGATCTTCCTCATATCACATTCCTGGAAGAGCGCCTGAGTATTATGCTCCTGCTGAAGCATTTGAAAATGAAGAAAGTGTTAATGCTAATGCCTTAGCTAATACAATTAACGAAGGTGTAGATCAGGTTTTTCAAATTTGGAATACAGGATCAATTACTTCACAAAACTTACAAGAGGTACAAGAAGATGGCTCGTTAGTAATTGCTAGAGGTAATATGGCATATTGGGAATCTTCAGAGAAATACCCAACTAATAGACCAGATATTTGGGGTGACCTATGTGGTAAACCAATTAGACATCATAAGATGCCGTCTGAAGAAATTGGTGGAGTAAATTCACCATTACATATTAGTACTACAAGTGGAGATTTAATTAATTTATTAGGTGTAGAATTTACTAATATAGGTAAGCCTAAAAATAATGATGGTACATACATCACTAATGTAGTGGGGTATGAAATATTAAGGGGGTCAAGATTAGGGGCAAAGTCTATTTTAGCAAAGGGTATATTTAGAAACATGAGGGAGTATACTATTCCTAATGAAGAGAATTTAATAGGAGGTACTGTACAGGGTCTATATCCTAATTATCCATATAATGATTTAAGACCCGATGTCTATTTTCATACTGGTGAGGAGAATTCAGCTCATTTAACAGATGGTTGTGATGGTTTTGCTGATTCTATATATAAATTTAAGCCTTTAAATGGATATTCTAAAAAAGTATTTACATTTTCTTCTCCAGATTTGATGTTTACAAATCCATTTTTAAATGCTTATGAAACTAGAATTTATGGAGATGTAAGTGGAAAGTCAAGTGGGCAATTTATACCATCAGAAGATCACCCACAATTTAAATTAATTAGAAATTCTTCTGCTATTGTTGGTGCTATTATTGGATTGGGTTATGCTATAGCACAAGTACAAGGTGAAACATCGCAACAAAGAAGTAGTGGTAGATCTGATTTTAGTGCTGGAGCAA
>Ga0307488_10005233_pt1 | contig 10730 bp, 2 predicted proteins | sample SB02metaG_FD_202248 | JGI IMG/M metagenome (GOLD analysis project Ga0307488, IMG submission 202248) | Sea-ice brine microbial communities from Beaufort Sea near Barrow, Alaska, United States - SB 0.2 | ecosystem: Environmental > Aquatic > Marine > Coastal | place: USA: Alaska | collected 2017-05-06
CATGTTATAAATATAATACCTCGGCAGAGTAAGCGATATAGACATTTGCACAAAGTACCCTTGGATTGGACCGCGGTAATGCGACACGCACCATCATGCCAAATTAGCAGCGACTTACGATGGATGACTTGATTATTTATTGAACAATTCATGTAAATGGACTGCTTCACTTGAGGTTGGAAGCCATGCCGGTAATGCGATGTTCATGAATTCAACCTTAGAATCGAACACCTAAACTTGAGTATATTACATCAACATCATTAGGCTCCAAAGCATACCGCGTAAACCCTATACTTAGCTGCCATTGTTTCGTTAGTTGATAATGTCCCTCAAGGCCATAATAAATATCATTACCATCACGCTTAGTGGTTATTGGTTGTGCTTGATGCCTACTGGTGATGTCACCTTCCCATGCTATTAGGCCCAGTGACACCGACGTACTTATATCTTCTTGTTGCCATAATTGATAGCGCGCTCCAAACGTAAAACCATCACCTAATACTGGCGATATGTCAGCCACACTATTATGGTATTGTGTGGGCGTGATGCTGTCGCCGGTAAGGGTGACATCACCCTCACCCAAATCAATATAACTCACTTCAAGGGTGAGGGCATGATTGAGCTGATAACCAATACCTAATGACCCACTTGTGTCACTGTCGCTAAGGTGCGTCACTTCCCCTGATGGTAACTGTGTAGTGAGGTTTCCTGTTTTAGCTTCGCTTCTTCCAAGGTCTACGCTGACCAACCAGTTATTTGCGTGGCTCGTTGCACTGAAAAATAACCCTGCACTTATCGTGATTGACTTAGCAATCACGTTTTTCACGTGCTTATTTTTTATATGGCGACTTTTCATGAGCGAGCTCCTTGGTCTTTTGGTATCTGCTGTGGCGCAGCTCGGCTATTCACCCGAGCCATTTTGCGGCGATAAGCAAGTAGGGACACTATGCCAATAAACCACCAAGCCATTGCGCCTCCACCACTGCTTGTATTGGTAACAGTAATGATTTTATACGCATTAACGGTCACCGTAATTTGCCCTGTTGCTTGCCCACCCTTACCATCATCAATCGAGTAGGTGATGATGTCTTCGCCGTCAAAGCCTGTTTTAGGGGTGTAGGTTAACGTATTGTCAGTGCCTAGCGTAACACTACCTTGCTGTGCATCGGCGCTGATAAGCGTTAAGGTATCATCATTACCATCACTGTCGTTTGCCAGTGGCGCTATGATAATGGCGGTTCTGTCATCAGTGCTCGCACTGTCATTTTGCGCAACAGGTGCTTGATTTTCAATAACGGTCACGGTCACATTGGCAAAACTTGAACCTCCGTTACCATCACTGACACCATAATTAATGGTGGCAACACCAATGAAGTTTATCGGTGGTGTATAAATAAGTTGCTGGATGTTAATAGCAATATCGACTACACCAAAATCAGCACTTGCACTGTTAATCGTTAAGGTATCGTTATCTTCATCGCTGTCATTGCCTAATACATCAATCGTGATGGGGGTATTTTGCGCCGTACTGGTTGTTTCAGCTTCAGCAACAGGGAAGTGATTAGTACTTATCAATACCGCCACACCACCAGGGTCATCAATACTGCCGTTAGCTAAACCATCGTCATCGTTGGGCCCACCATCTTCAATCGTTAACTGAACACACCAATGGCCTTCGCTTAGCCCTATTGACCAGCTTGCATCGCCAGGAGGAGGGCAAAAGCCAAAGCTTCCTTGGCTTGAAGCAACCTGGTTATTGACATCAACAACAAAATCAACCCAGCCATTTATTGGCGTAAGCTTGCGATACAAGGCGAAGGCAGGTATGGGTAGGCGTTGAGGTAACACTAGATTGTAGCTTTGACCTGCTTCGGATAAACCATAAGCGATAAAGTCGAATAAACCCCCTACATTCAGCGTATCTTCATCGTTTAGCACTTCATCAGGCGCCAGTTCAAGGCCACCACTTTTGTTATTGGCCACCGTAGAGCCTTTACGTAAACATACGCCTGCTTCACCTTCAACAAGGAAGACTTGTGATTCACTGGCTTGTTGTGGCATGACGTTACATGCACTGGGCACATCAAGATAATTAGGAATACCATCAAGATCATCATCCCCAAGACCTTCTTCATTGTCAGGAATGAGATCGCCATCGCTATCGACATCGGTTAACACGACTAAGACCTCGGTAATAACAAGATAAATGTTGGTGGTTGTCGATAGCGGTGTATCACCATTATCTGTTACCACTAAGCTCAAGATTTGAATGCCGGCTGTTAACCCTGTGGCATCAAAGGTGTAAGTGGTTTCATCATTGTCAACATCGACCAATTCACTATCGCTATCTAGCCATTGATACTGGTGTGTATCAAGCGTATTACTATCAGAAACCTCTGTTTCAATAACCACTTGACCCGCATTGTTTTCAATCAACAAACGCTGTTCATTGTCTTGCATGACACTATAAGTCACTTGTGGTGCAATATTTTGTTCAGCAATCGTTAAGGTATAAGCAGATCCAGCGCCCAGGTTAAGCGTATCATCAAGTGTAATGGTTAACGTTTCACTGTCTTCAGCCATGTCGTCAGCTAACACATCAAAACTAATGCTGCCCACCTCTCCAGAGTCAATGACAATGTCGCCTGAAATAAGGTTATGGTCGTTAGCATCCGCTGAGCCGCTCACGCTATAACCGATAGTGACAGGGTAAAGAGGTGCCGCGCCGTTTAAGTAAATAAACACATCGTGTGACGTCCCTTCTACTGACGTTTTATCTCGACTCATCGTAATCAGTGGGTGCACAATGACAGATTGACTTGCCACACTCTTAAGGCCTTGGCTATCTTCTGCTTGCCAATACGCTACGTGGTTACCCGGTCTAAATAACGTGCTGCCATCGACTAAGGAAACAGGCAGTATTTGCCCTGCGTTATCCACCGCGGTGGCCACCCCTAAATCGACTTTGGTAAATAACCCCGTTGCATTAACTATTACGTCTTCAGGTAGTGTGATAATCGGTAATTGCACGTTTATGCCACCATCAATGAATAACGTCACCCGCGCTTGTGCAGAGCCATTGTCTTGGGTTGGGTGTCCGTCATTGATAACATACTCTAGGGATATAACACCTTGCACACCCGCCTGAGTTTGATAAACCAACTGATTATTATCAATACTGACACGACCAATACTGGCAGAGGCGTTAGTGATGGTTAATTCGTCATTTTCAATGTCACTATCATTACTTAGCACATCAATGACATAGACCCCAGTTTCATTAGAGGCAAGTGTAATATCATCATCGGTTGCTACCGGGGCATCATTAACAGAGGTGATAGTGAGCGTCACTGTGGCAGGCGCTGAGTCAGCATCACCATCATTCGCGGTATAGGTAAAGCTATCTTCACCCTGGTAATCCGCTTCAGGTGTGTATTGCCATTGCGCAGTATTATCCAGAGAAGCTGTTAAGCTGCCATGTAAAGGTTCGCTTGCAATAACAAAGGTGAATTCATCTCCTTCATCATTGTCCGTGGCCGTCAAGGTCACGGACGTATCGCTATCTTCCGCTAAGGTTTCACTCACATCAGCAGCCACTGGGGCTTGGTTGATGACAATTACCTCGAGGTTAAAGGGGGTTAAGCTTGCCGCGCCACCGGCGCTATCGGTGGCCGTTATCACAACCCCCGCCGTCACGCCCACATCATCATTGGTGGGCGTGCCGGTTAATGCGCCTGTGGTGGCGCTAAAAGTGGCCCAATTGGGTTTGTTGGTGATACTAAACGTACTAGTATCGCCTGCATCTGCATCACTGACGCTTGGCGTAAAGTTGTAAGCCTCATCTTGCGCCGCTGTTATGGCGGGCGTACCTGTGATAACCGGTGCATCATTGGTATTTGACACCGTCACACTAAAGGCGGTTAAGCTGGCGGTAGCACCGGCGCTATCGGTGGCCGTTATCACAATCCCTGCCGTCACGCCCACATCATCATTGGTAGGCGTGCCGGTTAATGCGCCGGTGGTGGCAATAAAGGCGGCCCAGCTGGGTTTATTGGTGATACTGAACGTATGCGTATCGCCTGCATCCACGTCCGCCACGCTCGGCGTAAAGCTGTAAACCACATCTTGCGCCACTGTTATGGTGGGCGTACCCGTGATAACCGGTGCTTCATTGGTATTTGACACCGTCACACTAAAGGCGGTTAAGCTGGCGGTAGCACCGGCGCTATCGGTGGCCGTTATCACAATACCCGCAGTCACACCCACATCATCATTGGTGGGCGTGCCGGTTAATGCGCCGGTTATGGCGCTAAATTCAGCCCAATTGGGTTTATTGGTGATACTAAACGTTTGGGTATCGCCTGCATCTGCATCACTGACGCTTGGCGTAAAGCTGTAAGCCTCATCTTGTGCCACTGTGGTGGCGGGCGTTCCCGAGATAACCGGTGCGTCATTGGTATTTGACACCGTCACACTAAAGGCGGTTAAGCTGGCGGTAGCACCGGCGCTATCGGTGGCCGTTATCACAATCCCCGCCGTCACGCCCACATCATCATTGGTGGGCGTGCCGGTTAATACGCCGGTTGTGGTGCTAAAGGCCGCCCAATCGGGTTTATTGGTGATACTAAACGTTTGGGTATCGCCTGTATCTGCATCACTGACGCTCGGCGTAAAGCTGTAAACCACATCTTGCGCCACTGTTATGGCGGGCGTTCCCGTGATAACGGGTGCGTCATTGGTATTTGACACAACCACAGTGAAGCTTTGTATAGCCGCGGCGTTTTCATTATCAACCACGCTTAATACCACACTATTATTACCCACATTAGCGTTAGTGGGTAAGCCCGATAACGTAGCGGTGCCATTGCCGTTATCTGCCACGGTTAACCACGTCGGCTTAGTGGTCGCGGTAATGGCTAAAGTACTATCGTCGCTATCGCTAGCAATAATATTGTAGTTGTAGTTACTGTCTTGAGTCGCGGCGGTTACCCCTGTCGAGGTAAAGTTGGGTAAATCATTGACTGAACTGACTGTCACATTAACCGTAATAGTGTCGTTGACTAGACCATCAGATACATTGACCACAAAACTGTCTGCACCAAAATAGTGGTTAGTGGGTGTATAACTTACCGCCTTGCTATTACCTGTACCAGACACCGTGGCGCTGCCATTCGTTGCTTGGCTGCTTATGCTCCACGTCAGTGGGTCACTATTAGCATCAGTGGCACCTAAGGTTAATAAAAACGCAGTAGGTGAGCCGTCTTCGCTCATCACAACCGTCGTATTAGTCCCTTGGGTTATCACAGGTGCAGCGTTAGACGCAGTCACCTCGACATTAAATGCCGCTAAATCATTACCCGCGCCGTTTGAGTCTTCAACCCGTATGACAATGCCTGTCGTGGTTCCAACATGGGCTGGCGTTGGGTTACCACTGAGTTCACCTGTGGCGGTATCAAAACTTGCCCACGTCGGTGGGTTGGTGATAGCAAAGCCAAGCGTATCGTTTTCAATATCACTGGCTGTTGGCGTAAAACTATAAGCATTACCATCAACAACACTGGTTGCTGGCACACCACTGATAGTGGGTGCATCATTAATCGCATTAATGGTGATGGTTTTACTCAATCCAGTGCCCGCTTCAAACCAATCGTCAGACGTGATCGTTAACGTACTTACATCGGTATTGTTTAGCGTCGTTTGAAATAAAATACGGGTAACATCATCAAGAAAGGTATTAATATCATTACCTAGCCCAGTCAAGGTGATACTGGACGTACCGGTTACACTAGAGCCTGCAATGGTCGTTGATGACACGGTGCCATTGCCATCGGTGGCGAACAATAAACCGTTATCACTACTGAGCGTTACGGTAATTTCATCACCGTTATCATCAGCAGTAAAAACATCGCTTAAATCTAACGACGTTTTGACATCTTCATCGATAGTAAATATCCCAATGGGATTAGGTTGTTCGATAATCGTTGGCGACAGGTTGGTATCAACACTATGAACATCGCCGCCTGTATATCCATCAGGGGTAGTATTACTGCTTTCATCAACAATATCGGTGCCTGCATTTAAGTCTAAACGGATATCGCCTACTGTGACACCTGTGGTGATGGTTACGGTATAACTTGTTCCTGAGCCGCCTACGGCGCTTAAAGTGTTAATGACGGGGACGACATGAGTTGCACCATTGACGAGAGTCAATGTGAAGTCAGTGATATCTACGTTAATCACATCATCTGAAAAGACCACGTTATAAGTAATATTGGGTGCGGTTGCCGCTGTTGGACCCGATAAAGTGATGCTTGTGATATTGGGTAATATATCGTCTGTTGTTAGGGTTAACGCCTCCACAGAGGCGTTTGCTTGCAGGTTAGCATTCGTGTCTTGAGCAACGACATAAACAGTGTAATCGATGGCATCACTTAAGCCAACAATGTTAGCCGTACCCGTAGTGTTGATCGTCGTAATGGTACCACTGGCATGAACCGTGGCTCCAGTGTAATTAATCGGTGCTTTGGTTTGAACAGCCGTTGGCGCGGTAACTCCCTGGTCAACAACAATGTAATAAACATCACCCTGCTCGTCTATATCGACAGCTAACGTTGCCCCCGCGACATTAATATTTGATAAGACCGGTGTGCCGCTCTCAAACACTGGTGGCGTAGTATCGTCATCGTCAGTGATAGTGATGGTTTGCTGCTGGGCTCCATTTTCTGTAGCGCTACCGTCAGAGATGGTACTTACATCAATAATAATGGCTTCGTCGCCTTCTTCTACGTTGTCATTAACACTAGTGATCCCTGTTACTGCATCGCCGGACGTGGCACCGCCAATAATGGTAATATTAGCACTTGGCGAATTGTAATCAGTACCCGCACTGGTGGCGGTACCCGTGTAAGACAAATCAACGGTCACATTTGCATAGGTTGCATTGTTTAATGTAGCCGTGATGCTAGCCATGCCACCGTCTTCATTAATCGTGTTATCACTAACTTGTAACGTCACCACTGGGGTGAGCTCATCATCGGTAATGATAATGGTGGGGTCGCCACCATTATCATTACCGATACTTAACGAACCAATACTCACTACAAAGCTTTCATTGCTGGGCGCATCAAATATCGCATCATCTATACCTGTAGCGGTAATAAAGCCAGAGCTTAGGCCCGCCGTAATTGTGATACTACTACCTGACACACTATAATCATTATTAATACCGCTGTTATTTGTATCATCAAAACTCAGCGGTACGCTTAGATTGACTGGCCATTTGTTATTCAAGCTGCCCGTTATACTAGCTGTAATTATTTCGGTATCACCACTTTCACTTAGGGTGCCATCCGCAGCGCTTAAGGTAAAATCAGGTAAGTTGGCATAAATCGCATCGCTAACTTGACTAATCGCGGTGGTAAATGCGGCATTTGAATTACCCGATGCATCGGTAAGAATAAGACTAACGGGTATATCCGCCCCTGCATCTACATCGACCCCACCATCGGTGATGGTAAACGTTGCGGTGTAGGTAGTGTCATTGGTCTTACTGAAACTTGCCAAAGTATATCCGCCTACCGTACTATTCCCTAATGTATAGGTGTCAGTATCGGTGCCAACGGTAATCGTTGCAGTGACGACATCACCCACTTTATGGGGTGAATTTGGAATAACAATGGCGCTTATAACAGGTGCCACTGTATCAACGGTGATAGTGAATGTTTGTATGGGCGAAGTATCAACACCACTATTAGCCGTTGAACCGTCATCTTGTACTTGTACATTTATTGTTGCTACCCCTTCAAGGTTACTCGCGGGGGTGTACGTTAAGTGACCTGCGTTATCTATATCTACTGCAGAAACAACATTATTTACATCATTGGCTTCACTAATGATAAAGTTACTGATAGCTTGAGTCCCGTCATCACCATCATTAAAAGAACTAGCAAATGTATTAACGGTTTGTGTTACACCGCCCATACCAACGCCGCCTACTGTTTGATTTGCACCTATAGAAACGGTGGGTGCGTCGTTAACGGGTGTAACACTGAGGGTACTTGTTACTGAAGCACCTGAAAGTTCACCATCATTAGGGGTTAGCGTTAACGTGATATCAGTGAGTGAGTTAGTCGCTGTTGTTACCTCTATTTTATTAACCGTATCAAGGTAAGTATGAATGTCAGCTATTGACCCTGCAATGGTCATAGATGATGTGCCAGAGTTCGTAATAGTGACATTACTCGTAACAACATTTCCATCTATTGAAGCAATAGTGCCGCCATTTACAGCCAAAGTGACTGTTAGACTGTCACCTTCAGTATCAGAAAATGTCGCGGCTGATAAGTTAATTGCACTAGCAATATCTTCGATTACTGTATAGGCAGTTAATAAGTTAGTTAAGGCCGGTGCAGTATTATCATCCTCAATGATAGTCACTGTTTTCTGTTGAGTACCGTTTTCACTGGCACTGCCGGTAACCGAACTGATATCAATAACGATAGTGAGGTTACCATCCGAGCTGCCATCATCCACCGCTGTAATACCGGTAACGGTATTGGCCGTTAAAGAGCCTGCATTAATGGTAATCGAAGAGCTTGGTGTATTGTAATCGGTGCCGCCCCCCGTGGCGGTTCCACTATAACTGAAGTTAACAACGGCATTATCATAGGTTTCATGACTTAATGTTGCGGTAATGCTGGATGTACCTCCGTTTTCGGCAATACTTGTGTTGCCAACCGATAGGGTCACCGTTGGGGCAGTTTCAGCATCGGTAATGGTGATGGTTTGCTGGTTAGTGGTACCTTCATTACCAACAGATACGCTGCTGATATCGACAATTGCGGTCTCGGCCGCCGCAGCGTCAAACACGGTATCGGCGGTGCCGGTTAATGTGGAGGTATTACTGCTGTTACCGGAAGAGATAACGATACTATCGGACTTAGTATAATCCGTGCCAGCCGTGCCAGTGCCGGTATAAGCCAAGTTAACGGTAATTCCTGCTGGCCATTGGTTATTTAAACTGCCGCTTAAAGTTGCTGTTAGAATGGATACCCCACCATCTTCTGCAATAGTATTGGTATTTGCGCTTAGGTTTACTTCAGGTAAGTTCGCGTAAATAGCATCACTCGACTGACTTATCGCTGTGCTATAGGCTGAGCTAGTATTTCCTGCACTATCATCTAGGGTAAAGTTAACCGCTATCGTGGAGCCTTCTGCTACATCACTACCACCATCGGTTATGCTAAAGGTGGCTGTATAAGTCGTGTTGTTTGTTTTAGATAAACTGCCTAAGGTATAACCATTAATGGTGCCGGTAATTGCACCGCTGCCAGTAGTGTAATCATCGGCATCAGACGTCACGGTAATTGTCGCGGTTACAGTATCACCAACTTTATGAACCGAGTCAGTAATTGATACTGCACTAATGGTTGGAGCAATTGCATCGGCTGCACTTACTATACCCGTAGCACCTGTTGTCGGGTCGTTTGCTTCACTGGTAGTATTAGCCCCTAACTGACCAGTATTATTTCCTGCGGTTTCGCTATCAATAACAGAAGCCGCGCCAGTTGTGGCTGTGCCATTCATTTTCCAATAAGTAATTAATCCTGTGGTATTCGCCGGAATTTCGGTCGGACTACCGGCGGCATAAAGACTAGTAACGGCGGTTTGATCTAACGCAGTATTATAAACTTGAAAATCGTCCATAACACCGTCAAAAAATTTATTGCCAAGAGATGACGAATAACCTACGTAAAAGTCCCCACTCCCTAAGCCATTAAGGGTTCCGGCAAATGGCCTTTTATCTAAAGGCTCTGAAGCTCCATTGACATAAATAGTCCAATCTGAAGCACTGTAAACAACAACCAAATGATACCAAGTATTATCGTTGAGAGTGACAGTATTAGTACTGATATTTGCATCGGCGCCAGAGTTTTGCCCCGCAATTAATTTACCTGGAGCCCCTATAGTGCCGTCGCCGTCAAAACAAAAATACAGCTTACCGCCGGTATGACCAAAAAGGCAATGAGCCGCACTGGTATCGGTAAATTTGGCCCAAAGAGATATTGTCATCGCCGACTGTCCGTTTAAATCAGCAACAATATTAGACATGGATGCGTAATCACCGCCATCAAAGTTGTAAGCATTAGTGGCCGCCGCCGATACCGGACGAGCAAAAAAAATGAAGAATAAAAAGCAAATCGATATAATTCGGATGAAAAGAACCGATAGATAATTTTTTCCCGTTTCAAAACATGTGGGCAAGAAAATATTTTGGAAAGCAGTGATTACATTTGAATGTAATACCTTAGTGATATATTGGTTCACAATCGTCTCCTTTATTGCGCCCATTTGCTCTAAGGCACCGTTCATCATTGGGGCAACAGGCTAGACATCGCTGCGTGGAATTGGGGGGTTGACGTAAGATACCGGCTAATAAGGTAGAGCCTGAACGGGGTAAGCCCGAGATAAAATGCAGTTGCTTCATGTTAGTTCCATATATATAAGGTCAAAAATCCTCAGCTAATGATTAAAAATATTCTGTTTACATAACTAATAAAAGGTTCATTCGACACATAAAGAGGGGTTAATTAAACATGATGGGCACATTATACTGGCAGGCAAGTCTTGTAAAGGTGATGGCTCATATGACACAAAGTAAATGTATACAGTTTAAGACGAAAAGGGTTTGGGACGATTTTCAATCATATTTTAATAAAAATAACAATCTT
>Ga0307488_10005234_pt1 | contig 10730 bp, 10 predicted proteins | sample SB02metaG_FD_202248 | JGI IMG/M metagenome (GOLD analysis project Ga0307488, IMG submission 202248) | Sea-ice brine microbial communities from Beaufort Sea near Barrow, Alaska, United States - SB 0.2 | ecosystem: Environmental > Aquatic > Marine > Coastal | place: USA: Alaska | collected...
ACCTCGCGTCCAGTGCTGACGTCCCACACGCGCACTGTCCGGTCATCCGACCCGCATACGAGCTGGGTGCCGTCGGGGCTCCACGCGCACGAGTTCACACCGCCGCAGCAGTCCCCCTCCAGCTTGGCCACCTCGAACCCTGCAGTGACGTCCCACACGCGCACCGTGTCGATGTCCGACGCGGAGGCGAGCTGGGCGCCGTCGGGGCTCCACACGCAGCAGTTCAAAGGAGCCTCGTGGCCGCTCAGCTCCTTCTCCAGCGTCCACCGTCCAGCGTCCAGCGCGTTCCCCGCCATCCCGCGTGGGTTGTTACTCCGGGTGCGCGACACACGTCACGAGTAGATCGACCCTCGTCGTGGCGTCCGAACCCAGATCGCGCTTCAACGGGGACGCGGGTGCGCGCGTTTGTGTGCGGTGAGCAACAACAACAACCTTTTTCAGTCGCCTCCGCACAAGTGCTGACTGGGCAAGCTTGGCCGACCCAGGGGCCGACCGACAGACTCGACGAGAACTCACAGTGCAAGAGTGCTCAGGGGACGTGTCTAGACTGATGAGCGGAGTCACGTCGTGATGGCCTGTTGCGTTTGTGTTGCGTTACTACGCAGTGTTTCATCGCCAGCTAGACTTGCAACGAAGAGGACATGTACATTACAATTAAACTCGTCGTCGTCGTCGAAAGTGTCTTCACGCGCGCCCCGTCGCCGCTGACGCAATGGCAATGGCAATTTTGGCAACTTGGCAGCTTTGGCAGCTTTGGCAGCTTTGGCAGCTTTGGCAGCTTCGGCAGCTTTGCAGGCCACCTTGAGACGGCTTCGGCTTCGGCGACTGCGTCGGCTTCGTCGTCGTCGGCGGCGGCTGTCGTGTGGCGCGCGGAGACTGGCGTCGTTGCTCGGAAGGGGCACTCTTTCCCATCCGCCAGCTTTCTCTCGGAGTGGACGATGCTGGGCACCACACTCCTACGACCAGTAACTCCCTGGCGGGATCCCTGTTCCGTCCCAAGACGATAAATGCGCCGGACACGGGCAGCCGCGACCCCGCGCCCATAAAAGGCCTCCGTCTCCGCTTCGATATGGCCCTGTGCAGCGGCTATTAACGTCGACTCATCCCAAGGGCACCCGCGTTGTAGCGGCGCAAGTTGAACTTGAAAGCACAGTTTGAAGGCGGTGCATCAGATTACAGTTTATGCGCTTGTTTCCAGCTTCGAGAAGGAGGTGCTCGAAGCGATGGACCCAGCGGACCGCGCCTTCCTCAGGCAGGTGACGCACGGCTACCGGGCGGCATTGCTAGCCTCCGAGCTCCCGTGCGCAGGGACGAGGGTTGGGATTCCGCAGTTGAACCCCGCGGACCGCGCCCGACTCGCTGGGGCGGTGCGGGCGTTTACTGATGTCTGCCAGGGAGGTGATCGCAGCTTGGGGAGGTATATTGAGTCACTCGAGTATGTGGCGTCCTCCAATGCGCCTCGCGCGGGCGTAGTTGTGCGGCTCGAGTTGAAGGAGTTGTGCACATCTACCTCGCGCCTCTCTGGGGGCCTGGGCGCGCGGATGCCGGTGGGACTCGTGGACGAGCGCGCTCATCGCTCATGGCGGGCAACTGAAGGTGCTGCGGTGGGCGCAGTTGCATGGGTGCCCGTGGGAAGAGTATGACATATGTTACCACAGCGCTGGGCGCGGGCAGCTGGAGGTGTTGAAGAGGTTGCGGGAGCAGGACGACTGCCCTTGTGACGAGTGAACGTGCTGCGCCGCCGCTGCTGGTGGGCATCTAGAGGTGCTGAAGTGGTTGCGGGAGCACAACTGCCGGTGGGATGAGACGACGTGCCGCGCGCCGCTCGGTGCGGGCACCTGGAGCGTTGCAATGGGCGCGGGCGCACGACTGCACGTGGAACGCGGAGACTTGTTTCCGCGCCACTGGCAGGCGGGCACCTGGAAGTGTTGCGGTGGGCGCGTGAGCACGGCTGCCTTCCGCAATGCGGCCGCCCACGGGCTCGTTCAAGCTTGCAACATGATCGCCGCGTGCTACGACGAAGGTTGGGGCGTGGATACGAATAAAGCGCAGGCGGTGACAGGGTGGCGCAAGGCTACCGACCCGGGCGACGCAGGGGCGTAGAAGCTCGTGGGAGCTGTGTACGCGCTTGGTGGGGACGATGGCGTTAAGAAGGATTTTCCTCTGGGGTACAGGTACCTAGAGCTCAGCGCCACGCAAGGGCACCAGGCCGCCCAGGCGATCCTTAAGTGCGTGGCCTGCGGGAATCTCGACGTGCACCACATGACATGCTCACGGTGTCGGAAAATGCGCTACTGCGATGGCCACTGCCAGTTGTTGCACTGGGAGAGCGCGGCGGACCCGCACAAGCTCCACCGAGTCTGCGGGGGTTGGAGGGTCCTCCTCAGGGCACGCGGATCCCAGCGCCGACGATAAGTAGCGCGGTCCGGGGATGACGGCTGCGACGGCGGCGGCGGTGTCACGGCGGTGGCGGTGGCTGAGCTGGAGGCAACGTTGGCGGCCCTAGCGGTGCAGACAAGAGAGGCGAACATGGAGATGGCAGTGGCGGCGGTGGCGTCGGCGGCGGCGAAAATCGAGGCGGCTGCGGGGACCAATGCGATGGCGGTCTCGAAGGAGTTGACGGCGGCGCTGGAGACGATGCAGTCAGCGAAGGTAGTGAATGTGTTGGAACACATGCATGAACATGAATGAACCCGCTGTGTTAAGGCGATGGCCGCGGTGGTGGTGGTGGTGGCGGCGGCGACGAGAACGCAAGAATACGCCGTGGTATTTGATGCGGCGAAGGCTGATACGTGCGGGAAGATGTGCACGAGTGGATGTGTGACAACATGCATACATAAACGGAGCAATCGATATTCGGGAACGATGAAATGAAATGCTCGAAATAACAATATTCCGTCGATGCCCGCGTGCGCAGAAGACACTGCGATTCGGGTTCAGGATTTCATTACATGTTGGTATGCGTCAGATGCACATGCAACATGTTAACACGCGGCCAGGAAGTGCAGCTAGATTGCATGTGAACGCCTCGACCCGAGCATTCCTGCCATTCGTCCGCTCACTGCTGGGATGCCGTTTGGGCCCGCCGCGCCCTGCGATGTACCCTGCAGCTTCGTCGTCCTGCTCGGCGCGGAGGCCGCCAGTGTCGTCGGGGCAGCTCTCTTCGTCGTCTCGTTCGTCGAGGGAGCCGCCGGTGTCTTCGGCGCAGTGCGTTCGGCGCTAGCGCCGCCGCCAGCGCTCGGGCCCGCGCTAGCGCCAACGCCCGCGGCTCCGGCAGGCGGGATTACGTTGAGGCGGCGCCCGACGCGCTTGGCTTCGACGTTGTATGAACGCGCCGCGGATTTTTCCGATGTGTGCAAGCCCAGGTATGTGCCCTTGCATGTCACCCTCCATTTGCCTGCGTTCTTGTCCCAGTTGACACCCGTGAACTGCGAGGTGCTGGCATTCCGGTGCTTTACAGGATCGATGCCGTCCTCGAGGTATTTGTTGTACGCGCGCACCGCTTCCACCTCCGTCGCATGATGTCCCAGGTGTGTCCCTTTATATTGCGCCTTCCATTGCATATGCTGCTTGTCCCAGCTAACGCCCTTGAACTGAGATGTGACCCATCTCCCGCGCTCCGCAGGATCGGGAACAATGCCGTTCTTGAGGTAGTTTCTGTAGGCCCGCGCCGCACCTTCCTCCGTGGTGTGCAGGCCCAAGTACTTCTTCTTGCATTTCGCCTTCCATGTGTGTTTTGTCTTGTCCCAGTAGACGCCTTTGCATTGAGAGGTTCCCGCGTGGCCTCCGCCCCTGCGCTTCGTGGGTACAGGAGCACAGCCTGCCTCCCCCTCCTCATCTGGGTGTTGGACATCATTATCCTGTACAGCGTTATCCGCGACCCTCCCGGGCGCCCGCAGCTGCGCCCGCGGGGACCCTGGCTCCGAGTGCGCTCCCGGCGGCAGGCTCTGGGGGTGGACTGCCTCGATGCGGCCCCCGAGGCTGGCGCCGGACTCGTACGCGCGCAGATTGCTTGGCTCCTCCTCCTTCTTCGCCTCCTCCCACCCCTGCTCCCTTTCTGCTTCCCCGTCGCCTTCCCCGCCCGTTGCCTCTTCCTCGACACCCCCGCCCCCCTCGTCGTCCGTGTCCTCCCCGCTCGTGCTGTCCTCGACCTTGATGTGCACGAAGGGTGCGCGCGGCCCGGGCACTGCTGCCCTCGCGAACGCTAGCACCTGCCGGTCTCGCAGCTGCCCCAAAGTATCCTCCTCCTCTCTCTCCTCCTTCACCTCCACCCCGGCACAGGAGTCGTGGTTTGAAGCGAGGGTCATCTTCGGAGAGGCGAAAGCGCGTGTGCGCGCAGACGGGACAGCCAGCGGTCACCCTGGCGGATGCGGTTCGGGCGGTTCCTTGAGCGGCGATCGAGATCTCACGCGTGGCAAGGTGCGCGGTGTGGTGTGCGCTGAACCGTGCGGTGCGCCCCGGTGCCTCAGGCAAGACGCCTTGGCTCCCCCCCCGCCCCACGGCACCCCTTCCGAGAGAAATGAAGATGGTGTTGAAGCTGCCTCGGGTTTCCAGATCATTTGAATATGACTGTGGGGCAGGCCAGCTGGGCCTTCAATCATTCCGTTTCCAGCTTAACATCATCAGCTGCCAGCGGTTTCAGTGGTATTAAGGGGGGAACGTCTCAAGTTGGGCTGGAAAGGGTACGATTGGAAGGCCCTGGTGTGAAATACTCCGCTGATGACTTTTGGCAAGGGGCTGCCACTTATCCGCTACCCAGGTCAACCTGAGCCGTTCTTGTCACTACAATCCAACGGAATCACCCATCGTGTACCTCAGAAAGAAATCACGTCAAGGCGGATAGTGGACGAGTGTAAGCCCATGCTTCTGGCTGAGGAGCTGAGATGATAGGCTTGGATTGAGTGGTGTACTTTTTGCTCGTGCCAAGGTAAAACACCTAGCCTGATGTCGCCGCGTGCACTTTAGCGCGGCGCTGCCGCTCGCGTTCAGCGTGTGATTCGAGTTCAGGTCATCATTACACGTGCATATGAACGAGAGATACATGCGAACAGTCGTCATCCGTCGAGGAAACGCAGCTGGTGCCTGGTCTGTGAGCCGTAAGTAATTACTTGGCTAGTAATGACTCGGACGAGTCATTCACTCGTCAGATCACTTACTTACTTACTGAACTTACTTAGCTAACAGACCAGGCACTAGCGATTAAGTTTGTTCATGAGCGCCCAGACTGATGAGAGCATCAAAATTTGCAGCCGCGCCGCCTTGACGCCAATTGCGCCCGCAATGCCCGATGGAAGAGGTATCCTGCAGCTTCATTTTCTTGCTCGGCGCTGGTGCCGTCTGTGTTCACAATGCAGCGCGCTTCGTCTTCTTGGTCGTCGCGGGAGTCGCCGGTGTCTTCGGCGCAGTGCGTTTGGGGCCAGCACTGCCGCCCGCGCCCACGCTCGTGCCCGCGCTAGCGCTAGCGCCCGCGGCTCCGGCGGGCGGGATGACGTTGAGGTGGCGCCCGACGCGCTTGACTTCGACGTTGTACGCCCGCACCGCAGACTTCTCCGATGTGTGCAAGCCCAGGTATGTGCCCTTGCATGTAGCCCTCCATTTGTCTGCGTTCTTGTCCCAGCAGACACCCATGAAGTGCCAGGTGTGGGCTTCTCGGTGCTTTACAGGACCGATGCCGTCCTCCAGGTATTTGTTGTATGCGCGCGCCGCTTCCTCCTCCGTCGCGTGATATCCAAGTTTGGTCTCTTTGCACTTCGCCCTCCATTTGTTCTTGTGCTTGTCCCAGTGTACGCCCTTGAACTGGGAGGTGGAGCCCACTGGTCCGGGAACACTGCCGTCCTTGAGGTATTTGTTGTACGCGTGCGCCGCAGCTTCCTCCGTGGTGTGATAGCCCAGGTGCTTCCCCTGGAATTGCGCCAGCCATTTGTTGGTGCTCTTCTTCCAGTAAACGCCTTGGAAGCGAGAGCAGCAAGCGCGGACAGCACCACCGCGCATCACGAGCGCTGGAACAACGGCCGCCTCCTTCCCGTCATCATTATCGTGGACTGCATTATCTGCGTACGTGCCAAGCGCCCGCAGGGCCCCGGGCACCGAGTGTGCTCCCGCGGTCAGGCTCCGGAGGCGCACCGCCTTGCTGCCGCCCTTGCAGCTGGCGCCGGGCATGTGCGCGCGCTGGTCGCGGGGCTTCGCCTCCTCCACATCCTCTTCATCCTCCTCATCCTCTTCATTCTCATCCTCATCCTCATCCTCCTTCTCGTAGTCGCTATCAGTATCCGGCTCGGCAGCAGTATCCGCGTAGCTCCCGGGTGGCGGCCGCAAGCGTCGGGGGAGCGCCACCGCGCCCGGCGCCTCCACGCGTCCCTCGAATCCGTCGCCCGGTGCCTGCGCGTGATGCTCGCGCTGTTGCCCCTCCTCCTCTCCCTCCATCTCCCCCTCTTCCTCCTCCTCCTCCTCCTCCTCCTCCTCCTTCCCGCCCCCCTCGCCCCCCTCGCCGTCCGTGTCCTCCCCGCTCGAGGTGTCCTCGACCTTGATGTGATCGAAGAGGGCGCGTGGCCCGCGCGCCGGCACCCGCGTGAGTTCGGACGCCAGCTCCAGCCGGTCTCGCAGCTGGCCTAGCGTCTCCTCTTGTTCCTCCTTTTTTACGAGGGCTTCCTGCGAGCCCCCCGCCCCCCCAGAAGCTCCGTTGTTCGAGTATGGTGCGGGCGCACGCGCGGGCGCGGGCGCGGGCGCGGGCGAGGCGGCAAATTCGACAACCCTCTCGCTCCGACGCGGGATGTTCATCGTGCGCAGCAGCTCCGATCCCCCTGACGACCGGCGGCGGCTCCGTGTGTTCGCGTGGCAGGATATGCCGGACGCGCGCCGCCACGACGACGAGAAAACAACTCCGATATAATGGTATAGACAGTCAGATGTAAAGTCAGGCTGTTCAGGAGGACAGTCGATAGTCATACTTGGCTCCTTCAGTTAGATCAGTTCCCGTCAGGAGGCTAGAACTCGTCCACCTTTCAGCTCACTGACTACACGCGGCGTATCCCACACCAAAAAATACTTTGAACCAGTTACACGGCATCACGTGACGTGCCGAGCATCATCTGACTGACCCTTCCCCATTCTAGACCCTGTTTGCATGAGTTACATGGCATCATATGACGTGGCGAGCCGCATCAGCATTATCTGACTGGCATTTTTCCATTCTAGACCCTCGTGCACTGAATTACATGGTATCACATGACGTGGCAGGGATTATCTGCCCGGCCCTACCCGCGGGAGCCACAGCGCACTCGGTGCTCGGCACAATGGTAGGGCGGGGCACGTTGACCCCAGGTCGACCGCGCTTGGTTTCAGCGCCTGAATGTTAACAATGCTACGTATACGTGGTGAGCTGGTCACTGGGAGGCGTGCCGCTGTGCGCTTGACTCCGGGAAGGCTGTTGTGATATCGAAGTCTTTCCGAATCATTACAACTATGGGAGTATTCAGCTGGGTTAAGGATGAAGGCAGGACGCTCGGAGTAGGCGTAGACATAACCATGCTTCACAGCGGCGTATACTTGTGACTGTGTGTACTTACCGGGAGGCTATCACCGAAGCCGACTCCAAAATCTCCGAGCGCGATGTCACTTTTGTTGCCAAAACGTGTCATTCGAGTTCGATCAAATGTCGTCAGGATCACAATTTGTATAAGAATTCTGCAGTGACATAGCCCTTCTTCAGTCATCAAATGCCCCCTTTATTGAGAGGTCATTGCGATGCGTAGTCATGCGGCTGTGAAGCGCATATAGTGGTTGAATTTGTGTTTGCACGCCTTGACTCGAGCATCTAGTTTCGCTCACGGCACCCCTGTGACGCCGCTAGCGTCGGCCGCGCTTGACGAGACCTCAGACGGATCATAAAGCTTCATCTCCTTGCTCGGCGCAGGTGCCGCCGGTGTCCGGGGTGCAGCGCGCTTCGGCTTCTTCTTTGCCGCAAGAGCCGCCGCTGTCTTCGATGCTGCGCGTTTGGGCCCAGCGCCCCCGCCCACGCCCGCGTCCGCGGCTCCGGCGGAAGGGATGACGTTGAGGGCGATACCGAGGCGCTCAGCTTCCACGTTGTACGCCCGCACCGCGTCTTCCTCCTTGTTGTGATAGCCCAGGTATTTATGCTTGAATGTCACCTTCCATTTGTTCATGCTCTTGTCCCAGTGGACACCCGTGAACTGCGATGTGCTGGCGGCTCGGTGCTTCACAATATCGATGCCGTCCTCGAGGAATTTGCTGTACGCGCGCGCCGCGTCCCCCTCCGTCGTGTGATACCCGAGTCTTGTCCCTTTGCAATCGGCCGCCCATTTCTTGCTTTGTTTGTGCCAGCTGACGCCCTTGAATTGAGAGGTGCCCGATTTTCCTTGCCCTGCAGGATCGGGAACACCACCGTGCTTGATGAAGTTGCTGTATGCGCGCGCCGCAGCTTCCTCCGTGGTGTGAACGCTCAGGTAGTTCCCCTCGCACGTCGCCTTCCATTTGCTGGTGGCCTTGTCCCGGCACACACCCTTATACTGTGAGGTGCCAGCGCGGTCACCGCCACCGCGCATCACGAGCTCAAGAACAGACCCTGCCTTATGTTGCTGCTGTGGGACATCTTTATCATGGACAACGTTATCCGCGACCCTCCTGGGCGCAAGCAGCCGCGCTCGCGGAGCCCCGGGATTGGAGCGGGATCCCGGCGTCAGGCTCCGGGGGCGTACGACCGCGCTGCCGCCTTCCAGACTGGCGCCGGACTCGTGCGCACGCAGATCGCGATGATCTGCCTCTTCATCCTCCTCCCCGGCTTCCTCCTCCTTCACCTCCTCCCCCTCCCTATCGCCTTCCCCGCTCGTTGCCTCCTCCGCGTCTCCTCCGCCCCTCCCGCCCTCCTCCTGGTCCGTGTCCTCCCCGCTCGTGCTGTCTTCAACCTTGACGTGCACGAAGGGGGCGCGCAGCCCGGGCGCCGGCACCCGCGCGGCCCCGGGCCCCAGCCGATCTCGCAGCTGCCCCAGAGTCTCCTCCTCCTCCTCCTCCTACTTTATTAGGGTCACCCCAGAGGCCCCCACCCCCTCGAAAGCCACGTCGTCCAGGTGAGGCACGGTCGCGGGCGCGGGCCCATGGGCAAGGGCGGCGCTCCCCTCGCTCCGCCGAGGGACGTTCATCGTACGCGGCATCCCCGGTCCCCCTGACGATCGGCGGCGCAGTGTCGCGCGAGAGGATATTCCGGACTACCGGACAAGCGCGCCGCCTCGACGAAAGAAAGAGGCTCGATATACTGGTATAGACAAGTAGCTGTATAGTCAGGCAGTCAGGGTTTGACTCAGCGAGTGACGGGCAACAGGACAATGCTAGAGGTCGCCAGCCTCCCTCCCTCGCCCCACTCTCTTTCCGCCGTCACTACCCCGCGAACATAATCCTGCATACGAGACTGCAAAAATACACGTACGCTCGTGCACGCGTACACTTGGTTGGAGGCAATATCACAGTAGACCACTCCGTAATCATCTGCTCTCCATGGCACCGTGTGCGGAATACCGAGGCGTGTCATTTGATTACAGGTCATCATTACATATCGTATTGAGTGAGTTGCCAATGCCATACGTTGTCATGCGGCTAGGCAGCGCAGGAACCGCGGAAATGTGATGGTGAATGCGTTGACCCGAGCATCCAATCTCGCGTGCTACGCCGCTGTGATGCCGCTCACGCCCGCCGCGCCCGCTGAGGTATCCTATAGCTGCACATTCTTGCCCGTAGCAGGAGCCGCCGGAGTCGTCGGTGCAGCGCGCATCGTCTTCTTCTCATTCGTTGCCGTAGCCGCCGGTGTTTCCGGAGTAGCGCGCTTGTTGCCAGCATCCGCGCTTGCGCCCGCGCCGGTGCACGCGCCATCGCTAGCGCCCGCGGCTCCGACGGACAGGATGACGTTGAGGGGGAGACCGCGGCGCGCAACTTCGACGTTGTACGCCTGAGCCGCATCTTTCTGAGCGATGTGGCAGCCCAGGTAGTTCCCCTTGCATGTTGCCTTCCATTTGTTGTTGACCTTGACCCAACTGACACCCGTGAACTGCGAGGTGCTGGGTTCTCGGCGCGTTACAGGATCGATGCCGTCCTCGAGGTATGTGATGTATGCGCGCTCTGCTTCCACCTCCGTCGTGTAAGACCCAAGTTTTGTCCCTTTGCAGTCTACCCTCCATTTGCTCTTGTACATGTCCCAGTAAACGCCCTTGACCAGAGAGGTGCCCCATCCACCGTGCTCAGCGGGTTCAGGAACAATACCATCCACGAGGTACTTGTTGTACGCGTGCGACGCTGCTTCCTCCGTGGTGTGAAGGCCAAGGTACTTCTTCTTGCAATTCGCCCGCCATTTGATTGCGTGCTTGTCCCAAACGCCTTGGAACCTTGAGAAGTCAGTACGGCCAGCACCACCGCGCATCACGAGCTCTGGAACAATGCCTGCCTCCTCCTCCCTGTCATCATCATCCAGGACAGCATCATCCCGGACAGCATTATCCGCGTACGTGCCAGGTACCTGCGGGGACCCGGGCTCCGAGTGTGCTCTAAGCGCCAGGCGCTGAGACCGGACTCCCTCGCTGTCGCCCTTGAGGGTGGCGCTGGACTCGTGCGCGCGCAGATCGCGCGGCTCCGCCCCCTCCTCCTCCGCCTCCTCCTCCGCGGCCCCCTCCTCCTTCACCTTCTCCCGATCCCCGTCACCTTTCCCGCCCGTAGTTGCCTCCTGCCCA
>Ga0307488_10005236_pt1 | contig 10725 bp, 15 predicted proteins | sample SB02metaG_FD_202248 | JGI IMG/M metagenome (GOLD analysis project Ga0307488, IMG submission 202248) | Sea-ice brine microbial communities from Beaufort Sea near Barrow, Alaska, United States - SB 0.2 | ecosystem: Environmental > Aquatic > Marine > Coastal | place: USA: Alaska | collected...
GAACTAGATAATCCAGAACCAAAAATATCGCTTGTATATCCCATATCCTGAGTTTGTGGGCCTTGTTGAGATTGTTGATATTCATTTGAATCAAAAAATCCTTGATCAATATCAGTGCCAGCGTATCTTTCTTGAGGAGTTTGTTGTGGTCTTTTAGGAAGACTGTTTATAAGATCTCCTAAACTTACTGGATTTGTTGATGCCACGGGTGCTGTCGGAGCCGGTGGCGTAATCGATGGAGTTGGAGTTGGAATTGGTGCCGGAGTTGAAGGACTAATTGGAGGTGTTGTAACTGGTGGTGTTGCCGTAACTGGTGGAGGTGTTGCTACAGAAGGTGTTGGTATTTCCATTGTTGACGGTTGTGTAGTTGGTGCTGTGTCCATACCACCTCCCATAGGAGTTTGTGGAAAAACACTTCCAATACCACTAGATGATCCCGTGTCTCCTCCAGAACCCATCATAGTCTGCATTGATTTTGATTGGTTTTGTAAAAACTCTATTGCTTGTTCTAATATACCACTCATTATACTTTTTTCTTTATTATTTTTTTTAATGTATTAGATTGCTTGAGATGCATCTTAGATGCACCTTTTAATTCTTTAACTATTTTTTTAATTTTACGTTTCATTATTTTGTTAATCCCTTAACTTTTTCCACAGTCCTAAGACCCCCAAGACCCAGCATTCCAAGTAGTACGGTCATGAGGGAATCCATATCAAATACTGGTAGTTCTGGAATAACAACTCCAGCATAACTACATACAAACATTGTAACAGGAGCTAAGATAAAATGCCATGCCATTGCAAAACTTAGACACCAACCTAAAAATGGTCGCCAGCCCGCCACAAAAATACTTCTGTGCCCTGCTTCTATCTTGTTAATTTCTAATTGTCCTTTGGAAAGTTCTTGTGCATGTGACTCTGCCATTGTTGCCACTTCATGTGCCAACTTATTCTTCATGTCTTTGTCTTCTATAAACTTTCCAAGAAGATTAGAAACTGGTCCTATTAAGGCACTTAACATATTACTTCCTATTCATCCAAGCCGTAGTTCCCATGTAAGCTCCAACTATACCAGCACCCGATAAATAAAACAAATTGCTGATATCACTTAATGCATTTATTCTTTCTATAGTCATAAACGGCATAAACATCATAGCCGTAAAAAGTCCCATAGCTCCTAAAGTGTACCTCGCCATTCTCAATTGGGCAAGTTGTTTTCTTAAAGCGTATTCCGTTTCTTTCATTAACTTAGCATGTTCAAGTTCCTCGTCAGTAACTATTCCGTCACCATCTAAATCGTAATCATTATATTTACTGTTTTTTTGTAGGGTCTTACTCATTTTGCAATATCTCTTAAACTTTTCATTACATCATCAATACTAGGCTCTTTACTATTAGGATTATAAACACATTTATATTTTCTAGGGCATCCAATCTGTACATCCGTAAATTCCATTTCAAATGTTTTCCCTGCACCTTGGTACAAGCAAGCTAATCCACCTTTATAAGCAATCATCTTTTTTCTTAGACACATTGTATATTTAGGTTCTTTTATTATACCTTGGTTTACTTTTTGCTGATATGTATATGGTTTCGCATTTGCTCTATCTGACCAAACGCTTACTAATAAGAAAGCAAAGCCTCCTATAATTAATACTACAATTAGCCAAGTTATAGCTTCGCCAATTTCTTTTCTTAGTTGTTGTTGTTTGTATACTGTTTCTTGACGTTCTTTTCTGATCTTACCTTCCATCGCCAAAAGCTCATCGTAAGCTCCCGGACCTTGAGTAAGATTTAAAAACATCTTGAGTTCGTACCTTTGTTCCTCAAGTTTCTTCTTGGCTGCGTAAGCTTGCAATGCAACAGCTTCAATACTTCCACCACCAAAAACTTTACCGAACACTCCGGGATTTTTCGCTTGTTTCTCCGCTTGATCAACATCTGATGACGCTCCCATCCATCTGGATAAATCTCCAGACATTTGCTCTAAATCACGCCCCATTGCAAAGCCCGACTTGATTGCATCAAATGCTTTACTTGCGACACCTACCGCTAATGATATAGTTACTGGATCCATATCCAGATTATATCATAGCTTATTTACCTTTTAAAGATGCCGCCGTGTTTATACGATAGATATTAACATCGTTCCTATCATCAGCAATATTCTCTTGAAGTTTTTGTCTTTCTTGAGCTAACTGATAGGCTTGTTGTAATCTAGCTTGATCAATTTGAAAATCTAGCTGATCATTCATAGTTTTACGTTCAAGTTCAGCCGTATCATTTTCAAGCTCTTTCTTTCTGATCTCAACTAAAGGATCTTCTGGTGTAGGTGGTGCTAAAGCAGGCATAATCTCATTTAAGATTTCTCCAACTTGTTGAGCTATAGCTGCTTCAACTGCTGCAGGATCTAATTGAGGAACTTGTTCCCCACGTTGTTGAGCTTCTTGCATTGTCTTTTCAAAGAACGTAGTTATTTGATCTCTAGCCATCATACCAACGTGTTCTTGGACGTGTGCCTGCAACATTATATAACCTTGTGGGTTTGCTTGAGAAGCTTGACTAGATAACAGAGCAATATGAGCTTTAACGTGTGCTTCATGATCTTGTTGTGGGAATGCTTGTAATGGTGTTCCTTTAATAGCATTTCCATTCTCAGTTGCTGGGTCAATTGGTTGTGGTTGTTGTGGTTGTGGCAAAATAGCATCAATATTCTTGATATCTAGTGCATCATACATTCTTCTATACGCTTCATGAGTGTTATGTATGTCTGGTGCCGCTTGTGCAAGCTGTAATTGTGTCTGTGCAAGCGATAATCGTTGTGCCATAGAGAAAATATTAGGATCTGACACCGGAAGTATGTCCACACGACCATCAAAATCCTTTTGCATAGTCTCTGGAGGCATTTCTCCAACAAAATAAGGGTATGGAACCGGATTTTCACTAAAAATCTCCGCTAACATGCGAAATTCTTGCTTTTGAGCGTAATGTAGGCGCTTATGTATAGCAGAAATGATCTTTGAACCCTGTTCAATCAACGCAACAGTCGTTCCAACAGGTGCATTTGAATTCATATCCGCTACTTTTGCATCAGCAACCTGTGCAAAACGTCTACCAGAATCAACAACAACACCTAAAAGCTGTGCTAATGTAGCTGAAGGCTCTTTGTATGGCAGTGGGATAATGGAATTCTTGAGATCTCCGCCTGGGACATCGATGTCTCTAAACTCACCAGGATTGAGAGGCTCATCGTCATTACGAATACGGACACCCCTCGCTTTGAAACCTGCTGGAAGATTCGATAAAGTACCTGCATCAATTAACTGCCTTAAAATAGAAGTTGCAGCACGAGATAAACCTCCAATTGTGTGGAGTAGCCCGAAACCATAAAAACCAAATCCCGGTAAGAATTTGAAATGAGTAAAATATTGTCTCTTTCTCTTTAATGTGTCTTGTTCTCTAAAGTTTCTAGAAATCGATAACACTTTTCCAGAACCCTGATCAATGGTGACAATATAAGGCAACATAACACCCGAAGGATTCCCCTCCATATCCGTGTCTTCAAAACCTTCCAAATCCAACTCAATGTGACACTCCAATAAAGTGTAAGAGTCATCGGAATAGTTTGGACGTAATCCCAACAACTCGTCAGCACGTCCTTGGATAGCTCCTTCATCTTCACTATCACCTGCTTCAGATAATTCAACATCTCTATAAACTCCTGCTATTTGTAGTTTGCGAATGTCATTATACGTCATCCTAACTACATGTGTAACCCTCTCAGCCGTTCTTAAATCAGAAGCCGAATACGGAACAACCATATCTTCGGCTGGTACAAATTTAGAAACAGCCCTTTGCTTAGTCTCGTCAAAATATACTTTCTTGAATGTAGAACCAGTTAAGGGCAGATAAAATAACATCTGATCAGTGTCGGGGTCATACTCCTCCATGATCTCTGTAATCTGATAATTCATGAAATCTTCTACACGTTGAGCCTGTGCTTCAGTCTCTTTTGTAGGTGTTCCTAAAACTTGTGTTTTTACAGGACCACCACTTGGTAACATCTCTTTATATGATTGTGATTGAAACTGCGTAACAGCTTCAGAAAGTAGTGGATGAGTTACACCGCTTGCCCCTAAAAAAGGCTCACTTCGATCTTCATAATTAATTCCAAGTAACCCTAGCCCCTTGGCAATGGCTTCTTCCCAATCTTCCCTAGACTCCAAATCTTCACGGAACTTCGATCTGATATCAGATGATAATTCTCCCAAAATTGAATCGTCAAGAACCTCTGCAAGATTGGCTCCATGATCATATGGCTCGGCTTCAATTTCTAAACCCTCTTCTCCTGCTAATTCAATTCCCTCTGGTAATTCATCTATTCCATCAGGTATTTCAATCTGAAGACTATCTTCTTCAGGCATCATTTGACCACCTGCTCCCATTGAGTCTTCTACCATGCCCGCTATTTGTCTTGGTTGTATCGCCATTATCTATTCCTTTTTTTACGAGTATAACCTAAAAAGGTCACCAATACCATCTCTCATATTTACAGTACCACCGTTTGCAAATCCATATGTTGCTTTTATATTAGCTATGGTTTCATCTTCTATACTAGGACCATACATTCTTGATATATCTGCACCTACATTAAAGTTTGGATTAAAATTATAACTACCTCTTATACCAGCTTGTCTTGAAACTTTCTCTCTACCACCACCAGTTGTTTGTGATATGTTTCCACTTACATCACCTTTATCAAATTTTTTGATAAAATTTAAATATTGTGTTTCTTGATCTTTAACATTATCAATAGGGTTTCTTGTATAACCACCACCTATTGAAGCACTATCAGAAAGTTGTTTTTGTAGCATAAGCTCGTAAGCATTTATTTTGTTTTCTTTTGTATATGGGTTTTTACTACCTCTTATTGAACCTTGTGCCGTGAACCCAGATTCAGGATCCATGTACCGTGCTCCAATGCCCGCTGAATTTGGCATGTCCCCAAACTCGTCTTGTGCATACATCAAGGGATTAAACCCAGACTCTTCTTTATTTTGATTTGAATATTTAAACTCTATTTGTTGTTGAGCTATTTCTAAAGCTTCAGTTAAAGAGTAAGGCTCCCCTGTAAAAGAATTAGGTTTCTCTGGGTCATCCCCAGGAGCAAACTTTCTAGTTCCTGTAATACTATCAACAATAGTAAGATAGTCTTGTTTTGCTAACTCTGCTATTGTCGGAGCTTCTTCATCACCCACTACATCTTTAGCCATTAACAGATCCTCGTGGTCTTCTTTTTTTCTGGTAACATTCTATCAGAAAAACGATTAGTAACAATAACAACTTTTTTTGTAGCTTTTTTCTTTGCCATTAATAAGTACCTTTATACGTCCCACCACGGGCTTTCATTACCCCGCCCCTTTTCTTTTGGACAGGGGCGTTTCTGTCTGGAGTATCTTTAACTTTTTTCTGTTGAGTTTTTAAACTCTTTTTGTCCATAATTTTCTTATTCATTTCTTTCAAGTCAGTCTTACTCTGACCTTTATATGGATCTTTTTTAACTTTTGTCCTAACAGATTTTAATCGGAATCCTTGAAAAGATTGTGGGTCTGGGACTTTTATTTTATCTTTATTAAACTGCATTGTCTTTTGACCATCAGCAGACTTCAAACCACCATTCAAATCTTGAAGCATCTTAATTGTTGTATTATTTTTTTTAGCTATACTACCCAATGTGTCATTCTTCATAACTTTGACGGTTTTAGTAAGTTTACTAGCACCACCACCTTTTATAGCTTTTTTTAAATCACCAAGAAAACTTCCAGTGCTTTGTCCATTTTTGTCTGCCATTTTATTCTCCTATTTTAATAAGTTCCCTTAAACATTCCACCACGGTTTTTAAGTACCCCGCCCATTCTCATCTTTTTGACGGTCCCACCAGAAGAAAATGCATCCCCATCTTTTAAACCACCACCATATATCTCTTCCATTAATTCTATTTTTGGTATTTTTTTAAGTTGACTATTGGTGTAGGTTTCTTTCATATTATATCTAGCTATTAATTGGTCTTTTGTATAAGACTTTAAATGTTTTGTTAAATCGCCAGCCATTGTCTTCTCCTTGATTAATAATATTCTCTTGCTCTACGAGGATACCAATTCTCTGGAATCTCTTCACCTTCTAAACTAATAAACCCGCCTTGTCTAAATCTCATTAGGGCCATCGTCATACTATCACAATAATCATCATGATCGCCCATAGGAAAAGATGCAACTTCTTCTATTACATCCTCTGCAAATTTTTCCCCTTCAGGATACCATACTTTTCCTGACTCGAATATAGGAGATACAATATGCATCCGTGTCGTCTTATCTATACCGCCCCCGCCTTTTCGTCTGCCGGGGCTAAAGGTAGTAACCGGTAAATTTATTAATCTTAACTCATCTGCAAGCGGTTGACCAGATGCTTTTGCTTCAATCAAAATCATATCAGGTTCCCAATATTCATTTTGCTCTACAGCAATCTCCTTTAACTCAGGAAAATTCCATCTACCCTTCTTAGCATCTAACATAATAATATGTTGCTCACCATCTTCTCTAGGCTCAAATACTCCCCATGTCGTAATAGCAGAATAATCGGCACTTTCTTTTTTGCTGTATGCCGTGTCATAAGCTTGGATTATGTAATCCAACCGGGGGGTGTCTTCTCTTTCCCAGACCTGCCACCAATCCCTTTTTATCATCGCAACTGCTTCAGACGTAGGATTCTGCTGCCACTGTGCATTCCACTTGACCGGGGACAGTGATGCCTTGACCTTTAACAATTCGTCCACGTCCCAAAACTCGGGCCATAACGCTTTATCGTTTGGAAGGATAGCTGGAAATTCAATTACCTCCCATTGATCCGCCATACTATCCATAGCCATATTCTGAACTAAACGCCCCGTCAAATCTTTCTTAGACCATCTTGTCTGCACAATAATGATGGTACCCCCTGGTTGTAATCTCTGTCTCGGTCCAGATGTGTACCACTCATATGTATTGTCATAGGCAACCGAAGATAATGCATCTTGTTCCGAGTGCGGGTCATCAATAATTAATAAATCTGCACCACGTCCCGTCATCGCAGCACCCACCCCCGCAGCGAAGTACTCCCCCCCTAAACTAGTTTCCCACCTACCAGCAGCTTGACTATCTGGTTTTAAATCTGTGGTAGGGAAAATCTCACTATAGATAGGGTCGGCAATTAAATCTCGGACTTTCCTACCGAACCTAACAGCAAGTTCCGTGTTCATAGTAGCCTGTATGATTTTTAATTTAGGATTACGGCCCAGGAACCACGAAGGCATTAAATAGGATGCTAATTCAGATTTTGAATGTCTAGGGGGCATGTTGATTATCAAACGCTTCAAGTTACCCGAAGCAATGTCCTCGAGCTTTTCAGATATGACTCGGTGATGGTTACCCTCTATAAACCCTTCATATACATGTTTGGCGTAAGACAGAAATTTTGTCTGAGCAAGTTCACGAGTTTCAAGTCGCCTGTGCTGTTCCTCTAGTAACAGGACTTCTTGTAACACCTCTTTTGGCAATGCGTCTAAATTCATGACCAAACAATAATACATTTGAATGAAAAAATCAATGCTGCAACCTGCTTCGGTTGCTTAAGTACTGCCCCGTCAAATATTGGGGGTGGGGGGTTAAATTAAATCTAATCTTATTTTGAAAATTCACATAGTAACCCTGAAACATTAAATACGGGGCATCAAGTTTTATTATATGGAGTATCATTAACCATGATACATTAAACATGTTGCATTTTTTCAAGGGCTATAGTTCTTGCCACATCAAGACAATCTAACAACGTACCATGAACCAAAGGCTTTGTTTCTTTTAGCTTCGTAGCTTGATTATATGCTATCGCATAGCCGTCAAATAAAAGTAGCTCACGCTTCAAGGGGCAATTTTGCAAGATAAAAGAAACACCATTAAATTTATTATAATTTAAATGCCAAGCAATTTGCGACTTTTCAAGCTTAAATAATATATTATCTTTTAATGTCTTATTTCTTTTTATACTTGTTTTAAGTTCAATTAATAATGGAATAGTTTTATATAATAAATATAAATCGGGGAAGCCTGAAGAATTTAATCCATTTTCTATTTTATGTATAAAACAATCTTTTGGGAGTGAATGCTTTATATAATTAGAAAAGTTTTTTTCTAACATTTAATTTAATTCCAAGAAAAATCTATTACCAATTTTATTATATATAGAAGATATAAATATAAATAAAGTTTAATTTAATTCCAAGAAAAAAGGCTTCCCAATCTTACTACTTATAGAAGATAAATTAATAGAGGAATAAAACAAAATGCTTAATTGTACAAAATGTAAAGAATTAACTAATGAAGAAGAAATATATTATAATAATGAAATTGAAAAATATCCATTTGAAAAAGTTCAATTTGAATTTAGTGAATGTTATGATTATTTATGCTTAGAATGCTATCAAGAAGAACTTAAAAATGATTACACAAAAAACATTGAATAAAAGCTATAGTGGAAGCCAAAAACGGGGAAACTATGCTTTCATGTTAGATCATACCTTAAATTATTAATTCCTTTGTATGGGGTTTTATGGGGTTTTATAGATAGTATTAATTATTATTGGTTATTATGGGAAATTATGCTTTTTTTAGTATATTTAATTAAAAAAATAATATATAAATATTAGAGTAAGTTTAAAAAAATAGGGGTTTAAAATGCAGATATTCAAATTAAATGCAAAAATGAAGATAAGAATGTTTAAATACTATTCAAGAAATTTAATAAATTTAGAAAAGCAAAAAATCGTTTTATTAACTAATATTTATAATTTAGAGAATAAAGAAGAACATCTAAATTCATTAGATTTTATTAATAATAAAATTGAAACATACAATTATAGATTAATAGAATTAAAGAATAATACTTGGGGCAATACTAACAGTAGAGATAAAAAAGGGGTTAATTAATGACTTATAAAAAATATAATATTACAAAGCCAAAAAAAGATTATTATCAAGAAATAACTGATGCTTTTATTGAATTATTAGAAACTGAAAAAGGAAATTTTGTTAAAACTTGGCAAGATAACAATTTAAATGGGCATTATAATATTAAGACAAAAAAAGCTTATAGAGGAACTAATATTTTCACTACTTCAATTAGTAGCTATAAAAATGGCTTTAAGTCTAATGAATGGGGCAGTTTTAAACAATGGCAAGAAAAAGGTTTTTCAGTCAATAAAGGGGCTAAAGCTACTTTTATTATATTCTTTTCTAAAATTGAAATTGAAGATAAAAAAGAAAAAGAAAAAAAACTTATTCCATTAATAAAAGGTTTTCCCATTTTTAATGCAGATCAAACTAATTATAAAGATACTGAAGAATATTTAAGAAATATTAATTTATTAATAGATCATGGTAATAAACTAGTTTTTAATAATGCTAGGATTGAGAATTTAGTTTCCAATACAAAAGCAATAATTAAACATGGGGGCAATTCTGCATTTTATAGCCCCGTAAGTGATTTTATACAAATGCCAAATAAAGAAAGCTTTAAGGAAATAAAAGAAATTTCAAAAGAAGTAGGTTATTACTCTACTTTACTTCATGAATTAAGTCATTGGACGGGAAATTCAAAACGATTGAATAGAGAAATATTTAATCGTTTTGGCTCTAATGGATATGCTTTTGAAGAACTAGTCGCAGAAATTAGCTCAGGGTTTTTATGTACAATGTTGGAACTTGTGAAACTCCCAACTCCTAACCATGCAAGATATATTAATAATTGGTTAGAAGTTTTAAAAAGTGATAAAAAAGCAATTGTAAAAGCTTTTTCTTTAGCTCAAAAAGCAAGTGATTTTATTTTAGATCATGAAGAAATAAAAGAACTTGAAGAAGTAGCTTGATTTAATACCCCTTTTTAGCCCCTATAATGGGGGCTAAATGGGGGTATTAAAAAAGCCTATAAGAAACTATAACAATTTTAATTAAGGGGTTTAAAATGGAAATTACAAAGCATGAAGTTATTGAAATTAATATAAGAAAAAGAAGCTATAAAACAAAAAACCATAATTTCAAAATTTTAGAATATATTTTTATATCTAAAGACGGGCAAAAAACAAAATTTATTAGTCATGTTGGGAAAAAATACCCAACTATTACAACTAATAAAATAGAATACATTACAAGTTAAAAAGGGGGTTAATACTCTTTTTTAGCCCCTTATAAAGGGGCTAAATGAAAGTTTTAAACAAGATAAATAAAGGGGGTTAAAATGTTACGAGAAACAACTATTTATAAAAAAAATATTCATGATTTAGAAAACTATAAATTTAAAGTTTTAAAGCCTAGTACCAATAAGAAATTAGGAAAAAAAGTTTTAAAAGGTCAATTTAAAGATTATAAATTTTTTACCTTAACACTTGTAGAGCGTGAAACATGTCCAAAAGATTGTTTTCATTGGTCAACATGTTACGGGAATAATATGCCCTTTGCCCATCGCATGAGTTCAAAAAATGAATTATTATTAACTACTAGAATTCATAACGATATTATTAATTTAAAAGGTAAAAAAGCTTTAATAAGATTGCATATATTAGGGGATTTTTTTAGTGTCCAATATGTTTTATTTTGGGATATGATTTTAAAACTTTATCCAAATATTGCTATTTATG
>Ga0307488_10005238_pt1 | contig 10725 bp, 4 predicted proteins | sample SB02metaG_FD_202248 | JGI IMG/M metagenome (GOLD analysis project Ga0307488, IMG submission 202248) | Sea-ice brine microbial communities from Beaufort Sea near Barrow, Alaska, United States - SB 0.2 | ecosystem: Environmental > Aquatic > Marine > Coastal | place: USA: Alaska | collected 2017-05-06
TGCGATGGATAAGGGCTCATCAAGCATAGCTGACATTTCATCGAGTTCTAGAGCGAGCGATGCCATATCCACATTAGAGGGGGGGAGATAAAAGTTGAAGGGTTCATCAATCGATGGATCAACACTTGATGAATCAATACTGTCTGATTCGTTTTTACGCCTGAGTACCTGTGTTGATTCTAAAAGCTGATTTTTCGCATCACCTTGTATTGTGAGCTGCGGTTCCACTGCGGTTTTAAGGCTATTTTTCTTATTGTTTAACGATAGGTTATAGTTAGTGCTTTCTTCATTGTTAAGGTTCTCATTGGGACGAGCATCCATATTTTTTAGATCGTCATCTTCATCTGAATCTAGAAAATATGAATCCAAATTTTTGTTGAGAAGCTCATCAACAGATAGCTTTTCTGCTGCCGCCTCGGCATTTCTATGATCATCGTCATCGTCGATAATGTCATCAAAACCATCACCTAAGAGGTCATCTAGTTCTCTTTCAGTTAATGTCGCTGTTGTATCTTCAGGCGCAGCGGCAATATTATTAATCGAATCCATACCACCCGCTACATATAAACCTTCACGAAGAAATTGGGCCGTATCTTTGATCTGATGATTGTTTAATAGTGATAAATGATGATATTGGTCATTAAATGCACCTGGATTTTGTGGTGCTAGATAAGTGTCTAACTTTGCAAGCCTGACATCTGCATTATCTAGGCTTTTTTGAGCCTTTATCTGCGGTAATTTTTCTGTTTTACCTAGCTCGACTAATCCTATGTGAAAGTTTGATTTTTGATTCTCATTTTCCTTAGCTGCTTGGGTATCATATAGATTGAAGTTATCTGTTTCAGAACTCGATGATGGCGACTCACTGTCGATAACAGCAGCATAAGGTTCAAGGTCTGACTCTACAGACGTGAAATCAACGCTTCGATCATCATATTTTTTTAATAAACCACCAGATCGTGCAAGCAACCAGAAAACCGTTAATATCATTAACAGAGCGGCAACAACTGCGTAAAGTACATGACTAGTTCTGGCAGAGGCTTGTTTGTCGCTTAAAAAAGTGTTGTTGTTAAAACCAACACCAGCGGTTGTGCTTCCAGTAGCTATGCCTTTGTTTACTTCACTTTTTGCGAGTCGAGCGTCAGTCGTCACTATAGTATTGATATCATCATCGTTCATGGTAGCCGGAGGTGTATCTATAGAAAACCGGCCTTGTAAAGCCAATATCTGGTACTCCAATACCGCTAGCTGACGACTTGTCAATCTCACTACGTCTTCAAGTTCTACAAGACGATCTTGCAAATTGTCATTTTCCTGTAAGGATTGGTTCAACTTTTTTTGAGTAATAGCTAACTCGTTTTGTACTTCATCGCTAGAACCTCTTTGGCCTAAATTTTTCATCAAGTCGGAAGAACCTGAAAAATCATTAGGCCCTAGCGTCACCCGACCTATTCGAGAATCTGGACTAAGTGAAGGCGATGAATTGGAGGCCACGTCGAATTGTGGGGGCTGATCTAACTCTTTTTGATCAATGCCTAGTTCGCTCTGTAACACCTCATCAGAACCCCTTTGAACAACGCTTTTTGATACCGCTGAAGCGTTAGAGGAAGGAGTGGGTTCCGATGCTGCTCGACCTTCTTCAGAATCCAACTCCGCGACTAAATTAGATGTAGGAGGCACTTTAGAAAGCGCTAAGTATTGTTCTTCTTTTAGCTGCCAGTTATCCGTTTGCTGTTTCACTGCTACAGCAGCTTTTTGATAATTTGTGCTCTCTATATCCGACAACGTAGGGGCTTTGAGCATCGCACCCGTTCGCAGTAAGTTGATGTTCCCATCGATGAAAGCATCAGGGTTCACATCTTGTATTGCCATCATTGTTTGGAGAATATTAAGTGATTCATTGGGACGCATTTTCCTCGCCAAATCCCACAAGGTATCACCCGGCATGACCTTCATCTCATTAGTAGACGTATTGTTTTTTGAGGATTCAGGGATATTTGATAATGGCTTACTTTCAATGACTGACATTTCATTAAAAGGTTGCGCCGAAATATCAGAGGATGTAATAGAAGCTTGAGATAAATTTTGATTCGGTTCACTACTGGCATTTTGGTTGTCAGGTAAAGGAATATCTAGCAGGAGAGTATACTCACGCAATAAACGGCCACTCGGCCACTGTATTTTAACCAAAAAATTCAGATAGGGCTCTTGAACCGGCTCACGGGTAGTAACGCTGACATAAGCGTTACTAGGATCATCGAATATAACCGTAAACGTTAAATTAGTGAGAAAAAAAACTCTATCAATACCGACACGTGAAAAATCTTCTCTTGATGCAAGAGCTACCAATATCTCGCTTTGAGATAGACCTTCGGATTGAATGATCTTAAGTTCAGCGACAAGGGGCTCGTTGTAAGATGATTTTAACGTGACCTCACCTAACCCTAAAGAAAGGCTATATGAGGAAGCAAAAAGACTGACCAAAATAACAACAAGTGTGCTTAACTGACTCAACAGCATGAACTTCCCTTTGATGAGTTAATTTTTTTCATATTATTATTTAATTGCTAAGGGCTAAAAATCAGTTTGACTGAAGTGCTCAAGGGGGATCATACAATCAACATTTGCATGAAATTTAATCAGTCGACGATTATTCATTATAAACAGTCTTTATTCAACGTTTCTAAAACAAGTATTGTATTTATGGGCGCCACGTCTCAGATTACCGTCATCAGCTCCCTCCACAAATCAACACTTTGGTAGAAACTGAGGTTACTCGCCTATGGATTAATGTTGAGCCCCTAAAAACTGCCCCTGATGAACACCTAACTTCTTCTCATCAGCCGAAGGACTGAAAATCAAATATTACGACGCCAAGAAATAAGGGCCCTTTGGTCTTACGGGCAAATCATAGTGAGGGGCATAATCCACTGCTACCAAATACAGTCCATGTGGCGGGGCAGTCACGCCCGCACACTGTCGATCTCTGCTTTCCAGCACCTCAGCGGCCCATGAAATCGGCTTTTCACCACTGCCGATAGCGGTAAGCACACCTACAATATTTCTCACCATATGATACAAAAATGCTGACGCCTGAATTTCAATAATAATAAAATCGTCTTGGCGCGAAAGCTGAATATAATGAACGTTGCGGATGGCATTGTTTGCTTGGCATTGGGCAGCACGCAGCGCGTTAAAATCATGCTGACCGATCAACGCACCACTCGCTTTTGCCATCGCATCAACATCCAAGCGACGCCGATCCCAAGTAACGAAATGCTTTAATAATGCAGAGTGTGTCGGTGTGTTATAAATGACGTAACGGTATGTGCGATGCTTAGCACTAAAGCGTGAGTGAAAATCAGCAGTGACATTTTTTGCCCAACGAATAGCCACGCCATCAGGTAATTTTGCATTAGCACCGCGCAACCACGCAGTATCATTCCGCTTTGCAAGCGTATCAAAATGCACCACCTGATTAGTAGCATGCACACCAGCATCGGTGCGCCCTGCACAGACTAGTGTAGTCGGCTCATCAGCAATAACTGATAATGCTTTCTCTATAGAACCTTGAACGGTATTAATATCATGGGGCTGCGATTGAAAACCATGAAACAAATGGCCGGCATAGTCGATGCCTAATGCGATTCGCTGCATACCCTCTGGGAAACCGTCCACTGTATGAATATCGCAATTACGTCGGTAAGGTTTTTTGTTGATGGGTGTCATATAGGTCATTAAGAGTACATTCTGAAAGTATAGCGATGAAAGTATAGCGATGAAACGATAACCAATGAATCACCCTATCTGACAATTAGACAGGCAACTGAAAGCGCATTCGGTAATAAAAAACGATCGCCTATGCGATCGTTTTTTAGGGGTTCAAGAATCAATTCCGGTGAAATTATAAGTTTTTCAACAACTTTTCTGCTGATGCTGTTTGCTCTTCATTACCTTCTTCCATGACTTCCTGAAGAATATCTTCCGCACCATCAAAGTCACCCATATCAATATAGGCCTGAGCCAAATCGAGTTTAGTCCCTACGTCATCTTCACTAGTATCGAAATCCATATCATCATCACCCGAGTCATTAATGGGTGCAATGATTTCAGATGATTCAGTGGTATCGCCGGCGTCAGTATCAGCTTGAGCGTCTTCTCTGGCCATTAATTCAAGCCCTTCATCTAAACCTTCTTCTGCATCATAGTCTTCAATGGGCTCTTCAATAGACTCAACATCCGGTGCTATCGTTGCGGACTCAGACATCACCTCGACAGGTGCATCATCGAGCATAGCCGACATTTCGTCGAGTTCTAGATCGAGCGATACCATATCGACATTGGCAGGAGGTGAATCTAAATCGAACTCAGATGTTGCATCATTTACAAAATCAGCACTATCTGACTGCACATTTTCAAACTCGGTACTTTCAGGTTCAGCGGCCAAAAAGTCCGTAACTTCTGCTGCACCATCTAGCGTGTTTTCGAGGTCTTGTGATGGCTCTGGCGAGCCACTTTGCTCGGTATCTTGCCCTACATCCTGCTGACCATCAGCAGTATAATTTAATTCTTCTGCAGTCGATTTATCCAACTCTTCGAAGTCGTCATCTATATCTAACGATTCTAGATCTACATCGTCATCAAATGAGTCGTCAACCTCCGACGTCGAAGTTTGCTCTACAGATGGCACTTGCCCATTCTCTGCCAGCTCATCATCCTGTATTGGATTTTCACTTAACACCTCGGCATCACCTTGACCAGCACTGTCAGGTTTATTATCGCCATCAAAAGAAACATCTATATCATCATCGTCACTCAAAAACTCATCGAGCTCACTATCCGTTAGCACTGTGGTGTTTTCAGGGGCAGTCGCACTATCGTTTTCGATAACCGATAAACCATCATCAAGAGTGACATCAAGTAGATCAAAATCCAGTTCATCAACGCTATCTTGACTCGCTGAGGTATCTTTATTCTCTAGCAATTCATCATCTAGATCTAGATCAAAGGATTCATCTGATGAATCTTGATCCGACAACGCATTAGCCTCATCGGGGCTACCCTCTGACTTATTAACATTATTTTCATCATCAAGATCATTTAAAAATTCGCTAAAATCTAAATCAAGATCTAGGTCAAGATCTAGGTCATCATCTAGACTTAGGCTATCCGTTAATTCTAAGTCTTCGCTCAACTTATTTTCGCCACTAAGACTGGCCGTTTTTTCATCAACACGACTCTTCGCATGGCTCTCAACGTTGTCGTCTATAGAGCTGCTGCCAGATGATTTAGATTCGGTAGGGGTGATGTCAGCAAGATCATCATCAGAATCCGCTTCATTCAACTCGGATAAAAAATCATCGTCTAGATCTAAATTAAGCAGGTCATCGTCTTGATCGATACTGATTAACTCGGTATCAAGATCGAATAAATTTTCATCATTACCTAAATCATTTTCAAGCTTGACATCTATATTACCCTCTAGATCATCAAACAAGTCGTCATCATTTACATCCTCCAAATCGCCGACTAAATTATCCGATTCGGCAAGCCCTTCATCATTTAACGAATAGCTATCAACATCGAATATTTCTGTCGTCTGTAATTCATCGCGTAAAGATTGTGCTTTGTCGTTGGCCGATTGATTGCCTAACGGGAGCAGCTGGGCGTATTGATCGTCAAATGCGTTGGCATTTTGCGATGTAACGTAAATACCTAGCAACGCTAGACGCGCATCTGCGTTATCAGGGTTTTGCTGGATTTCTTTTTGTAGCAACTCTTCTGCCTTATCCAGCTGCCCTAGACCAGTGTAGATGTCAGCCTCAGCGACAACATCATCTGTTTGTGCTTCTATTGTATTATATTTGTCCACGCTATCACTAACGACATCGTCATTACCTACATCTATTAAGTCGTCTAATCCTTCTAGATTATGAAGGTCATCTTCACTATCGTATGCTGCGGCATCATCTTCTAAGTCAGCGTCAACTGGAACAAAGTCAGAGTCCACGTTAAATTTATCATCGTGCGAGTCATTTGATTTCGAACGAACAATAAATAAAACCAGTAGGACCATCAATAACAATATTACTAGAAGATAAAAAACATTACTCTTCACTGCATTAATAAACTGCTGGACGAGAGGTTTATCTGCATCTAACTGATCAGCCACTGTGTTTTGCAGTGTATTTTCCATCTCAGAACTTGGATCAGAAGCTGTCGCTGACACGCCATTTTGTGTCGCTAATTCGAAAGCCTTTAATTGATCACTTGTCACAGACACCAACGATTCAAGAGTCTGGATCTGCTTTTCTAACTCACTAATTGTAGCGTTAAGATTACTATTTTCACGGGCTGATTTATCAAGCTCTTCTTGAGCAATAGCGAGTTCGTTTTGCAGCGATTCTCCTGCATCATTTCGACCTGCACTATTCACTTTTTCTGACGCTGCCGATGAATTTGCAGAGCCTAATGTCACCCTACCTTCTTTAGTATCCAACTTTGCTGGTTCACTTAAATCTGGAGAAACGGCTGAAAGCACGGATGTTTTTTGCGTTTTCTGTTTCCAATTTTGTGTCTGTCGTTTGACGGCAGACACAGCTTCTTGAAAGCTGGTTCGCTGAATTTCGGATAAGGTAGGTGCTCTTAGCACCTTATCTTTACGCAACATATTGATGTTGTCGCCGATAAAGGCTTCTGGATTGCGCTGTTGTATTGCCAGCATCGTTTGCTGAACACTAACACTCTTACTAGGGCGCATCTTCAAAGCTAAACCCCATAAAGTATCACCATTCTTTACTTTGATACTATCGCTTACTTGACTGATGTCAGGAGTTGCAGGTGAAGATTGTATTACTTGCTGCGACGCGACACTTGTTGGCGATAATGAAGAACTAACGGGTGAAGTCGCTTCTTGTACACGTGGCGGTGCAAGCTTGCTAGCATCTATTTCGCGCTCAGGTGATGCAGATGTCACTTCTGGTTCAATATCAAAGGAAGACTCTCTATTGGCTGCCTGACGTGACAATTTTTTAATGAAGTCATTTGCCGCTTCACCCGGAGTCGAAAAAGTTGGTGGTTGAGATGCAAGAGGGCGTGCAGGCACCGTATTAATTTTTGGCGAATCAGCAACATTAGCAAGACTATCTTCTGGCGGCACAGGCCCGCCATCTTGTCTGCCGATGACGGGTTCATCTACTAAGGCCTCAGAGACAGACACCTCTTCTATTTGAGGCAATTCAATCGGTACAGAGATGCTAGCCTCTTCGAATAAAGGCAAATCTAGCAATACAGTATATTCACGCAACAAGCGCCCACTCGACCATTGCATGTCCACTAAAAAATTTAGGTAGGGCTCTTGGACGGGCTGTCTAGATGTCACTTTGATATATGCGTTATCAGGGTCATCGAGGACAATCGCGAACTTGAGGCTAGTGAGAAAAAAATCCCGATCTAGACCAATCCGCTCAAAATCTTCTCTAGAGGCTAGACCAACCAATATCTCATCTTTCGACAAACCTTGCGGTTGCAACAAACGAATTTCGGCATTCAAAGGCTCATTGTACGAAGACTGAAGTGTCACCTCTCCTAGCCCTAGTGCAAAACCGGAAGATGAAGCGAGCAAACTAACTAAGATAACAACAAGTATGTGTAACTGACGCAGTTGCATGAATTTACCCTTGATTAGTGAATATCTAATCACTTTAATATTCTTATTTAGTGGCGAGTAGACCAAGTCCACTATAATTATAATTAGCAACACACCCTGTACAGCAAAAGCTCGAATAGACCTTCACTATCGTAGCTAAGTATTCATTATAAATAGCTTTTTTTCAACTCTTGTGCAATAAGTATCGTATTTAATGCGGCGCCCCGCCTTACATTATCAGCGACAATCCACAGATTAATGCCTCGTTGATGCCCCATATCATTACGGATACGACTCACAAAGACGCTATCTTTACCCGCAGCAGAAGTCACCGGAGTGGCAAAGCCCTCTTCACTTGGGTTTTCTAAGACTTTGATTTCACTTTCTTTTTCTAGCAGCGCCCTAACATCTTTAGCGTCAATGGGGTCTCCTGTTTCGATATTAACCGATATGCCATCAGCATAAAAAACAGGCACTTGAATGCATGTTGCATTCACCTGTAAATGCGCATCATTAACAATCTTGCGACTTTGCTCTACGATACGGAGCTCAACGTCGGAATGACCATTTTCGTCTAACTCGCCCACATTTGGCAGTACATTAAAAGCGACCTGCTGAGCATAAAATTTAGGCTGTGCACCTTGGGCGTTAAGCAAACTAGCCGTTTGGGTCGCTAACTCGTGTGTTGCTTTTTTCCCGAGACGAGAAACAGAATCATAGGTGTTAACATTGATTCGTTGAATACCCACTGCATCATAGATCGGTTTTAGCACCGTCCACAGACTAACTACCGTGCTATCAGGGTTAATCACCAACGACGGTTTATTATCCACCGCTAATTGCTCGCTATTTATTCCGGGTATAATTAGTGGTGCATCACTAGAAGAGCGCGTAAATGCTTGACTATTATCTATTACCAAGCAACCAGCAGCCTGTGCTTTAGGAACATACTCAAGAGATACTGCGTCAGTTGCTACAAAAATAACAAGATGTACCCGAGAAAAATCAAACGTATCTAATAGAGTAACCAATACTGATTTATTACGGAACATCAATCCCGTCCCAGCTGTTCTGTCACTAGCCAAGAGGTGTAATTTATCCACTGGAAAGGTGCTCTCCCCTAGTAATTCAACAACAACCTCGCCTACGGCACCTGTTGCGCCCACAATTGCTACGTTTACTGCATCCATAAATTCACTCATTGACTCACGATAACTATACATTTAACGACTAATCTAGACCAAAGACATAACTATACATTTAGCCTAGTACTTCTTTTTATTCAATGCGCGTTAAGATTCAGATAGTCTCAACGCTTAAGTAATATTTGCAACATTCTACGTAATGGCTCAGCAGCGCCCCACAATAGCTGGTCGCCTACGGTAAATGCACTCAGATACTCTGGGCCCATATGCATTTTACGTAACCGTCCAATAGGAACAGATAGTGTACCGGTCACTGCGGTAGGCGTTAGCTCTGTCAGGCTTTCTTCTTTATGGTTTGGAATCACTTTTACCCAATCATTCGCATTGGCAAGCAACGACTCAATTTCCGCCATAGGCAAATCTTTTTTCAATTTAATCGTTAACGCTTGGCTGTGACAGCGCATTGCACCAACACGCACACAAATACCATCAACGGGAATATTAGGTATTAAGCCAATAACATCTGATTCATATGAGCCACTAACAATTTTATTAGTTTCAGCATCGGCTTTCCATTCTTCACGGCTTTGGCCATTGTCCAGCTCACTGTCGATATAAGGAATCACGCTACCCGCCAAAGGCACGCTGAAATTATCTTGAGACAAGCTACCATCACGCATTTTATCGGCAATTTTTTTGTCGATTTCGAGAATAGCAGAAGCAGGATCAGAAAGTTCATCCGCAACAGAATCACGCAGTTCTCCCATTTGTGAAATCAGTTCACGCATATGACGAGCACCGCCGCCGCTAGCAGCTTGGTATGTCATTGCAGAAATCCATTCCACATGGCCGGCATTAATCAAACCTCCAATCGCCATTAACATAAGACTCACGGTACAATTGCCGCCAATAAAATTCTTTATGCCACTTTCTAATGCTTTATCGATGACTGCCGAATTAACCGGGTCAAGTACGATGACCGCATCGTCTTCCATACGCAGTGACGATGCAGCATCAATCCAATAACCACTCCAACCTAAGTCACGTAACGGAGTAAATACCGCTTTGGTGTAATCACCACCCTGACAGGAAATGACTACATCCATCTTCGCAAGTTCGGCAATATCTTTTGCATCTTTTAAGGTTTCAATGGTTTTGCCAATAACTGGGCCTTGACCACCCACATTTGAGGTCGTAAAGAAAACAGGATCAATACCTGCGAAATCATTTTCTTCTATCATGCGTCCCATTAATACGGAACCCACCATGCCACGCCAACCTACAAAACCTACTTTCATTACCATTACTCTCGATAAAATTAACAATTGAATTAACAGCTAAACTTAAGAACTCACTTAACAATGGACTAGTCAGCTAAAAATCGCTCAGCAAAGCCTACTTTAAGACATAAAAGCGTGTGCCGAACATACGCACAGCCTATGCCACTTAGTTTACCGCAGAACAAAAGGATAACAAACCAAAAGGCTTAAAAACCAAGCACTTAATCAAGTATTATTAGCTTTTGTGTTAACATATCCAGCTAATTTAGAATTTTCTTAATCGTTAGTGATATACCAACCGCTTATGCACTCATTACAATGCTTCTTGATTCGCTGCTTAATCACGCCTTTTGCCTTTCTACCACTTGCATGGGCGCAAACGATGGGAAGCTATCTAGGCCTATTATTAATCAAGTACAACAAAAAACGCCAGCATATCGCACTCACTAACTTTAGAGCTTGTTTCCCTAACGAGACAATGGAGCAACATCAAGAACGATTAAAACAAACCGCAATGGAAACAGGGAAATGGCTTATGGAGTCACCTTATGTCTGGTTTAGGCATCCCGATTATTTAGCCCATAAAGTGAAGGCGCGCAATCCAGAAGTATTAGAGGCTGCTTATGCGAAAGGTCGAGGCGTTGTTCTGGTG
>Ga0307488_10005239_pt1 | contig 10724 bp, 10 predicted proteins | sample SB02metaG_FD_202248 | JGI IMG/M metagenome (GOLD analysis project Ga0307488, IMG submission 202248) | Sea-ice brine microbial communities from Beaufort Sea near Barrow, Alaska, United States - SB 0.2 | ecosystem: Environmental > Aquatic > Marine > Coastal | place: USA: Alaska | collected...
ATGGCACTTGTTAATTGTCTTTCAGTATATCTATCTAATCCCATACCATATGCTAGGTCTCGTGCATCATTAAAATATTTTTGATCTTGGAAATTGATTTTACCTTCTTTTAAAGTACCATACCCACTTGATTTATAAGGACCTTTTGGTTCTTTAGGAGTGCCTAAACCAGGTACTTCAGTTTCATATCCTAAATCTTTAACTCCAAATTGACCGTTTTTAGTATAATATATAGGATCTTTTTCTAAGTTTTTACAAACTATAGACTTTAACTCCTCCATAGTTTTATCGGCGTTTTTAGGATCTTTCATTTCAGCATAATATCCTGTCATTACTTGATCAAATATAAGATTGTTTATATCTTTATTATCCTTTTGATCATAGTTATGAGATAGTATGTTTTCTACTTCTTGGGAAGTTTGTTTTTCAACAGCCTTAACTCCAGTTTTAGTTTCTTCTTTCTTTTTAGCTTCTCCTAAATATTTCTCAAAAGCAGTTTCATATGATTCCTTTTCCTTAACTATAAAGGGGGAGTTAATAGCTCCCACACCTACTATATTTTCATTAATAATTCCCTTATCCTTCAAAATGAGGGTAGTTTCATCGAAGGTTGATGCATTACGAATGTATTGTGGAAATTGAGTTTTCGCTTCTTTTAGGAATACTCCTTTGTGTCCTTTTCCTTCTTTAATTAGTCTGTATTGATCTTGTAGGGTTTTCATTCTTCTCCTTTAAGTAAATTTTTAATATCTTTTATGTAATCTAAAATTAAATCTGTTGAATTTACGATTTCATATGAACCTGGGTTTTCTGAATAGTATGCTATTGTTTTATTTTTGGCGTTTGATATCATAGGAGGAAGATCATTAAGTTCTTTCTCTATTTTATCAAATATGTTTATTCTTTCTTTATGGAACTCAGTAAACTCATTCTCATATAATTGTTTTACTTCTAAACCTGATCCTTTTATTTTTTTAGGTACAGGTTTAAATCCCATCTTATAGTAATAATTATTTTTAGCTCCTTTAGATTTACTACGTTTACTAAAAGCATTTGGGGTAGCATAATTAGCTCCAGAGCCAGGTGCAAAAGAAGCTCCACCTTGTCCTGTAGATGATCCTTCTTCTATTTGGGGAAATATTTTTTCAATGTCCTTTTTTAAAGAATTAAATCTTCTTTTTAGAGTTTGGGCCAGCTTTTTTACATTTTGAGCTTTGGTCATATGCTCTAATGATCCTTTTTTTCCTAATTTAACTTCAAGTTTTTTTAACTTATCAATTACGCTAACCATTTCATCATGTAAAGAATCTAAATCTGGTTTGTATTCAATGTCCCAAGATATAGTTCCAGTGTCTGGATCTGTTGATGTTTTGGTTGAGATGAAATCTTCCCCCTCTTTAAGAGATTTAATAACAGATGATATGTTTTCTTTAAGATTACCCATTTGCTACTTCTAATTCTTTTGCTAAATCACAATATTGGAGTAAGTTAATTAAATCCTCATCAGCTATATTATTTTGTTTAATCTTAAGGGGAATTAAAGATATTACTTCATTAATTTTTATCTTAATTACTTCATCTTTTACACTTTTATTTAAAGTTTTTAGATTTTTAACAACTTCTTTTGATTTTTTAATATAAAATTCCTTTAATTTAGGTTTATTATCAATTGAATATATAAGTTCTCTTAGTACTTCTTTTTGGTCATTATTTAAGTTTTCATACTTATCATTAAACTTTTCCATTAAAATACGGTAAGTTAAGATTCTTAAATCTTTACCACCTGCGTCAAGTTCCTCTAAAACTTTATCTCTTACTTGGTTTTCTTTTATAGGAGCAACAGTTAAATATTCTAATATTGTCATTTTATTAGATATAATATGCTCTGGAGATGGGGTAGGATTAGTACTTTGGATTTCTAAGAGAGTATAAAATGCTGCTTGAACCTTATAATGTGGTAGCTTATGGTTAAAGAACTTATTTAAATCGTAATGTTCTTGTATTCTTTTAATTAGATTGTATTTTTGGTTTTTAAGGATTCTACGATTTAACAATTTTGAAGATTCCAAAAGGGTAGAGATTGTGATATCTGCCTTAGTTTCCGTTATGCTGGTTTCTTTTAATAAAGTTTCATACAACTTGTATTCTTTCCCTAGCTCAGTTTTTACAAAATATTCTCGTAGAATAGTTTTGAGGGGGGAATCTTTTCCTTCTAAAGTATCGGCCGTAATTTGTCTTACAAGAAGCTCAAAAAGGATACCGGTATTTTTATACTTCGAATGTTTTATTTTCATTCTATTATAATATTTATTTATAAATATATTGGGATTGATTATTCACGTATTTGTTTATCATTTAATAATGATTCTCCACCTTTATCCTCTTCAAATACTAACTGCTTTTTGGTGGTTGGAATTTTATCTAACATGCCTCTTTGTGCAGGTGAAATATCTCTACTTTCTAAAGCTAAAGGTGAGTTTCCTTTAAACTTTGGTTTAATTGAATCTGAAGAGTCTTTATCATGTTTCATTCCATCTCTTCCTAATCTATCCTTACCAAACGCGTTATCTTGTTTATTGATATTTGATGCTGATGTTTTAGGTCTTCCTAATTTACTATCCTCATCATACCCATCAGGTGTATTACCAGGTTCAGAATACATTCTTTCTTTACCATATAAGGATGCTAAATCATGAGGCGTACCATATGATTTACCTGTTTCTGATGGATCATTACCTTCATTTGTAATTTGAGCTATTCTAAATTTACGTTTAGCATCCTCCCTAATTAATTCTCTATACTCATCATATTGATCTTCACTTAAGTGGAACACATTTTCATATATCCAATCTGTAGGTAAGAGATTACCTTCCATCATTGAAGTAGCTAAATCTACTTTTTCTTTCATCAATGCTATTCTTTCTTGATCATATATAATTGATGGGGTTGTTAAAGATAATTCAAAGTTATTTAAATCCTCATCTCTATATCCTTGAGAATATAAGTGTACTAATGCTATTTTTTGGAGTTCTGATACTAGAATTCGTTGGATACGTTCTATAGTTCGAGCAAATCTTATATCTTCAGCTGCTAATGTTGCTTTACCTTGTAGATCTTTTTCATATCCTAAGAATGCTTTTGGAACCTTTAAAGCAGCAAATAGTTTATCTCTTAAATATTCAACATCTTGAATACCATCATATTGTAATCCTCCTAAATTATCTATTTTAGTAGCTTGATCATTTCCTCTAACTGGTACATAAAAATCTTCAAGAAGATTTTGCATATTATATTTTAAGTTGTAATCTCCAGTTTCTTGATCGATATATGGAGTACGTTTCATTTTACTGATAGTTTGTTCCATGAAACCTTCAACGTCTTTAGGTGCTATATTACCTACATTTATATAAAAAATACGCTTCTCAGGAGCTCTAACAATTCTATGTATTAACATAGCATCCTCCATCATAGTGTACTGTTTAAATAATTTACGAGCAGGTTCAATATAAGATCTACCATAAGGTAAGAAATTCATATCAGTTAATAATCTAAAATGAGCAACCTCATAATTATCAAAAAATAGTGAATTTTCATGTGAATCTCTTGATGATGGGACATTATAGTACCCATAACTAGAAGCGGATACACCTTCAGGATCAAATTTAAATCGTATTTCTGATGGGTTTTCAGGATCGAATCCTTCTTGCCTTTCAATATGAAATGCTGTGTATGGTATTACATTATATACACCAAATTTTTCAGCAACCTCTAATTTTAAAAAGAAATCACCATATTTACACATATTTCTAACCCATGGCCAAAGATTAAATTCTATATTTATTACATCATAGAATAGATTATATAATATCTTTTGGATGTCTTCATCACTACTTCTAATTTGGAGCACTTCTCCCATATCATTTTTTAAAGTAGACTCATCTGCTATAATGTCTAAAGCTGATGCTATAATAGCATCTGTATCCATAGCATCATATTCAGAGTATAGTTGAGGACGTAGAGTTTGATAATTAAAGGAGTTTTGGGAGCCATATAGGGAAGTTCCGGAATTTGTGTAGACTCTATTAAATCTATCTACTAGAGCATTAGTTTCAAATTCTCCAGTTTGTTGGATTCTATTAATATCCATTACCCCTAACTGGTTACCTCCTGTATTACGGATGATAACATCAGTTGAAAATAATCTCTTTAATCGTGTAAATAACTTTTTGTCTGACATTTTGTTTGTTTGTTTTATTATTTTTTAGTACCTCATAATAACCATGAGATATCTTCTTTACCACCCTCAGAGTAGGGATTGTTAACTTTATAAGGATTTTTAATAACCTGAGATGAATATCCTCCAGAGTATTTTTGGCTAGTTGTCGTGGTATTATTTAACATACTTTTAGTTAAATCAATTCCATGTTGTTTAAATTTAAACGCTGTATCACGCATATACTGCCCTATACTAAACGGCATTACTAAATCATCATTATATCCTGTTTGTGCTTCTGCTCTACCATTTTTCCAAATAAACACTTTCATTTCTTCTATTAAACGTCTAGATTGGATAGTTACTCCTTTATCAGAAATTGCTTCTTGGAATTTACTTATACAAATTGGTCTAACTCTTGAAGTCATTGAAAATCCAGCTGTCATTTTTGAAGTATCCATATATTCGCTAAAATACGAATTAGCATCTATTTCTCCACTCTTAGGTGAATAATATAAATTAGAATATTCTCTATCTATTATAGTTTGAATAGTTGACCACCCAATACTGGCATTTTCAACTACTAATAATGCGTTATTATATTCTGTAGCTATTCCTACTAATAAGTGACCAAATTCTTTAGTACCTAATTGCCCCTTATATTCTCCAACTTGAACATTATTCTCAATATCTAATATATGAAATCCTGAGTAATCTTTTCCATCACCCCTAGCTACATCTGCTACTACCATATAGGATCGAGAATAATCGGCAGGTTCCCATATCCATAAGTTTTGATCTGCTCCCCTTTTTTCTAGAGGATCAGAAATAAATGTCTTTTCATAGTATTCTAAGAATTCACTATAAAATACAGTATCACCAGATGTGCTAAAATCACAATCACATTCTTGCGCTGCTAATCTAGGATCTCCTAATAATTCATCCTGTTTATCTCTCCAAGATTGATCTCTTTCTGGGTGTACATCCCATGGAAGTCTAATAGGAAGGAATTCATTTTTAGCATCAGTTTCAGCTTTCACCCACATTTGATGGAACCAGTTACCTGTACCATATGGGGTTGATAATACTATAGCACCCCCACCTGTAGCTAAGGTTTGTTGAGCAGATGCCCATGTCTCTGCAATATTATCAATAAAAGCAGCTTCATCTATTATTAGCAACGATACAGCTTCTGATCGTGCTGCTTCACTATTAGAGGATTTTGCTTGAATTTTTGACCCATTACTTAACCTTAATGAAAGTTTGTTATTTTCAACTGAACTTATTTTTAGCCAACTTGGTAAATTTTCATACATGAATTGTACCTTCGAAACTAAATTTCGAGCTGTTGCTTGAGTAGTAGCTAGAGCTAATACATTACGATTTTCATGAAATAGCATTAACCATAGAGAATAACCAGCACTTAAAGTTGATATCCCTAATTGGCGAGATTTTAATATTATATTATATGGGTTTTCTTTAATAAGTCTTAAAACTTTACCCTGGAATGGGTATAAGTTGAATTGTATTCTGCCTCTTTGTGGGTGTTGGATGTAGCAGTACTTTTTCATAAAATACACAGGATCAGTAGCGCATTTTATATATTCTTCTTTTAATATCTTTTTAAGATCACTCATTTACCCAATTTCCAATAAAACTTACCCATTAGAGCTAATTTAAAATTTCTATTAATCCCAACTCCTAAACCTATTGCTGTTCTTTTTTTAGATTTAAACAATCCTTCAGCACCAATATAAGTAAAATTGGTGGTTGTTCCACCTACTCCTATACCTGCATAAAATTCTCTTACATTAATTACAGTTTCATTTGTAATTGTTATTGTAGGATAAAGAATATCATATTTAATATTTCTTACTTTTATCTTATTTTCAGTTATCGTATCATTTATAGTAATAGTAACACTATCATTTGATATTACATCTGAGTAATAGTAAGATGCAAAGTAGTCTTTTAATATTTCTGCTGTATCTATATTTTGGTTATTTTCCCTCCATACTGTATCAGTGTGGGTAGTAATTCTATCCTTCCACTTAGGGACATAATTATTAATTACTTTAGTGATAGTATCCCACTTAACTTCAGTTTTGGTTATTACTACGGGTTCGGGTTGAGTTTTGGGGTTACACCACCGCAATAATAAAACCACTATAATCAATACTGCTATAATTATAGTTCTTATATCTGTGAAGGGGTTTTTCAAATTGTTTAATTTAATTCTTGATTTTTATCCATGTCTGAAATACTATCATCATACTTATCCATAAGTTGAGTTTTTTCAGTAGTCATCTTTTTTAACTCTTTGGTAATTTTTTCTCTTTCAGCTCCCTCAGATTCTTTGTACTCTTTTGCTTTTGCCTTCATATCTGTAATAAGAGTATCAAGTTTTGATTTGATGTCTGTATCACCACCACTTTTAAGTTTTCGAGGAGTTTTAGATTTTATTATAGCTTTTGTTGCTTTTTTAATTTCTTTATCAGTTGCGTCTTTTGTAGTAGTCATTGTGCCACTAGAGGTAGAATATGAGATTTCACTCTTTTCATCCTTTTTGTTCTTTTTAGGAGCTTGTTTTTCTTTTTTAGCACTTTTAACCTTTTTAGGAGCATTTGGATCTGCTTTACGTCCTCGTTTACCAACTTCAAACTCAATAAAATCTGCTAGGTCTTTTTCAAGTACTCCTCTAGATTTAGGATTGTTGTAAGATGCTACATCCTTACCAGTTTCCTTAGAAAGTGCTTTATAATCTATTTCACCTTTTTTCTCTAAAGTATCAAGAGTGTTATATAAAGCTGTCCCAACTTTATATTTTTCTTTAGCTTTCTTTAAAGCCGCTTTAGCAGCACCTTTATCACCCTTAGTTTTATAAAAGGTAGCCATTTCGTTTATTTCCTCATCTTCTGCTAGTTGATCTGTAGATTGAATCATCCATCCATTCTTTTTAGCAGCTAATGCTAGTGCCATATGTTTTGGTAGGTTTGAATCAATAATTTCTCCTGATGATTTATCTATAACATTATATCCTCTAAGAGAAGGTTTATAATCTTCGTTTGTTACCTTTTCAATTTCCTCGCGGATAATTTGAATTACTCGGGTCTTTTTCATAGTTTAAATTTATTTATAAATATTGGGAGAAAATTGAATAATTTACTTAATATTATTAATAGTTAAGGTATCTTGTATGGTTTTAATCCGTTCTTCAGTAGTACCTATTAATTCTGTATAGTTTTTAATAGAGGATATATTGGATTTAATTATATTTTTTATTTCAGTATCTATTGCTTTTCTATATGTTGGATCTATTTCTCTTACCCCATTATCCTCAATATCAATACCCTCAGGAGATATGTAGAAAATATAATCATATTCCTCTAATAAATTTGAGGCTAGAGCCCCATAAAGAGTAGTGTGTGTTGGGGGTATTGTTTTAGCTAAGGATGTAAAGGCCATTACATCTATGATAGTTCTATCTGTTATAATGTTTTCTTGATAAAGTTCAGTACATCGTTCTGCTAAGAATATAACTTGACCTTTTAGAGTACTATCAGTATTTAAAGGTATTCCTAAATCTCTTAAATATTTAGAACGTTCTGTTGAGAATTTATAATCCTTAAATTCAGGGAGGAGTTTAAGTGCTTTAACTAATGTAGTTTTACCTACACTCATTGTACCTGTAAAACCTATTTTCATGTAATATATTTTGATTTAATATAACAATCTTTATTAGGTTATCCAAGCTTTTATATATTTTTTATGTATAAAATTAAGTCATCTATAACATCCTTCTTATATTGGGGGGATGTCTTATAAGATTCCCCTAATAAATCTATACTTTTATTTTTAGATTCTGTTAAAAGTTTTTTTAGGGGATTTAGGGCAGATTCTGTTAGCATAGCTTCAGTTTCATCACCATAATCTTCAACATCATTAATATATAAATTAATATATTTATTTAAATTTTCGGTTGTAAGTTTCATATATTACAGTTTTTATTCTTTTATATAACTCGTTTAGTCTGGTTATTTGTATGTTTAACCATTTTAATCTCTCACCAAATCTTTTACCCTTCATTGGTTCTTCAATATTGGTTTCAGGGATATACTTTAGTAAGGGTTTAATATATTCGGTACCTGCTAAAAATATAAATGTATCTTTTTCAGGATTAATCCCTAATGATTTCATTTGTGATATTGTTTTTTCACCCCAAGCTTCCTTCTCATCTTTTTTCATTTCCTTAAGGGTTAAATCATAAGGCTCTAATATTTTAGTTAAGGGAGTTAAATGATGTTTTGCTGACAGAATGAACATTTTGTCAGGTTTGAGTGACTTCCCATATTCTAGAGTCTTTCTAAACATAGGTGACGCTGAGTATAAATCTTGAGCTTCAGATGGTTTATCTAGTTTGGATTTAGTGCAACTTAATAATACGATTCTAGCCATTAGATTTTGTTATAAATATTATAGAAGTGATTCAGCCACATATGTTCCATGTGCACCTGATACTGTTATACCTCTAGCTGATAATGCATCTCCTACAAAGTGGACATTTGGGTATTTAGTTAATGATAGGTCATCATAATTAACTAATGGTTCAGGACTTAGATACTTTACTTCAGGCATATAAATACCCCAATCATTACCTAATGTTGGGAATATTTTCTTCATATCTTCAATAAAATTCTCAATATACAAAGCATAATCTCCTATTGCCTCATATAAAGGTTGGATTGAATCTACTACCTCACAACCAACATAATTACCTTCAGATGTTGTAGAGGGTGTTCTTTGATGGTTAGGTGAGTAAAAAGTACCAACTCCATTCTTTTGTAATTTCTTAACAGCCTCACGTGACCAATCAAATGGTTTATCAATATCTTTAATTTCCATTAAGATACCAAAATTAGTCATATCATTACGGTATTTTTCATCTTTTCTAGCATGACCATTATAACTTACGTCTCCATAAGTATGCTCAGCAGCTACATAAGCCGCATTATTGTTTGTACAAAATGAGCGAAGCGAAACGCCTTTATCCTCAAATTTTCTATAAAGTTTAAAATCATAACTTACATCAATTAATTTTTGGAAATGTTCTTGTGGTGCTTCAAATCGCACACCAATTTGTACTGATTTGGGTTCAGTTGGGAGATTATATTCTTCTGCTAATTGTTTACCAAAATCAATACCTGATTTACCTACACCAAAGATAAGGGAATCATACCCACATTCATATTCTAAATCTTTAATTAATGATTTACCTAATATCCTTTCATTTACAAAATCAATAGCATGTACTTTAGTTTCCCAAATAAATTCAACACCATTATCAACTAAAAAGTCATACCAATTTTTACCAATTTCATGTAAGTAATCTGTACCAACATGCCATACAGGGAATAAACGTAAACCAAAATATGGCTTAATAAATTCTGGTTCTGCTTGAGGATCTGAACATTGTACTTCCTCTGGTTTAGGATGGAAGCGTTTGAAATTTGCAATTACTTCATCAAATAATGACATTGCTTTTTCTTCACCACAATATTTAGATAATTGGCCCCCAATTGATGTGTGGTAAGTTAATTTACCATCAGACCAACCACCTGCTCCTAAGAAGCCTTCCATTACTTCAGAATATTCTCTCCTATATGGGTCTTTACCCATATCAATAATTGTGATTAATTCTCCTGGGTGGCCATTGTCTACTAACTTTGTAGCAGCATTAACACCTGCTACTCCGGCACCTACAATCACTATCTTTTTTCTCTCCATCTGTTTAATTTTATGTTATAATATAAGTAAAAAAAATCTGTAAACCAAATATTTGGGTTACAGATCCTTTAATTTTATTTTAATCGATTAGGCTATAAATCTAATCTATACTTTATTAATCTACCATTTTTTACAAGACCAATATCGAGCCATTGTTTTAGGACCAGGTGAGTCGCAATTAAATCTAGCTCTAAATGCTTTTCTACGTTTAGGATTGGATTTTCTAATACTCATAGTTGGTCTATCTGCAGATGTACCACCATGCCCAAAATTAACTTTTTTTACTTTAATTGACCCATCAGCATTTTTCTTACCAGAATTAACATATACTTTAAATTTCTTACTATCACCTCGTGTTGGTTTATTTAAGGTGACGGTTTTACCCTGGTATTTAGCCTCAGTTATATTTTCATCTATGATTTCTATTTCTAATAAATCCATAGTACTCATATTGAATTCCTCTAATTCATCATAAATGTATGTATAGTCTTTACCATCTTTATCTGCTTTTATTAATTCTCCATCATTGTGGAGTTTAGACATATCATCTTTAGTAAATGTTACTATACGCTCATTTATTTTGGTACATTTATCTTTACCATCTTTAGTACCACTATATCTATAGCCTTTCCAACAGGCTTTATTATCAATGCCCTTAATTTTTGGTTCTTTAAGGACTTCTTTAATGAGTTGTTTTAGTTCAGATGCTTTCATTTTATTTAGTTTT
>Ga0307488_10005240_pt1 | contig 10724 bp, 18 predicted proteins | sample SB02metaG_FD_202248 | JGI IMG/M metagenome (GOLD analysis project Ga0307488, IMG submission 202248) | Sea-ice brine microbial communities from Beaufort Sea near Barrow, Alaska, United States - SB 0.2 | ecosystem: Environmental > Aquatic > Marine > Coastal | place: USA: Alaska | collected...
ATAACATATTCGGTTTAAATATATATCAGGTCGAACATATGTTAACTAAGCAAAAAGTACTAGTAACTAGCGTGGATTTAAAACGATGAAATCATTTAAAGAAATACGAGAAATAGACATTGATAATCTTATTGACATGTCTGAAGCTGATCAATTAGCTCATATTGACACATTAAGCGAAGAGCAAATTGATGAACTTATTGGGAAACTTGTAAAAGGAACTGCTAAGTTAGCTGGTAAAGCCGCTAAGGCTGGTGGAAAGCTAGCGTTTAAAGGCGCTAAAGCTGGTGTTAAACGTTTAACACCACAAGGCCGTGCTGATGCTGCTAATAAGAAAGCTAATAAAATCGAAAGGCAGCGCAAAGCTAAAGAAAATCTTAAAAAGGCTAAAGAACGATTAGCTAAAGCAAAAGCTTCAAAGAAGGAATCATGAAAACATTTAAAGATATGTGGGAAGACGCAGCAGCAAATTCAGTAGCATCGGGTGGTGTAACTATGCCAGCTGATGCTGTTAAGAAAAAGAAAAAGAAAGATCTATACGATGGTAGAACCAAAGCAGGTCGTAAATTCGTAGAAAGAATAGTAGCTAGGCGCAAGGCAGCCGAAGCAAAAAGGGAAGCAAAAAATGAAAACGTTTAAAGAAATAAGAGAAGCTATGTCAACTTGGACAGTGACTGTACAGAAACCAGTTAATAAGCTTAAGAAAGGCGATAAGCAAGTTGTTAAAGCTCGTTCAGGTTTTGAAGCAATTAATAAAGCTATGAAGTTATGGAAAGATCCCGCTCTTAAAGCTGCATCAGCAGATTCATTTAAGATTACTAAAGAAGGTCTAGACGAAGCTAGTGATCCTAAAGTTGCTAAAGCGGTCCAAGGACTAAATGATCTTGGTAATAAAATGAAAGGTCGAGACGCTAAAGAAGTTAAGCGAATTGAAGGATTATTCCGTAAAGGTAATAAAAAAGTTATGCAAGGCGCTTTAAGAGGTATGGATACAGATCTTAGAGATCAGATTCAAGATGTTTTAGAACCTCAGGGCTTTTGGAAAAATGGTGTAGCAGACTTCTAATATAGGTTAAAATTATATGAGTAAAATATTGATTGGAATTATTGTTGCTATGGGTTTTACTGGTATGATGTATTACCAATTTTCTGTTGTACCAATGAAGAACAAGCTGGAAGAACAAACAAAGGTTATTCTAGCTCAAGATCTTAGAGATCAAGAACAAAGGGCCGCGATCGAGGCAATTCAAAGTAACTTGGAAAAGACTTCTAATTCTCTTAGAGGTCTTCAAGTACAAAATCAGCAATACGAAACACAAATGTCTGAATATATGGATATATTCCGTAGGCATAACATTGCTAAGCTCGCAAGCGCTAGACCTGGATTGATGGAAACACGAATTAATAATGCAACAAAGGAGGTGTTTGATGGTATCGAAGCAGATAGCAATCGTATTAGCTCTCTTAATGATTAGTGGGTGTAGTCTATTACAACAACCACCTCGTGAAGTCGAAATAATAACTAAACCAATTAAGATTGATATTGTACAACCAGTATTACCAAGATCTTTAAACTTAAAAGAACCTAAGTGGTACGTAGTTTCAGACACTAAAATCATTGAAAATTGTTTAAAGAACGAAGAAGGCAAGTCTGATTGTAAGCTTGGTAGAGAAGATCTATACCCTGAAGGATATACATACTTTGATAAGTTTATTGATGATATTAAAAAAATGCACGGAGGCGATACAGTATTTGTTGCTATGAGCGTTGCCGATTATGAGTTAATGGCTTATAATACACAAGAGATTAAAAGATATATTAATCAACTAGGTGAAGTAATAGTTTATTATAGAAACGTAACAATAGGCGACGAAGATGCTGGAGCAGTGGAAATTAAAGTGGAGAAAAAAGATGAGTAGAATGAAAGACGATATGACAGTATGGGAAAGGGCAGAAGTAGCAGCAAAGCTATCAGCAATCGCATATATGAACCCTAAGCCAGCCGATACGGCTTGTAAAAAACTAGGATTTGGTTCAGGTAAAATTATTAGCAGAGACGGCGCAGAAGTACTCGTAGCAAAAGATAGAAATGATCTATGGTTTGCATTTAGAGGAACAGAACCAAACAGACTTAACGATGTTATGGCTGATCTTAAAGTTATTAAAAATTCAGCAGTAGCTGGAGGTAAAGTCCATGGAGGTTTCCAAGAAGAAGTCGACGATGTATGGATGGATATTGTAAAAGAACTAGAACATAATGACCAACTAAAGGTGCGAAAAGATGTATATTTTACTGGGCATAGTTTGGGTGCTGCTATGGCTACTATTAGTGCCACACGTTATGAACCTCAAGAACTCTTCACATTCGGATCGCCGAGAGTCGGAGGTAAACGATTCATCAAAAATGTAAAATGTGATCATTATAGATTTATGAATAATAACGATATCGTATGCAGAATCCCACCAGCATGGCTAGGATTTAGACATCACGGTACTATGATTTACTTTAATAGATTTGGTGATAAAGCGTTAAAGCCAACATGGACTGATTTCTTTTATGGTATTATTCAGTCATGGAAAAGATGGACATTCTTTGATGGTGTTGTAGACCATGGAATGCCTAACTATGTTAAAGCTATTAAAAAGCTAGCTAAAACGGAGAAGTGATATGCATTGGCTATTAATACTTACACTTAAATCAATATTATCTTCAGTCATTGGTAGTTCATTCTACCAATGGTTTCAAGGTACCACTATGGGAATATGGTTCCAAAAGAAAGTCGATCAATATATGGAATACTTTGCCGAAAAGTATGACCTTGAGTTGGCTAAAAAGGACGCAAAGTTCAGAAAGCAGTATCCTCTTGCTGCACAGAGATTAGATGATGTTGAAAAGTGTTCTCATCCTTGTAAGGAATTGCATGAGTTTGAAGTATATCCAGAACTCATTGCTAGAATTGAAAAACTAGAAAAACGCTTGAAATAAAACAAAATAAACGTTTACAAAGCGTGAGTTTTATGTTATAATATATACTATTACTAATTAATAAACTATGAATGATGGACAACCACTTATGACGATGCACGTAACTAAGCGCAACGGCACATCGCAAGACTTTGATTTAGAAAAAGTACACAAAGTTTTAGAATGGGCTACTGCTGAAATCTCCGGAGTTTCAGTCTCCGAAATAGAAATTAAAGCAAATATACAATTATACGATAAGATTCCAGCGTATGATATTCACGAACTTCTTATTAAATCAGCAGCAGAATTAATCTCAGAGCATACACCAAACTATCAATATGTTGCAGCTCGGTTAATATCTTATAAGCTTCGTAAAGAAGTCTATGGCCAATATACACCTAAATCATTAGTCGATATCGTAATTGATAACGTAGATCGTGGAGTTTACGATGGCGCAATTATGCAGGAATATACTCGTGAAGAACTATTAGAACTAGATGCTTCAATTAAACACGATAGGGATGATACATTCACCTTTGCTGGTATGGAACAGTTTAGAGGCAAGTATTTAGTTCAAGATCGAAAGACTAAAGTTCATTATGAGACACCTCAAATATTGTATATGATGATTTCAGCTACTCTGTTTGGAAAATACCCTAAAGAAACTCGAATAAAATACGTTAAGGATTATTACGATGCTATCTCCCAGTTCTATATTTCATTACCTACGCCGATTATGGCAGGTGTACGCACTCCAACCCGTCAGTTTTCAAGTTGTGTGCTTATCGAATCTGGCGATAGTCTCGACAGTATTAATGCTACTGCCACTTCAATAGTAAAATACATTAGTAAAAAGGCTGGTATTGGTATTGGTGCTGGCTCTATTCGAGCTGAAGGTTCTAGAGTTGGCGATGGCTCAGTTGTTCATACTGGTTTAATTCCATTCTTAAAGTACTTCCAAGCTGCTGTAAAGTCTTGTTCTCAAGGCGGTGTTCGTGGTGGAGCTGCTACTGTATATCTACCAATGTGGCATTACGAATTTGATGATCTTGTTGTACTTAAAAATAATAAAGGTATTGAAGAGAATCGTGTACGTCATATGGATTATGCATTTCAAGTTAATAAACTGATGTATGAACGTCTGTTAACTAATGGTGATATTACATTCTTTTGTCCAAGTGATGTACCTGGTTTGTATGAGTCTTTCTTTGATGATCAAGATAAGTTTAAAACTCTATACGAAAAGTATGAAAAGACTCGTTCTATTCGCAAGAAGACATTGCCAGCAACTGAAGTATTCTCTACTCTTATTCAACAACGTAAAGATACTGGTAGAATCTACATCATGAATGTAGATCATGCGAATGAACATGGCGCGTTTAAACCTAAAGTTGCTCCAGTTCGTATGAGTAACCTATGTTGTGAAATTGATCTACCAACAAGTCCACTATCAGATAACCCTGAAGACGGAGAAATCTCGTTATGTACATTATCAGCAATCAATTGGGGTCTAATCAATGAGCCCAGAGAATTTGAAAAGTATTGTGATCTTTCTGTCCGTGCTTTGGATGAGCTGCTTGATTATCAGTCTTACCCTGTACGCGCAGCAGAACGGGGCACTATGAATCGTAGACCACTTGGTATAGGTATTATCAACTTAGCATACTTCCTAGCTAAACGTGGTCTTAAATATGATGAAGGCGCATTTGAAATAGTAGATGAATATGCTGAAGCATGGTCATATTACTTAATTAAAGCTTCTCAGCAATTAGCAAGTGAAAAAGGTGAAATTCCTTTGAAAAATCACACAAAATATGCCGATGGAGTATTGCCAATTGATACATATAAAAGAGAGCTAAATAATTTAATAGAGCATACAGAAAGACTACCGTGGAACGAGCTTCGAGAGAAACTCAAAGAAACAGGTACTCGTAATTCTACACTCATGGCACTTATGCCAGCAGAAACAAGCGCTCAAATCTCTAATAGTACGAATGGTATTGAACCACCTCGTGCATTAGTTAGTTACAAGCAGTCAAAGGATGGAGTAATGGCTCAGGTAGTTCCTGGTTACCACCATCTTAAAAATAAGTATGACCTATTATGGGATCAAAAGTCTCCTGATGGTTATCTTAAGATCTGTGCGATTCTTCAAAAGTACATAGATCAAGGCATTAGTGTAAATACATCTTATAATCCAGAACACTTCGAAGACAATAAGATCCCTATGTCTATAATGATGACTGACTTAGTAACAGCTTACAAATATGGTTTAAAGCAACTTTACTACTTTAACACCTTTGATGGTGCTGGAGAAATGGTTGATGAACAAACAAACCATACATACGATGGTGAAAGTCCACAATACGAAGAAGACGACTGCGAAAGCTGTAAAATATAAGGAAAAAATTAATGGCAGTATTGAAGAAGAATAAAAAATCGCACTTAGAAAAAATGATGTTTCTCGATGAGGCGGTTGATATTCAAAGATATGATGAAGTGAAATATCCGCAAATGGATAAAATAACAGATAAACAACTAGGATTCTTTTGGAGACCTGAAGAGGTAGATGTATCAAAAGATAAAAAAGATTTTATGTCGCTCACTGAAAACGAGCAGCATATTTTTACAAGTAATCTTAAGCGACAAATTTTACTTGATAGCGTTCAAGGTCGTGCTCCAAACTTAGCATTCCTTCCTATTGTATCTTTACCTGAAGTAGAGAACTGGATTGAAACTTGGTCATTCTCTGAAACAATTCATAGTAGATCATACACACATATTATTCGTAATATCTATCCCGATCCATCTTTTGTATTTGATGATCTATTAAATCAAAAGAATATTATGGATTGTGGTAAGTCTATTGCTAAATACTATGACGAGCTTATTGATTGTAATCGTGGTCCAACAAATAAAATGGATCATAAACGAGCTATTTGGATGGCTATGATGAGCGCTAACGCTTTAGAAGGTGTTAGATTCTATGTCTCTTTTGCATGTTCTTGGGCATTCGCTGAACTTAAAAAGATGGAAGGTAACGCAAAGATTATTAAGTTAATTGCTCGAGATGAGAACGTTCACTTAGCTTCAACTACAACTATGCTAAAGCTTCTTAAGAAAGAAGATAAAGATTTTGAAAAGATCGCAAAAGAAATGGAACCACAGTCAATCGCATTATATGAAGAAGTAATTAACCAAGAAAAAGAATGGGCTAGTTATTTGTTTCAAAATGGTTCTATGATTGGTCTTAATGAAAAGATCTTAGCTAATTATATTGAATGGATTGGTTGTAAAAGAATGAGATCTATTGGATTACCATGTCCTTATGTAGTTCCTCAGGCTAACCCATTACCATGGACTGAAAAGTGGATTGGTGGCGGTAACGTACAAGTTGCTCCCCAAGAAACAGAAATCAGCTCTTATGTAATTGGTGGAGTTAAACAAGATATAGATAGTAACGCGTTAAAAGGATTAAGCTTATGATGAATATAGAAATCTATAGCAAGAGTCAATGTCCATTCTGCGATTACGCAAAGCAGAAGGCAGAAAACTTAAAAGGTTATGGTATAGCAGAATACGCAGTATTCGAACTTGGAAAGGACTTTAATCGTGAAGAGCTATTAGAGAAATTCCCTCTTGCAAGGACCTTCCCACAAATAAAAGTTGATGGTGTATCTATTGGCGGTTGGGATCAATTTAAAAACATAGGATAACATATGAAGCGATCAGTAGTTAACTGTGAAGTTTGTTATAATAGAAGCATTGTAGGACATCAGGAAGACGAGATAGTTTTATTCTGTCCACATTGTGGCGAAGAACAGGATGAAGCTCTAGAAGAACTAGACTTTAACGACGAGTAATGACATGGCACTATCAAGGTTCAGAATGGCTACCGCCAGAAGACTTCAATCACAAAGACGTTTACGGTTTTGTCTACCTGATAACGAATCTAGCAACATCCCAGAAGTACGTTGGAAAGAAGTTCTTCTGGTCTCAAAAGACTCTGGGAATAACCAAGACTCGAAAGAGGAGAAAGAAAACTTTAGTTGAATCTGACTGGCAAAATTACTGGGGTTCTAATAAGCATCTTCAAGAACATCATGAGAAGATGGGAGACGATGGATTCTATAGGGAGATATTACACTTCTGTAAGACTAAAGGTGAATGTTCATACATGGAAGCAAAGGAACAATTTGATAGAGAAGTGTTGTTTACTGATGACTACTATAATGGTATCATTCAGATCAAGCTAGGTGGTAATGCAGTGAAAAGTTTTTTAAAATAAACCTTTACAAATGCCTAAAAGTATGTTATAATATATCTATTAAATAAGGATAATATATGAGTAAAGTGATAAAGTTTCCAACGCATATACGTCAAGCTGCAATAGACGATGAATATGCTGAAGCTCAAACTGAACATGAAGAATACGTTAATGATTGTCAGGAAGCAGCACAAACATGTCTTCTTGTATTAGAAGAAGTTTTGCTAAATGACTATAGTTTGTTTGATGATCTAGATTTTAGAGATGAAGAAATGGCTGAACAACGCGATATGTTTGTTATTATGAACATGGTATCTTCAATGTTAATGCGGTATGGCGGAGCTCGTCATTTTTTACAAGACGATTTCGATAATTTATATGAAAAACTAATGGGTGCAATTGAATGATTTTACTTGACTATAGCCAAATAGCGCTATCTAATATTATAGTACAAAAGCTAAATGATGAAGATATGATAAGACATATGATACTAAACAGTATCCGTATGTATAATAAGAAGTATCGAAAAGAATACGGTCAAATGGTTATTTGTGCTGATGGTTCTGGATACTGGCGTAAAGATTACTTTCCTGAATATAAAGGAATGCGTAAAAAGAATCGTAAAGAGTCAGACCAAGACTGGGGAGAGATCTTTAGAATCTTAAATCTAGTACGTGAAGAGTTAAAAGAAAACTTTCCGTATAAAGTAATCCACTTAGATGGATGCGAGGCTGATGACGTCATTGGTGCTCTTACTATAAACACTCAAGAGTTCGGTCAACACGAACCAGTAATGATTATCTCATCAGATAAAGACTTTATTCAACTGCACAAATATAATAACGTTAAGCAGTATTCTCCAATTCAAAAGAAAATAGTTGCTGATAAAAACCCTAGGACTTATAAGTTTGAACATATTTGTCGTGGTGATAAGGGTGATGGCATTCCTAATATTTTATCTGCAGACAATGCTATTATGGAAGGTATTCGTCAAGCTCCAATGACTAAGAAAAAGATTGAGCATTGGGCTGAAAACTCTGATAATCTAAAAGAAATAATGACTCAGGATGAGTATAGAAACTATCAAAGAAACAAAACTCTTATTGATCTTGAAGAGATACCTGATGTCCACCGAGAAAATATTATAAATACATTTATGGAACAAAAGCTTCCAATGAAGATGAAAGTATTAAACTATCTTATTAAAAAACGATGCAATCTATTGATTGAATGTGTAGAGGAATTTTACAATGGCTAAACCAGCAACAAAACCACTTATTAGCGAAGTGTTAAAAACCGCTAACAAACTAGGAACTAAAGGCAAGAGAGTTGCTTACCTTCAAGAACAAGACTGTACAGCTCTTAGGGATATATTACGTATCAACTTCGATGAAGCAGTCTCGTTATCATTACCAGATGGTGAACCACCATTTAAGAAGTTCGATGTTTCTGGCGAAAAGTTACCAAAACAACTTAGGTTTGAATATCCTAAGTTTAGAAATTTTGTACAAGCTGCAACACCAAAGCTTAATCAATTTAAAAGAGAAACAATATTTATCGATTTATTAGAATCAATTCACCCGGACGACGCTGTGTTATTCTGTGAAGCCAAAGATAAAAATATCAAACTCAAATATGTCACTAAGGCTATGATTAAAGGCGCGTTTCCAAACTTAATCAAAAAATAGGAGAATCATACTACAAAAAAATCTATATCATGATAGTCAATTCAATTAACTTAACCCGGAGATTGCTTATGAGTTATATTCAAATTGAACGCCTTAAGAAGGATCGAAACGAGGCATTATACTATCAACGTAAATTAATGAAGAAAGGAAAGGATGTGTTAGCGTACAAGATGGAGAAGAAAATCGCGCATTTAAATCATTTCCTAGATGATATGGAGGCAATTAGCAAGGCGCATTGATTATTCCCCTCAGTGAAAAAATGTAAAATTAGTTTCACTGAGGGGTTTACATTTGCTAAGAAGTATGATATAATATACCTATATTAAATAATAGAAGACTCGTTATGAATATATTTGTTTTAGATGATGATCCAGTGATAGCAGCACAGTCACAATGTGACAAACATGTAGTAAAAATGATTGTTGAATCAGCTCAAATGCTATCAACAGTTCATAGAATGATAGATGGCGTTATGGAACGTAGACCATCTAAATCTGGTTCTATGCTACAATACTTTAAACTTGCCGATGAAAGAGAAGATATTCTATATAAGGCATGTCATTTTAATCATCCATCAACTATTTGGACCCGCGAAGGCTGTTGTAATTATACTTGGCATTACGAGCATTTTATTGCACTATGCGATGAGTATACATATAGGTATGGGAAAATTCATTCGACAGATACTAAGTTGAGAGAAGCGCTTAAAATGCTACCTGTTAATATAAAACAAGGTAAAACTCCATATAAGCTAGCTATGGGATCTAATCCAGAATGCGTTGTTACCGAATTAGGTGGAACAAACGCGGTACAATCCTATAGAAATTTTTATCAAACAAAACAAGAAAAGTTTAACATGTGTTGGACTAATCGTAAACAACCGGAGTGGTTTAATGCCATTATATGATTTTAGAGATTTAACTTCTGGCGAAGTTTATACAAAGATGATGTCTATTGCAGACATGGAAGAATACGTTAAAGACAAAAATATACAACAAGTACTTTCAGCTCCAAATATTATGGGAGAAACTGGTGGATCTGTTTTAAAACAAGCCGGTGAAGGTTGGAAAGAAGTTCAATCAAGAATTAAAAGTGGAATGCCACCAGCTGATAGAGGAAATATCAATACAAAATGAATAAAAAACCATTACGTTTAAAACTAGAGCATTTAGTAAAGCTTGATCCATTAACACAAAATCAAAAACTAGCATTTGATTCTTTCGCGAGTGGTAATCATTTATGTTTAGATGGTTCAGCAGGTACTGGTAAGACTTTCATATCTTTATATCTAGCATTAGAAGCTGTGTTTAAAAAAGAATATGAAAAGGTTATTATTGTACGTTCGGCAGTTCCTACTAGAGATATGGGATTTCTTCCTGGAACTCAAGAAGAAAAAGAAGACGCTTACACAGCTCCATATAAAGCAATTGTTAATGATTTATTCGAAGATTCAGATGGTTGGACAAAGCTTACTTCAGGTAAACAAGTGGAGTTTCTCACAACATCGTTTATTCGTGGTATTACTCTTAAAAATGCAATTGTTATTATTGATGAATCTCAGAATTGTAACTACCACGAACTTTGTTCAGTTATAACAAGACTTGGCGAAGATTGTAGATTTATTATGGCTGGGGATTACTACCAATCTGATTTTACTCGTAAGGGCGATCAAGATGGTATTAGTGAATTCATTAAGATCATTAAAAATATGCGTGCATTTGATCATATTGAATTTAAGTGGGAAGACATTGTAAGATCCGGCTTTGTAAGGGATTTTATTATGACTAAAGAAATGGTAGAACG
>Ga0307488_10005241_pt1 | contig 10723 bp, 8 predicted proteins | sample SB02metaG_FD_202248 | JGI IMG/M metagenome (GOLD analysis project Ga0307488, IMG submission 202248) | Sea-ice brine microbial communities from Beaufort Sea near Barrow, Alaska, United States - SB 0.2 | ecosystem: Environmental > Aquatic > Marine > Coastal | place: USA: Alaska | collected 2017-05-06
AATTTAGTGCAATATTGTTATTATTCATGCCATTATCAATATTTACCAGCCATAACAGACAAGCTATTCTAAGCGATATAAATAATGCCAATGGTCTTAAAGTCTAGCGTCAGCAGATTTTAGTAAATCCATAAATTGAATCAACATTGAAGCACTAGAAAATAATAAAAAGATTAAAATAATTCGTGCATAAGAAGTTTACTTACTTATAGCTTCTGACCGAGTAAATAACGAGTAACATCCTCAACATTTGATGATTAATTTGACTCAACATCAGCTATACCTTTGTTAATTTAGTTGAGAATACCTAGATACAATGTTGCTAAGAGCAAGTTATTTTCAACAAAGAACATTGCAATGATTTAGCATTGACTTCAGGACGACGTCATAAACTTCTTTAATTAAGGTAATGGTAAACGATTTTTAAATTGGGTATTAAATGGGGTATTTATACGTTTTCGTAAAAAGGAAGGTATTGATGAGTGAGTTTATCTATTCGTTCGAAGTAGATTACTTCAAGCGACAAGATAACATCAGTAGTTCCAGAGCAGCTAATAATAATCGTTATTGTAAAGCGGCAGTTCGAAGTTGTGACAAATTTTTGCTACCAGTTAAGAACATAGCCCAGCGTAGTTGCTCTTTAAATATTTCAATTTTTTCAATCACAGCTTCTGTTGAGTTTAGTGCTGGGGCTAAAAAAGGTTGAGCCAAGGCTGCCATTTGAGCGCCCAGTCGAATGCAGCGGGCAATATCTAATCCGTGACGAACACCACCAGCCCCAATCAAACGTAATTTTGGCGAGCTCTGGTGCACGGCTTGTAGAATATCCACTGTAGCCATACCCCAATCAATAAAAGGGGCGGCAATTTCACATTCACGTGGAGAGTTGTTGCGAGCCAGTTCAATACTGGCCCAGTTTGTACCACCAGAGCCTGCCACCTCAATCCATTGAATACCTGCGTCGAACAGTTTTTTCGCTGTAACTGGGCCAATCCCAGAACCTACTTCTTTAACAATAACGGGCACTGAAAGTGTGGCGGCACAGTTTTGTATGGCTTCTAATACCAAATTCCAATCTCTATCGCCATTCGGCTGAACGAGCTCTTGAAGTGGGTTGATGTGTATAACCAGAGCATCAGCCATTACAGATTCCACTGCACGCTGAGCAAGATCAAAACCATACTGCTGAAGTTGTGTGCCACCGAGGTTACCAAGTAAGACCGCCGAGGGCGCCCATTGGCGAATATTTTGTTGCATACCCTTTTCCAGCGATGCGCGTTGTGACCCTATTGCCATAGGAATATTACAAACCTGCGCAGCTTCGGCGAGATGTTGATTAATAATGTTGGCGTTATCGCATCCCCCTGTCATGGCACCAATAATAAAAGGGGATGCTACGGGCCTGTCTAAAAATTTACAGCGTAAATCAACTTCTTTAAGAGCCATTTGGGGCAAAGGATTGGGTTCGAACCGCAGGCGATCAAAACTAGAACCTTGCTGCCCTTGATGCTTAAGTTGCAGTGCTAATTTAATATGATCTGCTTTTCGGTTGGTTATATCTGTCATATTCGTGACTTTTTATTGGCGAAATCGACGAGTAACATATGAGGGACTGTTAACGCGGCTAAACCAATAAACGTTAATTGAATAAGGGCGGCGTTAGCTGACGCTTGTAAATAATAAAAACCAACGATGAGTGCGCTCCACGCCATTAAACTATAAATAACGGTTTCATAACATGCACGGCTGCGCATGGCTGGTTGTTTTAGACTTCGCCAGGTGAGGAGCATATGGCTTCGGCTATGCCAGAGGCAAAAATATAACGCAAAACTAATTAGGGGGGGAAGAATACTGGCGATGGTAATCAGTAACAATAAATTTAATAGGGGCATTCGGTATTGCGGGTGCTTGTATACGAAGGCAGGGTAGATGATAATGCTTATTGCCCAGGGTATAAAAAGCGCCTCAACTACATTCATTAATACTGTGGCATTAGTTGTTCCCACTAGCATGGCAAAAACAGGCTCTACTAATACGGGTTGTAAGCTTGGAATAGCAATCGATACAAAACCTCCATGAGCGATCCAAGGTAGCCAATGACTGGTAGTCTTGGCTATATCACTGGCACCGAAATGGAATGCAGAAAGTGCTAAAAACGTGCCCAAACTGTAAAGTGGAAAAAGCCACCAAAGTGCAATAACTATCATAGCGAGACAAATGTAGATCAGATGGAAACCTAGCCAAGGCAAAGTGCCAGCCGACCAGCCGACCCTTCGGGCTATGGCGCCATCCAAACCACCATGGGGAATACCCATTAACACAATTGCCGCAATTGCTAGCATATCCCAGTTTGTCATTAGGAAAATACCTGTTTTAAAAAAGGAAGTTTTGGCATCGCTAATATCACTTTTAACCAATCTATTGATGTGGCGGAACCAAGCATAAAGCGGGCAAAACCGTCGGCACTTAATGCCTTAGCTGTTTTCATCATAATGGAAACACCAAGCTCTGGTTGCGCTATTAATACTCGGTTAAATATTTCATCCATGCGTATGAGCCCAGGTGAGATAGGTGCGGGAACTAGGTGATTTCCTCTATTGATTCCCTGTGCCAACTTATTTATTTGCTTCTGAATACCGCTAAAAGCATAACCTGAGGATAGCCTAACGGCACCACTTGCTGCACCAATGGCGGCAATTTTTTTATTTGTTGGGATGACTGCTTGCATGGGAATTACCCCCATTTCTTCGCCTAATATCTCTTTTATCTCAATATTTTGTTGTTGTAGCCATTGTTCAATTGCTTGGCGATACCAACTTTTATCCTCGATATTAGTTGAAATCATGGTCGATTCAATTAATAGCCGATTGCTGGCAAACGGTAGCGCATAGATAAAATGTAGTCCTCTTGATTGATCAACACGGAAATCCATTAACGTGGCAATCTCTAGTTGACGTATCGGCGCTTTTGTAAGAATTTCCCAACCTAAAAAGTGTTGCTTTAAGCTGTTGGCAGCCATTTTTGGTGGTCGACTGTCGTAAAGGTAGTCTGCATTATAACTCTGACCATTAGCGGTAAATGAACCACCGTCGCCAGCAGCAATGATATTTTTTGCAGGAGCTCGAACCAAGTTGACGCCATCGCTAAGACTGTTCTCGCATTCGGCCATATATGAGGCTGAGCTAAGACTGGTATATCGGAACTGTTCACTGTTGTGCAGTACTTCTTCGTGATGGTCAATTAAACGCCACTGTTTCCAACTTCCTTTAGTCGAAGATGCAAATTTTTTTGTTTGAGTGGTATCAGCCCAAAGTGCCCAACTGCAGTCACGCTCTAATGGTGTAAGTGGTTCTATTACCAAGGCAGATAAATTTTTCAGCTTACTTGCCAGTGTTATACCTGCACTGCCTCCCCCAATAATGGCAATATCAAGTTCAATAATCTCCTCAGCTTGCTTATTCAGAGTTGACACCGGCTAAGCCTTGTAGGTGTTTGTGCAATTGTAAGTTGTGTTTGGGAACCTTTATTGGCCTAAGGTCTACCAGACTTCGAATACTCAATAATATTTTTCGACGTTTACCAACAAAAATTCTGCCTTGCCACCAAGGTAAATTTTGTTGTTGTAATGAGTGACCAATTTCGCGATAAACCCGCAACGCAACAATGATAGAGAAGCGTGAACGTAAAGGCAGAAGTTGAATACCTAACAGGGCGCTTTCGTAATAAGCTTCCGCTAAGTCTAGCAGCCGCTTAATTGCCAAGCCCACGGTTTGATGGCAGGTGATATCGGCCTCTGCAATAGTTAATGCTGGCAGGTTTACCCAGGTCGCTGGCAGATAGCGACGTCCCATTTTTGCATCTTCTAAGACGTCACGAGAGATGTTGGTCAATTGCATGGCTATGCCTAAATCAATAGCAAAGCTATCGGCACGCGCTTGCTCGCAGTTAAGTACGCGGCACATCATCAGACCCACAGTACCTGCAACCCCATGACAGTATCGTAAGAGTTCCGCCTCGTCTAATACGGCTGTAGGCTGCTGATCTTTTAACATACCGTCCATAAGTTCACGTGCCGCTATTAGTGGGATATTATTGTCAGCAGCGAGTTTTATAAAAGCTTCTACTTCCGGACCTGCTGGTAAAAGGCTGCCATCTAAGCGAGTACGAATATCCTTTAACGACTCTTGGCGGTGAGGTAAATCACCGTCGGCAAGGTCGTCAACAAATCGACAAAAAAGATAAAGCTGTGCAGCCTTGTCGGCAAGTTTGGAGCCAAGAAATAAACTTGCCCAGTAAAAAGATTTTCCATGATATGCCAAAGTGGCTTTAGGGGTGAGAGGGACTTGTTGCAAAGTGCCCATTTAGCCCCCCGATCCAACTTCAACACCCGTCAGTAATTCTTCTACTACTTTGGCAGAACTGACAACCCCTGGTAAGCCTGCACCGGGGTGAGTGCCTGCGCCAACAAAATAGAGGTTAGTGATTGCGCTATCGCGGTTATGAAAGCGAAACCAAGCAGATTGAGTAAGCCGAGGCTCTATAGAAAAACCAGCCCCGTGCATGGAACGGTAATCTTTGGCAAAGTCCTCTGGCGTCATCCAAAATACTTCTTCAATCTTGGATGAGAGTTCGGGTAAAATAGTGTCCTCCAACGCACTAACGATACGATCACGTAATATTTCGCCTTGAGTACTCCAATCAACATTACCCTGTAAGTTGGGCACGGGGCACAACACGTAAAAGGATTCACAACCGTCGGGCGCAAAACTTTTATCAGTGGCTGTTGGTCGGTGCACATAAAGGCTAAAGTCTTTACTCATGTGCTTGGCGTCAAAAATTTCTGAAAGCAGCTCTTTAAATCTTGGCCCCATCCAGATACTATGGTGGGCAACATCGGGGTAAAGTTTTCTTGTGCCAAAGTACAAGACATAAAGGCCCATACTGTATTTCTTTTTGATCTTCGGCAGGCGGAATTTACTTTGGGGTAGCAGATGTCGATAGCAGGTCTCTGGATCGCCACCAAAGATAACGAGGTCGGCGTCTATAACTTTATCATTACTGAGCCTTACCCCTATGGCCGTTTTTTTCTCAACAATAATCTCATCAACATCGGCACCAAAGACGATATTAATTCCTTGTCGAGTCATTAGCGCTCCCAGTTCTTCTACCAGTTTACCTGTACCACCCATACAGAAAAATACCCCCCAGCGTCGCTCCAAATAATGAATTAAGGTATAAACCGCAGTGGTTTTAAAGGGATTACCCCCTACGAGTAATGGATGAATAGAGAAAGCTTGACGGATTAACGGGTGCTTTAAATGGCTATTTACCATCTGTGAAACAGTTTTATAGCATTTGAGTATTAATAAGGCGGGTACCTGTTTGACCATATCCCAGACCCGAGTAAAAGGACGGTGTACCAGTTGTTTGAAGCCTACATCATAGATTTTTTTTGACTTCTCTAGCAATTTTAAATAGCCATCAGCGTCATCAGCGCTAAAACGCCGAATTTCTGTCAAGGTATCTTCAACAGACGCACGGTAGTCAAATTGACGACCGTCGGCAAAATGAAAACGATAAAAGGGATCCAGAGGGACAAAGTTTAGATGATTTTCGAGCTTCTCGTCAAATAGTTCATAGAGTTCATCGAAAAGAAAAGGGGCAGTAATAACCGTTGGGCCTGCATCATGGCGGTAACCACCGCGTTCAAATACTTGAGCTCGACCACCAAGATTATCAAGACGCTCCATAAGGGTAACATCATATCCTAATGCTCTTAATCTTAGCGCCGTCGCAATACCAGCGAAGCCTGCGCCTATTACGATAACTGTTTTTCCTATTCCAATTTTTTTTTCTGTCAAGCGATACGCCCTTGTTTGTTGGTGACTATTTTTTGTTTTACCGCTCTAACAAGTTCCCCGGTGACAAATTTTAATTGACTGGGAACCGAGCTGACAAGCTGCTCGGCTTGCAATAACCAAAAGTCTACTGATTGATTAGCGGTTAAAATAACATTGCTAGAGGCAATTCGGCGTTGCCACTGAGGAAGTTGCTCGTTATCTTCACAACGGTACCATCGATTAAATTCTTTGTGCCCAGCGTTCTGGTGAGCAAATAGGCTAACAACTAAGTTTGGTTTTCGTCCATCAAGATCACTAGATCTATGACTGGAGGGAATAATATCATCAATATCATTTCGTCCTTGGTAGGCCAGTCCACAGAGACCGACAAGGTGTTCAAGCCCACCAAGCCTTTGGTCACTATCTAAATTTTTATTGAGACCAGTGGCGATGGCAGCACCTTTAATGGGAGCAATAAGTAATGGTGCAGTTTTACCTTTGGCAATTTTCTGCCATTGATCTAACTGAGGACATTGACGTTGGCTAATATCTGAAATTTGTCCGCTACAGGTTTCCTGCATGGCCTGAGATAATAAAGCCACTAACTGACCACCACAATTACGATTGCGAGCAGCAAGTTCAAAGGCTTTGGCTATCATCCAATCTCCTAAACAAAGGGCCATATCGGAGCCAAAGTGTTCATTGATACTTTGTTGGCCACGTCTATGAGTACTGGCGTCACTGATATCATCATGAATGAGGGAAGCATTATGCAGAAGCTCACAGGCTCCTGCCCAATGTAAATTGTCAGTTTTATTTAATCCTAGTGCTGTACCGCTCGATAGTGCGAGCTGAGCTCTAAAAGATTTTCCTGGATTTTTAAAATGATATCTAGCGGCCTGATTTAGGCTGCTGTCAAAATGAGGCATCTCACGCTGGTATAAAGCGTCTAATGACTCTAAGACTTTTAATTCGGTTATTTTGTTTGGGGACATTAGTAGTACCCTTGTAAGATGTAACTTATGTTGGTTACTTTATTTGTAAGGTAGGAAGAGCCCAATATTACAAGCTCTTCCTTACTTTCTTTCTTTTTCTAGTTAGCTATTTGATTCATCAGTATCTGCTACTGCGGCTGACCAGATTACAACACCGAAAGCGATCTTGTTCCAAAAATCTGCCAAGTTGTAAACAACATTCATAGTCCCTGGATCTGCACCACCCCCTAGGTAACCTAAGAAGTAACCCAGTGGATAGATTGCCCAACCAACAGTAACCAACAACGTCATCGTCTTGTAAGCTTTTTGAACATGTGGATTTGCTAAGTTTGCATTAATTTTACTTGCTTCGCCCATCATGATGTACCAGATAACGTATAGCCAAGCTGCCATTGATAAACCGAAGGCAAGGCCTACATTCATCATGCCAGTTTCACCAGCGTAACCTAAAAGAAGCATAGCTGTGGTTCCAGCTAAAAGATTCCAGAATACACGTCCAGGTACTTTGCCTACCGCTGACATAATAAGGTAGAACTCTGCCATTAATAACGGCACAGTTAATAACCAGTCAATGTAACGGAATTCTGTCGGAGAAGTTCCAGTAGCGACCCAAACATCACGCATATAGAAGTAATGAACTGCTGCAATAAGCGTAACAAGACCTGAAACGGTCAGAGATGTTTTCCATTTGCCGGCAACGCGGTCACGTTCAAGAAAGAAGAACGCAGTGGCAGCAACGAGTGCCATAGATATTAACCAAAAAGACATGCCGACATAATCGCCGGAAACTAAACTATTAGACATATTCAACCCCTAATTATAAAACTATATTTATTATTATTTATTTTTATTAGTGTCAGCACGTTTGATTAAGTGAACTTGCGACACCCCTCATAACGCTGTTATTAATCAATATTTTGGTTAATAACTGCTCATCCAACTTAGCTGTTTACAAACCCAAGTGCAATAATTTTGTACGAAATAAGATTAATTAAAAGTCATTTATCTAAAATAAAAGAGACTTCAATTGGATCATTTTTAATTTTATTACCCTGAAGGGACTTATAAATAAAGGATTTTTGTTTGTAACTGAGTTAGTTAAAATTAATTAATAAAATTAAATAATAAAATCATAAAATTAATTTACCGAGTCTGGCTGGTTACTATTTGAGCGTTATATGGGTGTTATTTGAACGCCTGTTTTTTGTTCTATTGTCTACTGTTAAGATAAGTGGCGGTATGAATAAATTTTTTAAAGAAATTAATCGTCGACCTGATTTGAAGTTATGATACTTGTGTCAAAACTTTAAAGGCATATTTTAATTGATTAGTGTGAGCGGTTATATTGATATTTACCTGACTTGATTCTATTCTTTTTTTATCTTATTAGCAGTACGTTAAATTACACTAAAATAAACTTTACCGTTTAGCAATATAGTTTACATATCAAACGGTAAAGTTTATTATCTGATCATACCAGTCATATTTCCAGAGAAACGATAATGCCAAACCTAATGACCTCGGGTCATCTGTTAACCCAAAAAAATTGGCTTGCAATAGTAGCCCTGTTAATTGCCTTTTTCGCTTTGGCGCTATTAATGAAGACTGCGGGTAATAATCAACAAATTGCTCCACCTGCAGAGGTGAAAATTCATAACGTTAATGTCATAGAGATAGAAAAACGCCAATATTATAGGCAATATCACTCAATTATTGGTCGGGCGGAGGCTAGCCAAAGTACCGATGTTGGTTTTGACTCATCGGGAGTATTGGCCGCTGTCTATGTTGATGAAGGAGAATATGTCACTAAAGGGCAAGTGCTTGCCACTCTAGACAAGCAACGCCTGCAAGCTCGTCGAAAAGAATTACAGGCATCATTAGTTCGTACTGAAGCCGAGGCAAGAATAGCTAAATTATCCTTAAAACGGGTTCGTGAGCTGGTGAAAAAAGGACTGGATTCTAAGCAGGTTTTGGATGAGTACATCGAGTCATATGCGTCTGCTGATGCTGCATTAGAAGAAATGAAGGCGAGGTTAAATAGTCTCAGTGTTGACTTGGCTAAAAGCAAACTCATAGCGCCATATGATGGCCAGATAACTGACAGAATAGTAGACTTAGGTGCAGCAGTGAATCCCGGGCAAGCTTTGTTTACTATACAAACCATAGGTTCTCTTGAAGTTCGCATAGCGCTTCCAACTGACTTGGCCAATACCTTTACCTTAGGGCAACAAGTTAAACTGATGCACGGTAACACCAACGTTACTGCAGCAGTAAAGTCTATTGCACAACAGCGCCTACTTGCTACCCAAACTATTGATGTTATCTTCATGCTAGAGGAAGCCAACCAGCCTTTAGTCCCAGGAGATTTATTAACGCTCAAGCAAAGTCGGCAACATAACGCCGAAGGGTACTGGTTGCCGCGAACAAGTCTTGTGAGCAGTTTGCGTGGTTTATGGAGCGTGTTTGTTGTCGCACAGAAAGACCAAAGTGAGCAATTATATTCAAAGCTAGTTGAAGTTCTCTCTGTCGAAGACAAAAGAGTGTATGTAAGAGGTGCACTGATACCCAGTGATAAAGTGGTTGTTGATGGTTTGCAAAGGTTAGTTCCCGGACAAAAAGTGAAATCCGTGGTCCTTCAAGGGATCGATTCTCAGTTCCTTTCAGACCCAATATTATGATAAAAAATACACCACACGAAAGCATCCCATGGTATGGCTTGTTTTTTAGAAATGGTCATCTACTTACGCTGACTATCTTAGTTATCTTGATTGCTGGTATATCAGCAGTTAACTCTCTTCCTCGACTTGAAGACCCTAGAATTGATACCCGCAATGTATTCGTTATTACCCCTTACCCTGGGGCATCTGCTGATCGTGTAGAGGCATTGGTGACTGATGTTATAGAAGATGAGTTAAGACAACTGCATGAAATAAAAAAAATCGATTCCACTTCAAGAGCCGGCACATCAATGATTTTCATTGAACTGCAAGCCTGGGTTGATAACAATACCAATCAGCAAATATTCTCAAAGATACGTGACGTACTGAGTAACGTAGAACCGTATTTACCCACTCAAGCCGGTGCATCGCTACTAGATGAACGTCGTGGAGCGACTTCATTTACTTTGTTAACGAGTGTCCACTCTGCCACCAATACACAAACCCCGCTGTCGACTGTCAGCAGAATGGCTGACGAGTTAGCTGACAGATTGCGAAATGTATCAGGTACCGAGCTGGTGCGAATTTATGGCGACTTGGAAGAAGAAATTGAAGTCAATATTGATGCGCATAAGTTGAGTAATGCCGGTGTTACTATAGCACAAGCGAGTAAGGCAATTGCCAATGCGGATCCTAAAGTTTCTGCCGGTGTTTTATACGGCCAAAACCAAAATCTTCGTATTCAAGTCTCTAAAGAATTAGACAGTATTGAAACAGTTCGTAATTTACCTTTATCGGTATCAACCAAAGCCGCGTATTTAAGAGTCGGTGATGTTGCCGAAGTTTCGCGCAGTTCGAAGTCCCCAGTAAATAATATTGCGATAGTAAATGGTCAGCAGGGGGTTTTCGTCGCATCTCGTATGCAAAATACGGTCAGAGTCGACCAGTGGACGGCTAAAGCTCAACAAATTATCAGTGATTTTAATACACAATTTGGTGCCTCGGTGCGTGTTGATATTGTCTTTGAGCAAAATATTTATACGGATGCCAGACTCTCGGATCTAAGCCAAAATTTGTTATTGGGTTCTTTGGTTATTATTGCTGTTGTGTTCTTATTTATGGGGATGAAAGCCTCTTGGATAGTTGGCCTAGCATTACCATTGTGTGCATCATTTGCTATTTTTTCTCTTAGCCTATTCGATGAACAAATTCATCAGATGTCTATCTTTGG
>Ga0307488_10005242_pt1 | contig 10722 bp, 10 predicted proteins | sample SB02metaG_FD_202248 | JGI IMG/M metagenome (GOLD analysis project Ga0307488, IMG submission 202248) | Sea-ice brine microbial communities from Beaufort Sea near Barrow, Alaska, United States - SB 0.2 | ecosystem: Environmental > Aquatic > Marine > Coastal | place: USA: Alaska | collected...
ACCAATATTCGAAAAGATCTCTATGATCTGATTTTTAACAATAGAAATAGGGTGTCTGGATCCAATTTGTATAGGTTCCGAAGGGCGAGTTAGGTCACCGTACTTTCCTTTTTCCTCCTGTTTACTCTCCAAAGCCTCTTTTAATAAAGCAACCTTTTCTGTAGCAGTATTTTTTAGTGTATTAATGGCTTGACCAAAATCTTTTTTCTGATCGTTAGGCACATTCTTAAATTCAGCAAAAAACTGATTTAAAAAACCTTTCTTTCCTAAATACTCAATTCTGAAAGCTTCTACTTCTGAAGGATTATCTGAATTAAATTCTTCAACCTTTGAAATATGTTCCTTTATCTTATCAATCATCAATACATTTCTTTAAAGAAGGGCAAATTTACTAAAACTGAGCATTTTGCCTACTATCCTAATTAGCTTATTCTATATATCCACTTTCTAAAAAATAGTTTGCGATCGCTTCTTTCATTAAAACCGATTGCTCTCCAGCTTTTAAGGTTGGTAATGCTCCCATAATTTTATAATGGGGCCAACTATCTTCATCGAAATATTCGAATTCATAATACCCATAAGGTTCCAAAAGTCTGCATATTGCAATATGCATCAGATCTAATTTGTGATCTTTTTTGAATTTTTTATGAGGTTGCCCTAATTCCTGCACCCCTATCAAATATATAATTGCATCTAGATCTAACAGGTCTCCATCTGCAAACTGATCGGATAATTTTTTCTGTAAAATTCCCCATCGCTCTTTTAATTGTTCATCTCTTGCCATTTGGTAAAGATACGTATCTTAGGACTTGTAACCCTATCCAAAAAAGAATGAATATTATAGATATCATACTAGGCGTAATACTATTATATGGGCTTATTCGAGGCTTTTTTAGAGGCTTTTTCGCCGAACTAGCATCACTAATCGGCTTTATTCTAGGGATATACATCGCTATATACTTCTCACATTATATAAGCGATTATTTAGTGGATATGGTTTCGTGGGATCTGAGGTTTGTTAACCTAGCTTCTTTTGCGATCACATTTATTCTTGTGGTGTTCCTAATTTCTCTAGCTGGAAAATTTTTAACCAAAGTTGCCAGTTTTGCTGCGCTTGGAGTTTTGAATAAAATTATTGGGGCAGGATTTGGATTTATTAAAGTTGCCTTTGTAGTAAGTGTGGTGATCATGTTCTTTGGGTCTACCAATGAGAACATCCATATCGTGGAGCAAAAAACTTTAAAGGAGTCTACTCTTTATGCTCCCATAAAAACCATCGCTCCGTTATTAGTTCCCGCTATTTTAAGGGAAGCCAAAGAATTAGATCTTATAAAAGAAAAAGAATCTGAAGCATAAAAAAATCCGCCAATTAATTCAAAAAGTGAATCAATTGGCGGACTATATCCTTGATTATATAGCTAGAAATTCAGTTGATAGACCTTTTCCAGCTGAGAATCGTTGCTAAAGTTTACATCCAAATCCTTTATAATTCCGGATCCTACTCCGTATACCCATCCATGAACACTTAACTCTTGATTATTGCTCCATGCGTTCTGAATTATAGATGTTTTGGCAAGATCAAAAACCTGTTCTTTTACATTGAATTCCACAAAAGAATCAAAACGCTCTTTTTCATCAGTAATAGCATCCAATTCCTTTTTGTGCAACCTGTAAACATCTTTAATGTGACGGATCCAGTTATCTATTAAACCAACAGATTGTTGCCCCATTGCTGCTTTAACACCACCACATCCGTAATGCCCGCACACAATTACGTGCTTTACTTTTAGAACATTTACAGCATAATCCAGTACACTCAACATATTCATGTCTGTATGTACCACCATATTTGCGATGTTCCTATGTACAAATACCTCCCCTGGTTCAGCACCAATTATTTCATTGGCCGGCACCCTGCTATCTGCACAACCAATCCAAAGAATCGGAGGTTGTTGACCGTTAGCTAGTTTCTTAAAATATTCTGGGTCAAGTTTCAACTTGCTCTCCACCCATTTCTTATTGTTGTCTATTAAGTTCTTGTATAAATCGCTCATTATTATAAATATTATATATTAACTTAAATAGTATCCTTTACATTCGATTGAATATATTTCATACTAGTCTTAAAATTACTGAAAATGTGTTCTTCTGCCACCAGATTTGGAATAATATCTATTTTTTCCATTAAATATCTAGGTTGCTCCTGAAGGTTTGTAATTAATGGAGTTACGCCCATGTTGCGCAATTTCAATAAAACTTCCTCCAATGCATATAGTCCGGATTGATCTATATATGGCACACGTTCCATCCTTATTATTACATGAGAGGCCGTATGTGGTATTTCATTTGCCAATAATTGAAAATCACTGGTATACCCAAAGAACAATGGTCCATCAAGATGTTTTATGTAGACCTCTTCTTTTAATATCGTAGGAAAACTCATTTCGTCTGCCCATTTTTTATCTATCCCCTCTGCTTCATCCAATCTCATTACTTTTGACTTTCCTGCAGACACTTCACCCATCTTCTTCATAAAGATCAAAGAAGCGATGATTAACCCTATTCCAACAGCGTAAACCAAATTCCAAAAAGTGGCTAATAATAAAACAGTGATCATAATTATAACTTCTGCTTTTGGCATGTGTGGAATAGCTTTTAAGCCTTTATAATCCATTACTCCAATTCCAACAGTAATTAAGATCCCTGCTAATACCGCTGCCGGTATTTGTGAAGCGATTGGTCCAATGGCCAATAATACTATAAGCAACACAATAGCTGCTACCATACCTGATAAACGGGTTTTCCCACCAGAATTAATATTCACAACGGTTCTAATAGTTGCTCCTGCTCCAGGCAAACCTCCAAATAATGCTGCTATACCATTCCCAATTCCTTGTCCTACCAATTCCTTGTTTGGATTATGCTTTGTCTTTGTCATATTATCTGCAACTACAGATGTTAACAAAGAGTCTATTGCTCCCAGTAATGCCAATGTCAAGGCCGTAAATATATATGGGGATATGATCCCGAAATTGAAGTTCGAAAAGATCTCAAAGTGTGGCATTGGAAAACCTCCCGGTATCTGTTGAATTGGCCTGTAATCTAATCCAAGGAAGTATGCTCCTAAAGAAACCGCCAGTAGCGCCACTAAGGTGCTTGGAACTGCCGTGGTTATTCGTTTGAAACCAAATATTATTGCAATAGTTAAAAATGCCAGAATAAACTCTAAATAGTCTATTCGTCCTATAGCTCTTGGCAAGGATTTAATTGCTCCATAAACTCCGGAGGTTTCACTTTTAGCTAAGTTTTGAGCCTCCTTTAAGATCTCAGCATCTGTAATGTTTTCAGCTCTCTTTGCTGTTTCGTTTAAATTCTCTAATACCAAGATGCCTTCCCCGGCCTCTTCCTTGAGAATATTTTCTAGTAGAACTTCTTGAGCCTGTGGTTTAAAGTTGGAAATATAGGCCTCATCATCCTGAACATAGTATCCTAATAAGGGAAGAAATTGAGTGATAAGTATAATAACTCCAATGGCAGTCATAAATCCGGAGACTACGGGGTATGGAATAAATTTGATGTATTTCCCTAGTTTAAAAACTCCCAAAAGAATCTGGAAAAGTCCTGCCAACATAAATACAATTAAAATAAAGGGTAAGGCTTTTGCAACATCTCCATCGTTCGTGCCTATAATTCCGGCGATCACGATCATGGAAACAGCTGTCATTGGTGCGGTTGGACCAGAAATTTGTACCGGGGTTCCACCAAACATCGATGCGAAAAAACCGATAAAGATGGCTCCATAAAGTCCGGCGTCTGGACCTAATCCAGATTGAACACCAAAGGCTAGAGCAAGAGGTAAAGCAACAATTCCCGCGGTAATTCCACCAAAAAGATCACCTTTAAAATGCTTAAATAAATTCTTCATTCGTATAATTATTTTATCCTCGAACAATGTAAGATATTGTTCGGGCTTTTTATAAATCTCCAAATAGGAGTTATTCTTTGTAAAGAGACCTATTTAAAACAGCATCAAGAGAAAATTCTTGATCATCACTGTTTTTTCTAAAAAAGGAACTTCTTTATATATTGGAAAAATAATTACGAAATGCGAGGAGGAGGAACTGTTGGGTTTAAATACACATTACAAGTTTCATTTTTTTGATCCTCAAAAATCAAGTTTGTTTTCACCATTAAGTCTAATGGTGATGTGTAAGGTGTTCTGGAAATAAATTCTAAATTCAGCTGAAATTCTGTATTTGATTCACTCTTGCTCTCTTCTTCAAAAAGAGACATTTTGGAGACCGGACCATCTATATCTAAAAAAGATATTACTGGAGCGGCCAGCAAAAATGCTGAAAACATGAATAAGAATATGTAGTTATACAACTTCACTGAAAATATTTCGATTTTTGCAAAACTAATGTATCTATTAGTTCTGAGTGTTAAGAAAGCCTTAAATCTAAAGCTTCTTTACTTCAGACGTTTGCATCCAGCCGGTAGAGCCATTTGCTAACTCTAACTTTATCCAGTCTTGAAAAGTAGATAATACCTTCACTTTTGTGCCCTCGTGAAGCAAGAACAACTCGTTCCCTCTTAAATTAGGTTCATTTCTTACAGGAACCTCTTCAGAAAAAACAATTGCAAACGTATTATTTTGAGTCACATTCTTTAAATGAAATCCAAATATCAAAGAGATAAAAGCTATAATAAGTGCAGTTATTGAAACAGTAAAGAATACTCGCTTCAATTTACTGGCTATACTAAAGTAATACAGCAGAAAAAGTATTGCGAATACAGCTATACCCACAATAGCAATCCATGCCCATCCATTAAAACTGAAAACACTTATCATATTATTAATAAAGTTCGATAATCCAGATTTTGGCACTTCCTTAATATCATCTATCACCATGTTTTGTGCAAAGCCAAGATTGTTTTTTATGGATTTATCACCCGGATCTAACAATAGTGCTTTTTCATAGTTATAAATACTTTCCCCAATATGATTTAATTTATAGTGAGCGTTAGCCAGATTAAAATAGAGCTCTGCAGATTCTTCGCCATTTTTGAGCACTTCATTATAACGGCTGACTGCTTCAGGATAATTACCATTATTGTATGCAGCATTTGCCTTTTCAAATAATGCATTGCTTTGTCCCATCATGGGAACGCAAATCAAAAATAAAAGGAACAATATTTTTTTCATACTTATAACTGTTTATCTAATGCAGAAATAGTGGTGGCGGCTTTCTCATAATCCTGATTTGTAGTAACACTGGATGACGGCGCATACCTTGCAAACTCACAACTTTCTATAAGTGATATAAATTCTTTGCTGGTTTCCGGGTCCACATTTCTCTCTTGCAGTAAGCTGGCAATCTTATCTTTACTCATTTCATGAGTTTGAATATGTAATTTCGCCCTCAAATAATTATGTAAAGCACGTTCCAAGGCTATATAAAAAGCTTTTTGGTCTCCTAAATTATTTTTGGCTTCAGAAAGGTATTTCTTAGCAAGTCTATTCGCTTTCTTAATTTTATTGCCTTTTACATCATTAGCTATTTCTTGTCTCTTTTTCCCAAGAACTATTCCCAAAAGCACAACTATAAAAGGAAAAGAGAGAAACGTCCAAAATAAGGCAGATCCCAAAAATGGGCCTGAATTAATTGGTTTTAAATTGGTGCTAAGTTTTATGTATTCAAATTGCTTACCTGTTGGTTCAACGGGTAACTTGTTTACATTATTTCCTGCGGAAAATGAAGAATTAGCGGGAGCTCCCTCCACTTCCAACATAATTTCTTCTGTGTTGATTGTCTTGTAAGTTCTACTATCTAGATCGAAATAAGAAAATGATAAACCGGGGATTGGAAAATTACCTTTTTGGTTAGGAACAACAGTGTAAGTATCTGCTATGCTCCCTTGTGTTCCATTAAGATCTGTCCTAACATTCTCAATTCGTTCCGGCTCATATAATTCTAAAGAATTAGGCACCTGTAATTCTGGAAGTTCAAAGAGTTTTAAATTCCCTTTTCCAGAAACTTGCACTTTTAGAGTTAAAGATTCTGTTGCAGCCAATTTGGCTCTACTTGCAATTACCTTGAAGTCAAAATCTCCCACCGCTCCGGTAAAATTGGATGGCTTATCCGCTAAAGGCAGTGGCTTCGAATTAATGATCTTTTTACCTGCCGTTACCGTTTTATCTATTGTGGTATAAAGCCTTCCTCCAAAAATATCACGGCGGTCACTAGGCACGTCTACAGAGACTGATAATGCTAAAGGCTCTATCTCTAGTTCTCCTGTTTTTTGAGGGTATAAAATGGTTTTTCTAAGTACCACATATCTGTATGGTTCTCCTTCATAAGTACCAGATTCAATTTTTAATTGTCTAATGTCTATATTCTGACTCCAAAAATCACTGTAAACAGGGCTATCCATTTCTCGCCAATTGCTTACGCTCACAAGCGGACTCACATATAATTTATAAACTACGGTAATAGCTTCATTTAAATATGGATTGGCATTGGAGATCTCTGCAACTAGATGAAGGTTTTCTGAAGCTACAAAATCGGAGTTATTTCCATCTGTGGGGGTTTCTACTGCAGAGGTAACTTCTACCTGGATAGGAGTGGTTTTATATATATCACCATCAATAACTATTTCGGCCTGTCCTATGGTGAATTTACCTCGGGAAGTTGGCGCCAGAAAATAACTGTAAGTCTTAGAATAGGTACGCTTACCGTTTATCCAGCTGTTACTTACCGCTTGGTTTGGACCACCAACCACATTAAATCCATTAAAAGAAGGAGGATTAAAGTCATCTCCATCTTTATTCATTTCAAAATCTACTCGCAGGCGTTCATTAACGCCCAATTTACTCTTGCTCGCCTTCGCCTCGAATCTTACCTGAGCAACAGAGATCGTAGAAATTGTTAGAAAAAATGACAGTATGATTATTCTTAATTTCATTCTTTAAATACTCTTTTTATTGAAAATCTGATTCCTACTACCAGTCTTTAGCTGTTTTTGTTTTTGCCCCTTTCGCCTTTTCGGCATTTATTTTATCCTGAACCTTTTTCTCTTCATTATTCATGGCTTCCAATAAACTTTTTATTTGCTGGGGAGAAAGTTGCCCTGGCTGAGGCTGCTGTGGTTGCTCTTTTTCCTGATCACCTTTTTCCTCATTTTGATCCTTCTTATCTTTTGGCTCTCCATTTTCATCAGGCTTTTCAGGTTCTTTTTTAGGTTCTTTTTCCTTATCACCACCTTCATTTTCCTTATTATCGCCTTGATCTTTTTTGTCCTTTTCCCCTTTATCGTCTTCTTTTTTATCTTTATTCTGATCCTTTTTATCTTGCTCTTTATCTTTCTTGTCGTCCTTTTTATCGTCCTGATCTTTGTTTTCCTGCTGTTCCTTTTCCAGCATCTTTTTTGCTAAAGCCAGATTATACCTGGTCTCTTCATCTTTTGGGTTATTTCGTAATGCATTTTTGTAAGCCTCTATAGCTTCAGCATATTTTTTCTGATCCATATAGGAGTTTCCCAAATTATGAAAGACTTCATGTTTCTCATCTTTTGTTTCTGCCACTTTTGCAGCCTGCTTATATCTGGAAGTTGCCTGTGCAGGTTTTTCCTTTCCGTAGTACATATTAGCCATATTATATCTGGCGGGCGTACTGGTTTCATTCTTGGAAACAGCTTTTCTATACGAGGCTTCTGCGGAAGAAAAATCGTTTTCACCTAATTCCTCTTCTGCTGTTCTCAATATTTTATTGGTCTCACGCTTTAATTTCTTATCGTTTTCCTGAAGAGTTTGTGCCTGTAGTCCAGCAGTCATCATGAAAAAAGCCATCAATAATAAATTGACGCTTGCAGAAATTGAAAAAGATCTAAAAAAGTTTTTCATCCTAATTTTTGCTTTCATTAAACAGATTTAATTTCTTGATCCATCTTGTTTTTCTCTCCAATAAGAAGACATCTAAAAGTATCAACAATATTGCCAATCCTAAAAACCACTGAAATTGTGACTGATAGTCGGCAAACTGTTTTGCTTCAAATTCAGTTTTATCCATACTCTGAAGGCTTTCTGTCACTTTTTCCAGAACGTTATTTGTGACATTCCCCTGAATATATTCTCCATCGGCATCATCTGCGATCTCTTTTAAAGTATTCTCATTCAACTTAGTGATCACCGTCTCTCCATTCTGATCCTTTTTATAGGTCCGAATAATGCCATTTCGCTTGATCGGGATTGGTGCTCCTTTTAGAGAACCCACTCCAATGGTAAAGATCCTGATCCCTTTCTCTCTTGCTTCTTTTGCTACCTCTCCTATATCTCCCTCGTGGTCTTCTCCATCACTAATTATAAAAAGCACCTTGCTGGTTTGATCTTCTTCATTAAAATAAGTTGAAGAAAGTTCGATAGCTTCTTTGATAGCGGTTCCCTGAGAAGACACCATATCTGTATTCATGGCCTGCAGGAACATTTTTGCTGAAGCATAATCTGTAGTGATCGGTAATTGTGGAAAAGCACTTCCTGCATAAGCGATGATCCCTATTCTATCGCTCGCCAGATTATTTATGATCTGAGTTACCAGCTGTTTAGATTTCTCTATTCTATTTGGAGCTACATCTTCAGCTTCCATACTTTTAGAGACATCTATGGCAAAAACAATATCTACTCCTTCCCTGGTCACCGTTTCCATCTTGGTGCCTATCTTAGGATTTACAAGGGCTAGCACTAAAAACGCAAATGCAAAAAGAAGCAAACTGAATTTTAACCAAGTCTTAAAAACAGATTTATCGGGGGTGAGTTGCTCCAGCATTTCCGGGCTTGCAAACTGATTTTGCTTGGACCTTCTCCAAATTAATAATCCGCTAAAAAGAACTATTAATGCCGGAATGATCAGCAATAACCAGAAAAATTTTTCTTCTTCTAAAATATACATCTGTATGTTCTTTTATAAAATAGGAGCCTTTGCTCTTATTATTCTTTAAATAAAACTTCTAAAAATGGTGAACCTCAACAATAATTCCATCATTAATAAGAATCCGGCTATTAGTACCAAAAACCTAAAATTCTCCTGATAATTATAATATTTGAATTCTTCTACTTCCGTTTTTTCCAGACTATCTATTTCCTTATAGATGTCTTGCAGTTTTTTATTATTGGTTGCTCGAAAATATTTCCCTCCGGTAGTACTTGCGATTTCCTTCAGCAGAGCTTCATCTATCTCTACTTTCTGGTTGCCATATTGAAAATTACCGTTGGGTAAAATACCCACTGGTGAAAGTGCCATTCCATTACTTCCAACCCCAATAGTATAAACTTTGATTCCATATTCAACAGCCAACTCACTGGCTATTTTCGGGTCTATAAACCCTGCATTGTTCACTCCATCTGTCAATAAGATGATCACTTTACTTAATGCCTTACTGTCTTTGATCCTGTTAACCGAAGTTGCTAATCCCATTCCAATGGCAGTACCATTCACGAGGACAGGGCTGTAATCTACATCTTTAAGTGAGCTTAACACTACAGCTTTATCACTGGTTATAGGGGTTTTAGTAAAACTTTCTCCTGCATATTGAACCAGTCCTATTCTATCTGTTGGTCTGCCCTTTATAAATTCACTGGCTACTTCCTTTAAAGCTTCCAATCTGTTCGGTTTTAAATCCCGAGCCAGCATACTTGCCGAAACATCTATAGCTAAGACAATGTCTATACCCTTAGTAGAAGTGGTTTTCGTTGAAATATCTGTTGTTCTAGGTCTTGCCATTGCTACTATAAGCAATGCTAACGCCAGTAAACGAAGCACAAATAACCCATGTCTTAAAAAGGGAAGAATGCTTCGATTCTTCTTAAATCCTTGAATACTGGACATCTTAAGCGACGCCTGTTGTTTGTCTTGTTTCCAAAAATACCATGCAGCAGCTATTGGCAATAATACCAACAACCAAAAGAACTGAGGATCTTCAAAAGTGAAATTATCAAACATTAATTGGTGGTTTTTTCAAATTCAACAGAATTGATGATCCTATTTGCGATCTCATCTGCATAAGTGTCCTGTTCATTATAGATCACTGTGATCTGCTGGAAACCTTCATTTACAGCAAAATTCAAAATGATATATTTCTTATTGATGCTTCTGTCTTTTTTAGGCAATTCCATTTCCAGTGTTCCATAGACTTTTACACCTTCTATGCCTTCCATAGTGGTATAATCTTCATCTTTGGTGATAATGTTCTTAGCTCCTTTCTCCTCTAAATTCGCATAAACCCCATCTACAGCAGTATCCAATTCAAATTTCACCTCTTTCCGGAATCTAACTGTACTTAGAACTAAATATAACTCTTCATCTAGGTTTCCATCTATAAATGTTTCATTTCCAACCAACATCTCCTTTGCCTCATCCGGCATTTCAATTTCTCCTCTTTTTAAAACTCTTGGAGTAACTATGCTAACAGATGGATCTCCATATTCACTCTGTATCCATTCTCCTTCTAACAATTCCTTTGTAGGATTCCCGCCAACAAAATCTTTTAAATAATCGTAACCTTTGGTATTTACCAATACTGTTCCTATTATAAAGATCACGATCAATCCCACTAAAGATGCGGTAATTATCTTTTTCTTTTTTCGTTTCTTCAGTTGTAATTGACGGTATTCTTCATCTTTTAGAAGTTCTTCTTCTGTTGGTTCCGGGATCGCTGCCTTGGTATCTA
>Ga0307488_10005246_pt1 | contig 10719 bp, 6 predicted proteins | sample SB02metaG_FD_202248 | JGI IMG/M metagenome (GOLD analysis project Ga0307488, IMG submission 202248) | Sea-ice brine microbial communities from Beaufort Sea near Barrow, Alaska, United States - SB 0.2 | ecosystem: Environmental > Aquatic > Marine > Coastal | place: USA: Alaska | collected 2017-05-06
TTCCTGAGGTGTCTCACATTTTAGAAAATTACGAATCTCGGTTAAGAGATCGTCTATAACTGCCGGTTCCATTGCTCTTCCCTTCTGTTCTTGGTTCATACTGGCTGTTATTGGCTCAGGCTGTTATCGGCTCAGGCTGTAAACCTTGACTTGAGGCTCGACGGCCTTGATGGGCGCGAATTATAAGAACTGAGCACATAAATGCCATGTTTGTTGTTAAATTTGGCCTAATTGGCTCTAAAAGTGGATATCACGGTAAATATTCATACACTTCGCGGCTTAACCCAGACTTGAGTTGTTTAATGCCCTTTCCGTTTGCACCCGATCAGTATCAAAGCCAATTGGCCGTCAAAGAGGCCACCCTGACCGACTTGTTGGCCGACTGGACTCGTCCGGACTTAACGGTGTGTGCCTCGCAACCGAGCCATTACCGGATGCGCGCAGAGTTTCGCATCTGGCACGATGGTCCGCGCTCTTATTACGCCATGTTCGACCCTAAAAACCCGACCATACCGTTGGAAGTCACCGAGTTTCCTGTTGCGTCAGTCTTGTTAAATAAGCTGATGCACGAGGTTCTGACGGCGGTCATGAGCGATCCGCAACTGCGCCATAAGCTGTTCCAGGTGAATTTCCTCACCACCCAGTCGGGTGACGCGCTCATTACCCTGATCTATCATCGCCAATTGGCCGAGGACTGGCTCGAACGCGGCCAACATTGGCAGGAAGTCTGGGGCTTCCCCGTGATCGGCCGGGCGCGCAAACAGCGCCATGTGTTGAGCCGCGACTATGTCACCGAGCGGCTCACCATCGCCGGTCAAGCCTTTGATTTTCACCAGTATGAGAGCAGCTTTACCCAACCCAATGCCGGGGTCTGCGAGCAGATGGTCGGCTGGGCCGTGGCCCACACCCTAGAATCGCAGCAGGGCGACCTAATGGAACTCTATTGCGGCAATGGCAATTTTTCGATTCCCCTGTCACGCAACTTTCGTTTGGCCCTGGGCACTGAGATTTCGCGTACCGCGGTTAAGAGCGCCCAGGAAAACATCGCCCTCAATGGCCGCGACAACCTCAAGATCGCACGCATGGCCAGTGAAGACCTGTCTAAAGCCTGGGTTAAAAATGAACCCAGTCGCCGCTTTAACGAGTTTGACATGGACTCCTATAATTTCGACACGGTCTTGGTTGACCCACCGCGAGCGGGCTTGGATGAGGACACCATTAGCCTGATTCAGCGTTTCCGACGGATTGTCTATGTCTCGTGCAATCCGGAATCGATGGTCGCCAATATTGCCGCCTTAAAAGATGACTATCGCATGACTGCTTGCGCCCTGTTCGATCAGTTCCCTTATACCCATCATATGGAAGCTGGGGTCATCTTGGAGCGAAATGCATGAGTCGCCCGATAGATGGCCCCATCGGGCCTGTATCTGACCGTGACGCCCATTTAGCGTACAATCGCAACGCTATGACGGTGGCCTAACGCGCCGGCCGCCGCCCACAGACTTGGAGTAACAGATGTTTTCAGCCTATCGCTTGGTTCGGATTCCACAGGACAGTCAACTACAGGCGTGGAATGCCGCCGACGAACTGCTCTTGGAGCGACTCAATACCAGTACCGCCGGCAAAACGATCGTGGTCAATGACGACTTCGCCGCTCTCGCCGTGGCCCTGCATGAGGCCGACCTGGACTGGTGGCACGACTCGGCCATGGCGCAAGAAGCCCTGCAACTGAACTGCACCAAAAATGCGGTTGGCCTGCCCCAGATTGTCGACCAGTTGCCCACGGTTGCCACCTATCAGACCGTGATTATCCATATTCCAAAATCGATTAAGCTGTTTCAGTGGCAATTGGAGCAGCTGATCGCCGGCAGTTCGGCCGAGACCCAATTTTATGTCCTGGGTATGGTTAAGCACATCGGCAAGGGTCACATCAAGGTGATGGAGGCGCTCTTTGCCGACGTCGAACCAGGTCGAGCCGAGAAAAAAGCTCGCGTGATCCGCCTGCAGCAACCGATCGAATCGGCCCAACGCACCAGCACCAGTCAATATCAGGTACCCGAGCTGTCGGCCGAATTCACTAACCTGCCCGGCTGCTATGCCGAAAACACCATAGATCCGGGTGCGCGCACCTTTATTGGTTTTTTCAACCTGATGCCTCAGGTCAGCAAGGCGCTCGATCTGGGCTGTGGCAATGGACTCTTAGCCGTTGCGCTATTGCAACAGCAACCGGAGCTTGAACTCTGTTTGGTAGACGATAGCCAACAGGGCCTGGCATCGGCGCAACTGAGCCTGGCGGCCAACGGCTGGACCGATAAGATCAGTTACCGCCACAGCAACGGCCTGAACCAGTTAGCGCACGATGAGCAGTTTGAGCTGATTATTTGCAATCCGCCGTTTCACCAAAGCACCACACTGACGGAAAACATTGCCGTGAAGATGATCCGCGATGCCGGCCAGCACCTGCCCGAAGGCGGTCAACTGTGGTTAGTGGCCAACCGACATTTGGATTATCGCACCGCCTGTAAACGCCACTTTCAGGCGGTCAAGCTGCGTTCCAATAACGCCCGTTTTAATATCATTCAGTGTATTAAGTAGGTCTGTGGAACTTGAACGGGGCGCATCCTGATGAGGGCGATTTGATGAGCGACGACCTAAGCTGCCCCCTTTGCAGTGCTGACAACCGGTGCGCGTCTGCCCTGTCCAATGGTGCCGATGACGTCTCAGAGTGCTGGTGTATGACGGTCAAGATACCGCCCGCCCTGCTCGCTCGAGTGCCCAGTAAGCAGCGCAACCGATCATGCATCTGTGCCGCCTGCGTGGCAGCCTACCTCACTAATCCTGACCCGCTGCCTGACGCCCAGACTGAGCGCTAGTCATTATTGGGTCTGATAGGCCCGCCGTCATTTGCCGTTAGGCAAAACGATGGCGGAGCTCAAAACATTGGTGCGGCAGGCCGCGCTTGAAGTCGTTCGGTACCGAGCGCAGCGTGACATCCTTAACCTGGAAGCGAGCCTTCAACTCCTCGGCGAGCACAAACTTCTTGGCGTTGTTGGAGAACACCAGCACCCCATCAGCCGTCAGCAACTGCATGGCGTCATTGATCATCGACTCATGATCGCGCTGAACATCCAGGGTGTCGGTCATCCGGGCCGAGTTACTGAAGGTCGGCGGATCGAGGATGATCAGATCAAAAGCATCCTTACAGTCCTTAATCCAGGTTAAGCAATCGGCGTGCACGAATTGATGGTTCGGGCCTTCCTTACCGCCGTTCATCTCCAAATTATCGCGCGCCCACTTCAGATAGGTCTTGGACAGATCGACGCTGACCGTCTTGATCGCGCCACCGAGCAACGCATGGGCGGAAAAGCTACCGGTATAGCAAAACAGGTTCAGAACGCGTTTACCCTGGGCATTTTGCTGAACCCAGTGCCGGGTGTTGCGATGATCGAGAAACAGGCCGGTATCCAGATAATCGAGCAAGTTGACCCGCAACTTGACGCCGTACTCGGAGACGTTAAAGAACTGACCGGAGGGCGCGTTCTTTTCGTACTGCTTGGTACCCTTCTGTTTCTCGCGGCGCTTAACGGCGATTTGTGCCACCGGGATGGTGAAGATCTGTGACAACAGATCGACCGCCGTCAACAGTCGTTGTTGCGCCTTGTGCTCTGGCACCGACTTGGGTGCGGCGTATTCTTGCACATGCAACCAATCGCCATAGTGATCGACCGCGATGGCAAAGTCTGGCAGATCGGCATCATAGACCCGGTAGGCCTCGATGGATTCCTTCGTGCGCCATTTCTTCAGCTGTTTGAGGTTTTTTTCGACCCGATTTTTAAACGCCAGCGCCTGCTCAGAGGCTCCGGCGGAGAGTGTACTCTCGCGCGGCTTATCGGCCGGAGTGGCCTGGTAGCGATAAAGAGTGGTCTCGATCGCGCCGTTGTAAAAGGTCCGTTTTTGCGTCGGCCGTAGGCCGATTTCACGCGCGAGAATATCTTCCGAGGTTAACATGGCCATCGACCAGCCCTCTAACTCACCGCGCGCGATCTCGCCGATACGGCGATAGGTCTTTAGCAGGGTCGGCTTATCACCGAGACGTTCACCATAGGGCGGATTAGACAACCACAGACCCGGTTTTAACGGCCAATGGGTCGGTAAGGTCCAATCATCCAGGTCCTTGTAATAACAGCGCACCTGCTCAGACAGACCCAATTTTTCCAAGGTCTCGTTGGCTTGTGCGATCACGCCGGCATCGCTGTCGTAGCCCAGGATCGGTGGCATCTGCTCAATACCGATCTGGCGCCGGGTGCGGGCATCGTGCTGCACCGTCTGCCAATCCTCATGCGCATGTTGCAGCCAACCTTCAAAGCCGAATCGTTCACGGCCCAAACCGGGGGCATAATCGGCGGCAATCATGGCGGCCTCTATAACCAGCGTACCGGAACCACACATCAGGTCCAAAAAGCTTTGCTTTTCCCGCGCCATGGCCGGCCAATCAGCGGCAAATAGCAGCGCTGCCGCCAGGTTTTCCTTAATCGGGGCCGGTCCGGTCGACTGGCGGTAACCGCGCCGATGCAAGGAGTCTCCGGTCAGTTCAATGCCCAGAAACATTTTCTTCTTCGCCACCTGGGCATAGATGATCAGGTCTGGATCCTGTGCCACATCCGGGCGGCTGCCATGGCGCGCGCGAAACTGATCGACTACCCAGTCCTTCACCTTTTGCGCGCCGAAGCGGGTATCGCGAATTTCCGGCAAATAACCGGCAAAATTGACCTTGAGCGAACCCGTTGGCCGGACATGCTCATCCCAATCGACCGAGGTCACCATGCGCTCCAATGCGCCAAAGGACACATCACTGGTTTCATCAAGCGCCAGAAAGACACGGTTGGCCAAACGACTCCATAAACACACTCGATACGCATCGATTAAGGGCCCTTCAAAGGTGACACCTTTGTGCCAATCGCCGGTCTTTACCGCAGCGATGCCTTCAATTTCTTGTCTGAGTAGCCCAGTAACGCCTTGTGGGCAAGTTACCCAGAAACGAAATGTTTGTGTGTTAGTCATTTTTAGACAAATTCTCTATAAAAAATAAATTGAACGGTGATTGGTAGTATATGAAAGCTTATGTAAAGGCTATTTATGGCCCTAAGCAGCCCACAGTATGGGCGTGCCAGTATTAATGTTCTTCATATAAATACAATTCATATAAAAGTCGATGTTTAGATTATATTGTTCATCGACACGTACGTCCCTAATTAGTTACAACAGTAGCACATCTTTAGCTTTCACTTGGAACGGGTTTCCTTCTCGTTCCATACTTTAGAAGCAACAATGTACGAGGCACACCTATGAAACGACAAAAACGCGACATGATGGAAAGAGCTTTTCAAAAGGGATATATGGCCGGAGTAGAAGGCAGATCTAAAGAGTTATGCCCAAAAGAAGAAGGGCCAGAGCATCAACAATGGATCAACGGCTGGCGTGAAGGACGCAGCGACCATTGGGACGGCTATACCGGGGTAAGCGGTATTCATCGAGTCAACGAAGTTGTCATTCATCACTAAGCATTTCCAATCGCGGTAAAAAAGCCAGCAAATGCTGGCTTTTTTAATGACCCCAAGGCCATGAGTCAGATTAGAGCCGAGCCAGGCGCTCGATAGCTTTTTTCACCAAGGTCGGACCATGATAGATAAAGCCAGTGTAGAGCTGTACCAGATCTGCCCCAACCTTAAGCTTTTCTTCCGCCTCATGCGCCGACATCACACCGCCAACCCCAATAAGGGGAATCTTACTGTCGAGCCGTTCGCGAAACAGCTTCAAGACATGGTTCGCTTGCTCACGCACTGGAGCGCCGGATAAACCGCCGGCTTCATCTGCATATCGGCAGCCACTGACATCGTCGCGTGACAGGGTGGTGTTGGTCGCTATCACCCCCTCAACCTCATGCTCGTTAAAGGTCGTGGCCAGCGCCTGCACCTCCTCATCGCTTAAGTCAGGGGCGATTTTAATCAGGATTGGGGTATGTGCCGAGCTTTGATCCAGCGTCTGCTGACGCTGCTTTAGGGCAGTTAGTAATTGGCTTAAATTGTCGCCAAACTGCAAATTGCGCAGGCCTGGGGTGTTGGGCGAGGATAGATTAATGACTATATAGTCGGCCACCTCATAGACACGATCCAAACAGTAGAGGTAGTCGTTGACCGCTTCGTCCTCGGGGGTGTCCTTGTTTTTACCGATATTAATACCGATCACGCCCTGGTAGGTCGCTCGCTTTACCCGCTCGACCAGATAGTCGACACCCTTATTATTGAATCCCATCCGGTTGATAATGGCTTCCTTTTCCGGGATGCGAAACAGACGCGGTGCAGGATTGCCCGGTTGTGCCTTTGGCGTCACGGTACCAACTTCAATAAAACCAAAACCCAAGGCGCCTAAGGCATCAATGTAATCGCCATTCTTGTCTAAACCGGCGGCCAGTCCGACCGCATTCGGAAACTCCAAGCCAAAAACGGATAACGGCTTCTGCTGCTCGGGTTTTGGGAAGAAACCGGTTAAATGCAGCCGGGACAGCGCACCCAAACCATCCATGGTGAGTTCGTGTGCCGTTTCACCCGACATTAAAAACAGTACTTTTCGTAACACGGAATACATTAATTTCTCCCAGACTGAAATAACGCAATTATACGGACTTTGGCGGTGGTTGACATAATTGGAGTCAACTGACCTTATCTATTTTGACGAATTTGTGGGCTGCATCGAAATGAATGGCAAAGGTTCCACGTATCCCCTCTCGAGTGACAAAGGGTTGCAGTATTGCAGTTGGAAAACGCACCCGTCGGCCATCGCGCGAAAAGGCTGAAACCTGTGTTACCGAGCCCTTATAATGCTTCAGGTATTCATCGGCGCTGATCACCAGATCAACAATAAGGGTGTCTTTAGGGGTTTGTTTGGCGGACATGGTTAGGATTCTATCGAATAGGCACTATTGGTTCTATTATCCAATATAAGTTGCTAAAAAAACAAGGGCACTTTTAAGCGATCCGAATGGTCGCAGTAAGTGCCCTTCTAGACTATAGCTTAGAGTCAGTGGCTTAGAGTCAGTGGCTTAGAGCTCCGGCATGGTAGCCTGAGACAGATCCAACAGTTCCCGAATGGCTACACTGTACATACTGAACTCGGGTTCGTTGACAGCCCGAATCTCGTTCATCATGCGCAACCAGCGCTCGACCAGTATCTTATTGTCAACCAGCCACTTATCGACGGTGCTGTCGAGCTGATCGGTTTCACTCATTTGCAAAAACAAGCCCTGGGTGATGCGCCGCTGTTGCCACTCTAGGTCGTCACGGAACGATTCCCGAGCCATGGCCTGCCAATGCGTCATCACTTTCAGAGAATTGACCTGTCGGGCAAATATCTCCAGACCCAGAGACTCCCCTATACGGAAATAACCGTGAGCAACTGCCTGTGCATCTCGCTTCAGACTTTGCGCCACCGCAACTACAGCGAGCGAGGTGAACATTAGATCGGATGCCGCTACGCGCTTGGCCAGACTCTCTGGTACGCCGACATCGATCATTTTCTGAGCCTCAGCTAACCAGACACTGCTTTGTTTTTCCGGCAATATCTGCTCTAAGTTACCGCCGAGAAGCTTGAGCGGTTCTTTAAAGAGCGTAATAACATTACCGATATCGATACCGCTGCGGTAATTTTTAATCAGCCAACGTGAACTGCGACGTACCATCCGTAAGGTGATGAGCATCATCTTGGATTGCAGCTCGGTGGAAATCTGATGATCCAAGGCTTCAATTTCGGCCCACAGGGCGTGTAAGCCAAAGACCTCACGACTGGCGACAAAGGCCTTCGCCGTCTCAATAGGGGATGCGCCGGTACTCTCATGCAATCGACTGAAAAAGGTGATACCCATGTAGTTGATCATGTCGTTCGCTACCTGGGTCGCGATGATCTCTTTGCGCAGACGATGTTCATTCATCACCTTGCCAAACTTCTGTTGCATCGCCGCGGGGAACTCGGTCACCACGATGCCGCTGATAAAGGCGTCATTGGCCAGTTCTTTCTTCGCCAAGACTTCTTTCAGATTGCCTTTTACGTAGGAGATCAACACCGCCAATTCTGGCCGAGTGAGCCCGAAACCATTGGTTTTACGTTCGGAAATCAAATCGTCGTTGGGCAGAAATTCCAGTTCCCGGTTGAGCTTACCGGTCGCTTCTAGGCTGTGAATCAGGCGCCTATATTCTTCAACCCGCGCAAAGGACTCGGTGAAGGCAATGCCCAAGGCCTGGGTCTGGCGATAGTTATTGGTCAACACCAACTCAGAGACTTCTTCGGTCAATTTTTCCAGAGTTGAATTACGTTGTTTGACGGTCATGTCGCCATTGGCAACCATATCGTCCAACAGTATTTTCATATTGACTTCATGGTCTGAACAATCGACACCGCCCGCATTATCAATAAAGTCAGTGAAGCTGCGTCCACCATTGAGGTTGTATTCGATCCGTCCGAGCTGACTAAAGCCCAGATTACCGCCCTCACCGATCACCTTGCAGCGTAACTCATTGCCATTAATGCGCAGGGCATCGTTCGCCTTATCGCCAATATCGAGATGTGACTCTGACTCGGCTTTGACATAGGTACCGATACCCCCATTCCATAACAGATCAACCGGCGCTTTCAGGATAGCCACCATAAGTTCGACCGGCGAAATCTTCGCCACGGTCAGACCAAAGATGCCTTTCATTTCTTTACTGACCGGAATCGACTTGGTACTGCGACTAAAGATGCCGCCGCCTTTCGATATCAGCTTGGTGTTGTAGTCTTCCCAACTAGAGCGCGGCAAGTCAAACAGCCTCTGCCGTTCCTTGAAACTGACCGCCGCATCCGGTTTAGGGTCAATAAAGATATGCAGGTGGTTGAAGGCACCGACCAGCTTAACCGTCTCAGAACGCAACAGGCCATTACCAAAGACATCCCCGGCCATATCGCCGATGCCCACGACCGTAATAGGTGTGTCCTGAACGTTAATATTCAGTTCGCGAAAATGTCGTTGTACGCTGACCCACGCGCCTCTGGCCGTGATCGCCATTTTCTTATGGTCATAACCGAACGAGCCACCCGAGGCAAAGGCGTCGCCTAACCAGAAGTTGTATTCTTGCGCGACGCTATTGGCGATATCGGAAAAGGTTGCCGTACCCTTGTCCGCAGCCACCACCAGATAGGGGTCATCATTATCATAGCGCACCACCCGTTTCGGCGGACTGACCGCATTTTCAATGAGGTTATCGGTGATGTCGAGCAAGCCGCGAATAAAGGTTTTATAGCAGGCAATGCCCTCTTGAAAAAAAGCGTCTCGGTCCGATGAGGGCGGTAACTGTTTGGCCACGAAGCCGCCCTTTGCCCCAACGGGCACAATGACCGCATTCTTAACCTGCTGGGCCTTAACCAACCCGAGCACTTCGGTTCTGAAATCCTCATTGCGATCGGACCAACGCAGCCCACCTCGGGCGACACTGCCGCCACGTAAATGCACTCCTTCGATACGCGGTGAATAGACAAATATCTCAAACTTGGGTTTGGGCAAAGGAATACCGCTGATCTGGCTGGAATCGAGCTTAAAGCTGATATATTCCTTGCGCAGACCCGCTGCATTTTCCTGATAAAAGTTGGTCCGCACGGTGGCCAAGATCAGTTCAATGTAACGACGAATGATCCGGTCTTCGTTAATGTTATTAACATCCTCCAGCATCAGCTCGATCTTTGCGATCCACTGATCGACCAGCGAGACCCCCTTTTGTTTGTCCGGATTAAAGCGCGCAGAAAACAACTCGGACAGATGATCGGTCAGCTCGGTATAGTGGATCAGGGTTTCCGCGATATATTCCAGGCTCAGACCAAACCGAATCTGTTTCATATATCTGGCATAGGCACGCACCATTGCCACTTCACGCCAAGTCAATTTGGCGCGTAAAATGAGTTGATTGAACTGATCGTTTTCGGCTCGACCTTTCCAGATATTCAAAAAAGCCTTGGAAAATTCGTCTCTGTATTTAGCTGGATCCAGATTGGCATCGGGCTTATAGAGCAGGTTGAAATCGTAGATCCAGGTGCAGCCGTTGTCCGGGTGATTAATATCAAAGGGAAATTCATCGATCACCTTTAAACCCAGATTTTCTAGAATAGGGATAAGGTCCGACAATAACAGCGGCTTGCCTTTGTTGAATATTTTCATCTTGAGCATCGAGCCATTGGGTTCAATGGAGCTGAAAAAGCTCAAGGTGATCAGTTCGTCCTTGTTTTTTTGTAAACTCTCGATCCGCTGAATATCGGCCACCGCAACGCGTGCGCTGTACTCTTCGATATAGCCGGATGGAAAGGCATGCTCGTAGGAATGATAAAGGCGAATGCCCTTTTCTTCACCAAAAGACTCCACTAAGGCGTGTTGCAACTCATCGGTCCAGCGCCGGGCTATTTGCACGATGCGGCTTTCCAATAACTCGACCGGGGGTAGGACATCGAGCGGTGCGTCCAACTTAAACACAAACCGCGATCGGGCCAACACCGACTCGCTGAAGCTGGTGGTATAGTCTGACCCTTCAACGGAAAAGTATTCCGCCAACATGTCATGCACCTTGATACGAATTTGGGTATTGAAAATATCTCGGGGCATGTACACGAGGGCATTAAGAAACTTGCCGTACGCATCTTTGCGCA
>Ga0307488_10005248_pt1 | contig 10717 bp, 19 predicted proteins | sample SB02metaG_FD_202248 | JGI IMG/M metagenome (GOLD analysis project Ga0307488, IMG submission 202248) | Sea-ice brine microbial communities from Beaufort Sea near Barrow, Alaska, United States - SB 0.2 | ecosystem: Environmental > Aquatic > Marine > Coastal | place: USA: Alaska | collected...
CCGTCAGAATGATTCCCGCCGCACGAGTCCGGCCCTTCAATCTTCATGTTGTTGAACGCAATGCACTCATTTCTCATCAGAACCATTGGCTTTTGCGTTTGCCCCCCCGCCAGAAATGGAGAGAAATACAGAAAAAGGGATAAGCCTCCGCGTGTAATAAGAAGGCACCAGGCTTTCGCCCGTCGCCCCTGTGCTTGGCGTCAGCTGTGCAGTGTGGTGCGTTATCCGGCGATGGGTATCTGGCAGTGGGTGGCTTCACAGTCGAGGACCATGAGCGTGTCTTGAGCGTGAGCTGACGCGCATGCTCCTCTCCCATCCTCCCCGCCCCCCACCCTAAAACCTGAACCCTAAACCCTGAGCCTTAAACCCTAAACCTGCTGACGCGCATGCTCCTCTCCCATCCTCCTCCCCCCCCTCCACAGTTCTACCAACCCATGCCGTGCATGATCTGGGCGGCCATCATCGTGGAGCTGGTGCTATCCGTGCAGTACGGCAGGGGCTTACACTCGTTCACGTTAGAGCTCAACTTGAGCAACTCCAGGACACATGCATGAGTTACTTTGGGTCATACGGTGGACAGAAGAGCTCAAGTTGAGCTGAAATGGGAACGAATGTAAGCCCCTGCAGTACGGCGCCAACTGGCCCGACTTCGGCGTGCTGATGTGCCTGCAGTTCCTCAACGGGTTCCTGTCCTTCTACGAGGCCAACAAGGCGGGCAACGCCGTGGCGGCGCTCAAGGCACGGCGGTGCGGGTTGAACCCTGTGTTCACAAGCACAGAATAAGATGTCGTTGGCGTGCATCGTGTATGGCTTATCGCCCGCGTGAGATGAAGCTCTACCATCTTACCAGGTGCTACTCTGTTGAAGTGCCGGCTTTCAGCACTTGAAACTGAAATACGACCAACTGTATCAAACCTTGCTTTACAATTCCACTCGCGGCGCTACATGGCGGCGAGCCTGAAGCCCACCGCGACTTGCAAGCGCGACGGAGTGTGGGCCAACATGGACGCCGCGCTGCTGGTGCCCGGCGGGGCCGTCACGCCCGCCCATTAAAACAGTCGTCGTATGAGTACGGGGGCCAGGGCGAAAGCCTGAACCCTGAGTTGTCTCCTTGCACACACGGAAGCGTTTCACTATATATATCTCTCGCTCTCTCTCCCTCTCGCCCTGAAAGGGGAACGAGTGTATCTACGTGAGGCGCTTATTCCCGGCGACCTGGTGATGCTGGGCGCGGGTGGCGCCATCCCCGCCGACTGCGTGCTGCATGACGGGCACCTCGAGGTGGACGAGGCGGCGCTCACCGGCGAGTCACTGCCCGTCACCATGACCGCCAGGCAGGGGCTTACACTCATCCACTTATTGCATGGCTCAACGTAAGCGCTTTCTGTGGGTGAGGGGGCACATTTGGGGTTGTTCAGGGGGTATTTAGGCGGTGTTCGGGGCATTACGGTTAACCCAGGGTGTATTTGTGTCAGAAACGGCTCAGGTTGAGCTGAAAAGTGGACGAGTGTGAGCCCCTGCCGCGGGATGCAAGCCCAAGATGGGCTCCACCGCCACGCGCGGCGAGGCAGGGGGGGTCATGATAACAAGCACTCGACCGACGTTGATGCTCCTCCTCCTCCTCCGCGCGTATGTATGAGCATTCACCCTGATGGAAAGTCATGCTCCGATATCGTTCAAGTGCGTGATCTCAATGACCCTCCTGCTCGGTTGAGGCCAGCGTGCAGTTCACGGTAGGGCGGTGCAGGTTGACCGTACGAAATCCAAGTTGAAACCACCTGGAAGTGAGCTCTTGAAACTAAAGTGTGGTATGCCGGTTTCAACTTCTGCTTTCAAATTCAACTTGCGCCGCTACATCACGGGGGGCGCGACGTTCTTCGGTAAGACCGCCGCGCTGCTCAACATGGTGGGGCGCTGCAAGTTGACCCTATCAAATCCACGTTGAAACCACCTGGAACTAAGCGCTTGAAACTGGAATATGATGGACTGCTTTCAAACTTTGCTTTCAAATGCAACTTGCGCCGCTACAACATGAACTCGGAGTTTTCGCACTTCCAGAAGGTAGGGCGGTGCAGGTGGACCCTTTCAAACCCAGGCGGCACGTTGAAAGCGCCAGGATCTGAGCGCTTCAAACTGAAGTATGGATGAACTGGTTTCAAGTGTTGCTTTCAAATCCAACTTGCGCCGCCACAAGAAGGTGCTGCTGCAGATCATGATGTTCCTGATCTCCATCAGCCTGCTGCTGTGCTTCACCGTGCTGGCCTACCTCATCATCGAGGAGCACAACTCCGGCGCGGACGCGGTGTCCTTCGCCGTCGTGCTGCTGGTGGCCTCCATACCCATGGTAAGGCGGTGCAGGTTGGCCTCATGAAACCCACGGTGAAAGCGCCCACAGCAAAGCGCTGGAAACTAAAACATTCTAAACCGCTTTCAATTATGCTTCAATTTCGCATGCAAATTCATCTTGCGCCGATACACCACGGCCATGGAGGTGGTGACCACCACCACGATGGCCATAGGAAGCCACAACCTGAGCCGCGCCGGCGCCATTGTCGCCAGGCTGTCCGCTATCGAGGAGCTAGCCGGCATGAACATGCTGTGCAGCGACAAGACGGGCACGCTGACCATGAACAAGATGGTGATCCAGGCAGGGGCTTACACTCGTCCACTTCTCAGCTCAACCTGAGACGTTTCTGACACAAAATGCACCTTGAACAACCCCTGATACTCCTTAATACCCCATGACACCTCCTGAACACCCCCTCAACAACCCCTAGATGCACCCCTTATCCAACAGAATGCGCTTTAGTTGAGCCGAATAGTGGACGAGTGTAAGCCTCTGGATCCAGGAGGACACCCCGACGTTCGGGGGTGTCGGGCTGACTCAGGCAGGAGGGGGGTCATTGAGAACAACGTCTCGAGTGCACAACGGATCACGACTTGCCTTCAGGGTGAATGCTCGTACGGACGCGCGGGCTCGGTTCATGGTGGCCAGACCGTCGTATGGGCATATGCCCACGTCTCGATGTCGGTTCACCGCCGATCCAACGTTGATCGAGATGGTGTTGTCAATGACCCTGCCGCCAGGCCAACGTGATCACGGACGCCGCGTTTGCCGCCAAGGCAGGGCGGTGCAGGTTGACCCTATCAAACCCACGTTGAAAGCGCCTTGAATTAAGCGCTTGAAACTGGAACATGATGAATTGTTTTCAATATTTGCTTTCAATTCCAAGTGCCGCTACGCCAAGTGGCACGAGCCGCCCCGCGACGCGCTGGACACGCTGGTGCTCGGGCAGGTGGACCGCACCACGCTGGAGGCAGGGGCTCATATTCATCCACTTTTCAGCTCAACTTAAGCAGGGATAGGGGTGCATTTAGGGGTCTTTTAGGGGGTGTTTAGGGGGTGTCAAGGGGTATTAAGGAGTATCAGGGGGTGTTTAGGGTGTATTTTGTGTCAGAAACGGCTCAGGTTGAGCTGAAAAGTGGATGAGTGTAAGCCCCTGGCTGAAGGACTTCGAGACCGTGGACTACACGCCGTTCGACCCAATCGTGAAGCGCACCGAGGGAACCGTGCGCTGCAAGTCCACGGCAGGGGCTTACACTCGTTTCCATTTCCACTCAATTTCAGCTTACTTTGCCCCTTCCCACTCAACTTAAGCTGACTGTGTACCCCAAACAACCCGTGGATGTGTCCCAAGGTGCTCAAGTTGAGGTCTAACGTGAGCGATGTGTCCTGAAGGTCCTCAAGTTGAGCTCTGAAGTGAGCGAGTGTACGCCCCTGGTCCACGGGGGTGACCTTCAAGTGCACCAAGGGTGCGCCACACGTCATCGCCGAGCTCCTGGAGGGCCCCGACGCCGCCGCGGTCCAGGCCGAGGTAGGGACTGGTGAATAGTGCTCGCCACGTCATAGGATGCCGTTAAATCGAGAAACGAGGGTTGCCGTTGAGCTCGAGAAATGAGGGTTGCGGTTTATTCGATGGGGGTTGCCGTTCAACTCGATGAGGGTTGCCGTTTTACTCGAGAAATGACGCGGCGAGCACTATTCATCAGTCCCTAGTCGGAGGTGCACGCCCTGGTGGACAACTTCGCGCACCGCGGCATCCGCTCCCTGGCTGTGGCGCGGGCGGACGCGGACGGCAACTGGCAGATGCGCGGCATGGGCTAAATCTCGTCCACTTCTCACCTCAACTTGAGCCGTTTTTGTCACGTCACTGAAACGACCCAACAGCGTGCCCAATGTATGGGATGTCCAACAGAGAGTGATAACGTGAAGCGATGAGAGGAGGAGTGTTAAGCCCCTGATGCGCGGCATCCTGACATTCCTCGACCCGCCGCGCCCCGACACTCGCGAGGTACTTCACAAGGCCATGGAATACGGCATCGAGGTGAAGATGATCACGGGCAGTGGCTTACACTCGTTCACTATTCGACTCAACGTAAGCACATTTTGTGGGATGCGTTGGGTGCATGCTTTCCCCCAGTCTACTAAACAGGGGAACACGGGGCGGTGTGATCAAAACGGCTCAGGTTGAGCTGAAAAGCGGACGAGTGTAAGCCCCTGATCACCGGCGATCACGTGGCCATCGCTGTGGAGACCGCTAAGGCGCTGGGCATCGGCCACAACATCGTCAATGCCATGGGACTTCCTGGGTTGGACGCCAACGGTGGGGCGGTGCAGCTTGACCCCAGGTTGAGCCCAGGTTGACCCCAGCTGACCCCTGAATGAAGGTGCCCATTTTCAGCGCTTGAAGCTAAATTATGATCAATTGCTTACAATAATGTCTACTTCAAATTACAACATGCGCCGCTACACAACGGCAAGCCGCCGGCGGACCTCATCAAGTATGCGCCCATGATGATGGCAGCGGACGGCTTCGCGCAGGTTAGGGCGGTGCAGGCTGACAGTATCGAAACCCGTGTTGAAACCAGTGCGCGCCTGTGCATTCAGCACTTGAAGCTACATAATGATGAAGCGCTTTCAAACTCTGCTTTCAATTCCAACTTGCGCCAGTACAGCAGGTGTTCCCGGAGCACAAGTACCTGATTGTGGAGGCGCTGCGCCGCCAGGGCTTCGCCGTGGGCATGACGGTAGGGCCACCTGTCACGTCCCCACTGGCCGGCACGCCACCTGTCACGTCCCCGCTGGCCCGCCCACCACCTGTCACGTCCCCACTGGCCGCGCTGCCACCTGTCACGTCCCCGCTGGCCGCCCCCGCCAGCTGTCACGCCCCCACTGGCCGCTCCGCCACCTGTCACGTCCCCACTGGCCGCCCCGCCACCTGTCATGACGTGGCGAAGTATTGCATCATCTATGAGGCGCTACATGACGGGCGACGGCGTGAACGACGCGCCGGCGCTGAAGCGCGCCGACATCGGCATCGCCGTGCAGGGCGCCACGGACGCTGCGCGCGCCGCCGCCGACATCGTGCTCACCTCCCCGGCAGGGGCTTACAATCGTTCCCGTTTCAGCTCAACTTGAGCACTTCCTTCCACCGTGCAACTCAACTTAACTCATGACGGTGTCCTGGAGTGACTCATGTTGAGCTCTAACGTGAACGAGTGTAAGCCCCTGCTCTCCGGGTCTCTCCGTCATCATTCACGCTATCCAGATCAGTCGCTGCATCTTCCAGCGCATTCAGGTACGGCAGCGCAGGTTCACCCTAGGTTGTCCCTAGGTTGACCCTGGGTTGACCCTGGGTTGACCCCGGGTTTTCCCCAATTTGACCGCAAGTCGACCCCAGGTTGACCGCAACTTCCCCTGGTTGACCGCGCTCGGTTTCAGTCGTGCGTGAAAGTTAGATGTGGATGCAATTCTTTCAAGTGTCGCTTCCAAATTCGACTTGCGCCGCTACATCCAGAACTTCGTGATCTACCGCATCGCGTGCACGCTGCAGTTGGTAAGCCGGTGCAGGTTGACCCTATTAAACCCACGGTGAAAGCGTCTGGAGCCAAGCCCTTGAGACTGAAATGTTATAAACTGCTGTCAAGGTTTGATTTCAATTAACGTGCGCCGCTACAAGTTGGTGTTCTTCTTCTTCATCGCAATCCTGTGTTTCAAGCCCCGCACCTACGCGCTGGATGGTATGGCCACTCCTTCGCTTCACACTTCAACCTGACTGTTTGCTCATACACACTGTCTCGTGCATGCATGCTCCTCCCTGGCCCGGCCAGTCGTTTGGCCAGTCAGTCGTTACCTTCCTAGCTCAATTATCCTGACTGATTGCTCATGGTGACTAGTGCACCTGCACACACGGCGCCACGGACAACGTGCCGCTCGCCGTCTTCGGGGCCCACGGTGGCAAGCCCGGGCAGGGGGGTTGTTGAGAACAAGCCCTCGACCGACGTTGAATCAGTCAACCGAGTCCGTATGTATGTATGAGCATTCACTCTCAAGGTGAATCATGCTCTGATCTCGGTCGTGTGCTTGATCTCAATGGCCCTCCTGCCAGGGGCGCCCTGGTGATGTGGCGCGACTACTCCTGCACCCTGCAGACCTGGAACCTGACCGACATCAGCACGGCAGGAGCTTACACTCGTCCAATTTTCAGCTCAACTTGAGCTGCTGCTGCTATCACTGCAACACTGACATTACCCAGCCAGCGTATGCCTCAAACGGTGCTCACGTTGAGCTGGAGAAGTGGAGGAGTGTAGGGCTCTGCGGCACGGGCACCAGCGAGTGGAGCCAGAACGTGACCGTCGCCGGCATCCTCGCCGCCGGCGCCGGCTCCGCGCTGCACGACCTGGTAAGGGGTTTTTGTTTTACTTGTTTTCGTAACGTTCATCGAGCCCCAAGGCGCTTCACATGGTGAGCTTAACTACGGGGGTCGTTGATAAGAATCACTCGATCGACGTTGTGTTCCGACGAGCCACGACAGCGCGTCACTCTGTATCAGCATTCACCCTGGAACTCAGGTACGGGTATAATCGGACCCACTGCATGACCGTAAACCCTGAACCCTACGCCTTAACCCTAAACAACCCTAAAACAGCACGGAAACCCTAAAAGCCCTAAACCCGAAATCCTAAACCCTTGGGAATGACCCTGCCGCGTGGCCCGGCACTCGGGCGTGGTGGTGAACGCCGCCGCGGACACCATCACCGGGCACCTGTGCGTCGAGCAGTGGTAGGGACTGATGGCCATTGCTCGCCACGTCATGGGCTGCCGGTTACTCAAGAAACACGGGTTCACAAGCTGTTTGATGACGTGGCGAGCACTTCTATGAGTCCCTGAGCAGTGGCCTGCCACGTTCGCCGTGCCCGTCATTGCGCTCATCTTCATCACGCTGCTCAACGATGGCGGGGCCCGGCGGATCAGAGTGACAAGATATCCCATATCGATATGGGATATGATTATATCGATACTGTCATCATCCAGGATGACCATATCCATATAATAGATACTCATATCGATAGACCGTATCCTAAATCGATATCCCATATCCCATATCGATATTCACAAGGATATCTCAGTGATGTCCGATTTCCCATATCGATCTCCCATATCGATGTCGGATCATATCTTGCTTATCTGCTGACGTATCCAACCGTCCCTGGAGTCCGGCACCATCATCAGCATCGCGTACGACCACGTGACACCCTCCAGGTACCCCGAGAAGTGGAACCTGCCCGTCACCTACCTGGCAGGCCGGTGCAGCTTGACCCTATCGAACCCACGTTGAAAGCACCTGAATCCAAGCGCTTGAAACTACAGTTTGATACAATGCTTTCAACTTCTGCTTTCAAATTCAACTTGCGCCGCTACAACCTGGTGTCCAGCACACTGGGCGCCGTGGCCTTCGCCGGCTCCCTGGTGGGGTGGTGCAGATTGACCCCAGGTTGAACCCAAGTTGACCCCAGGCTGAACCCAGGTTGACCCTGGATTGTTCCCAGGTTGACCCCAAATTGACCCCGGACTGATCCCAAGCTGACCCCAAGTTTACCCCGGGTTGAATCCAGGTTGACCCCAGGTTGACCTCCAGGTTGACCCCCAGGTTGACCCCCAGGTTGACCCGAGGTTGACCCCCAGGATGACCCCAGGTTGACCGTGCTTGATCTCAGCGCTTGAAGCTAAAATTTGATGAAGTGCTTTCAAGCTTTGCTCTCAATTTGAACCTGTGGCGCTACAGCATGGTGTACCTGCACCTGATGCTGGACTCGCACAACCCGGACTCCATGTGGCGCCATTGGGGTCTCGCCCCCTTGGAGTACGGGCAGCTCACCTCGGCCATCTACCTCAAGGTTTCACTGTCGGACTTCCTCACGCTGTTCTCCGCGCGCACGCACCGCTGGTTCTGGTCCGACGCGCCGGCATGGTGCCTGATCGCCGCCGCGTTTGTGGCACTGGGTAGGGCGGTGCACGTTAACCCAATGAAACGCACATCGAAACCGCCTGGACACACGAAGCGTGTTGAAACTAAATTATGATGAACCGCTCTCAAACTTTGCTTTCAAACTCAACTTGCGCCGCTACAACCTGGCGCCTCCTCCGCGCTGGCCTCCGCGTGGCCCAGCTCCCTCAACGAGAAGCGTCTGGAAGAGAAGTACATGGACGCGACACGCTTCTCCGACCAGGGTAGGGGGGCTAGTGCAAACGGCTTTCGACCGACGTTGAGTTTCCCCGTCCTCCTTCTCCGCGTATCTGTATGAGCATTTACCCTGAAGATAAGGCATGCTCTGATCTCGGTCGAGTGCTTGTTCTGAATGACCCTCCTGCAAGACCACTTCGCGAGCATTTACGAGCGGACGGGCACGCGCATGGACCCGCTACCCGGCGACATTGTGGGCATCACCATCATGTACACCCTCGTGTGGTGGCTCCTCCAGGTAGAGCTTGCCTGATGTTGCCCGCATTGTCACGAACATGCATTTTGAACCCTCATTTCTTGATTTAAATTGCTCCACATCGTGGGCATTACCATTATGTACACCCTCGCGTGTTGACGCCTCCTGGTCAGGACTGCCAGTCATTTCCCGCGACGTCATAGATGCCCAGCTTGAGAGAGAAACACTTCCGCGTGTATAAGGAGGCACTGCTTTCGCCCTGGCCCGGTACCACGTCATCGAAACGCATTTTAAGTCCTACCACGTTTCTTCATCCAAATGACATTCAAAAGTGGCGAGCTATGAGGATATCTGGCACGGCCCCACCCTCCGGACGCGGTGAAGTACGCGCTGTATCTGGTGCTGGAGCGCTTCGACGTCATGCGGGCAGGGGCTTACACTCGTCCACCTTTCGGCTCAACGTAAACCATTTCGGTCGGTGAACCGTTTTATGTGCAGTGTATGACGAGTTGAAACCCATCAATGTTGTCCACGCTACTGAAACCACTGGACGTATTTTTTTAAACGTGCTAACGTTGAGCTGAGAGGTGGACAGGTGTAAGCCCCTGCATGCGGGTCAACACCAGCCAGTACCTCAACATCCGCGGTAAGGCGGTGCAGGTTGACCCTATCAAATCCACGTTGAAAGCGCCTGGAACTCAGGCCTTGAGACTTCGATATGATCAACTGCTTTCAACATTTGCTTTGAAGCTCAACTCGCGCCGGTACACCGCGGCGTCGAGCCCGGCAGCGGAGTAGCGCCGCCGCCGGAGGTCGGAACATGGATAGTGCTCTCCACGTCATGGGATGCCATCCAACTCAAGAAACGAGGGTTCGAAATGCGTGTGATGACGTGGTGATCACTATCCAACTCATGGATAGTGCTCTCCACGTCATAGGATGCCATTCAACCGAAGAAACGAGGGATGAAAATGCGTGTGACGAAGTGGCGATCACCATCAGAACTCACGAATAGTGCTCTCCACGTCATAGGGTTCCATTCAACCCAATACAACAGGGTTCAAAATGCGTTTGATGACGTGGCGATCAAGTACTCTATCCATGAGTCCCTAGCCAGAGGTCCTCGCCGCCACCATTGGGCGTGTGGAGAAGGCCCTGGCCACGATGGACGTCAACGACCTCACGCTCACGCTCAACTCCCTGGGTAGGGCGGTGCAGGATGACCCCATCAAACCCAAGTTGAAAGCGCTTGGAACTAAGCGCTTGAAACTGAATTATGATGAACGGCCTTCAAGTTCAGCTTTCAAATTCAATTTGCGGCGCTACACCTGGGCGACCAAACCAACAAGGTGATGCGGCCCAAGCTCCAGGACGTCGTCGCCGCCATCGAAAGCCGCGACGCTCAGCAGCAGGGGCTTACTTTGCAGTTTTCCAGGGTACCTAAAGAAATGGCGGTCAACGCGTCTCGAATTTGAGACCTTGAGTAAATGCATCGTCAAATTTGCCATACAATGATACCATATAGCGATTCGACTGTCTATTTCTCAAGAATTGGCGACCGCCATTTGAGGTACCGTGGGAAACTGCATAGCACATCTTGTCCAGTTTTAGGCTCAACCTGAGCAGCTGTTGTCACTGACACCACCCAACGTATCACACAACAAGTGCAACCTTACGGTGAGCTGAAAACTGTGTCGACAAGTGTAAGCCACTACACAGCGGGTGCATGCGGCGAGCTCGGAGCTGCACAGTGCGGCCAACACGCTGGACGCGGCGGCGGCAGGGGCTTACACTCGTCCACTTTTCAGCACAACCTGAGCGCTGTTGTCCCATGTCGTGGGGTGCTTTACTGCATTCAGTGAAAACAGCGGCTCAGGTTGAGCAAAGATGTGGACAAGTGTAAGCCCCTGCACGGCGGCCGCCGCGCTGAGCGCCA